>ERZ778497.55-NODE-55-length-97265-cov-85.740695_pt1 | contig 97265 bp, 86 predicted proteins | sample MGYA00509938_ERZ778497 | MGnify/ENA primary metagenome ERZ778497 (study PRJEB29527, sample SAMN07138969) | mouse gut metagenome | material: feces | host: mouse | place: China:Nanjing | collected 2016-01-25 ... | reverse complement strand
GTAATAAATATTTGTGTCTGTTTTTTGATTTCCATGTCCCCATAGCGAAAGTATAACACAAACCGCTACTTTGGGCTACCTTAACCCACCGTCTAAAGCCAGTGGGTTAAGGTAGCCTTATTTTCAAAATATTGTTCACTTTAATTCGCAATATATCAGCCAATTCCTTCTTAAATCCGATACTATCAATTGTAATTAAGCAGTGGCGGTTTCCACTTTCCCATATCGACACTTGCGCAAATAATGGTTTCAATACCCCTCTAGACGTATTATCCGTTCTATTAAACCCAACCAACTGCACCAGAATCTTGGGTGTTATATCTGTTTCTGCATACCCTAGTTTTATCATTATCATATCTTCCCAGTTTATTTTTCATGACAACCTGCTACATAATGCTTACAACCATAAAAACGTATAGTCAAATTATACTACTATCTATGGGGCAAAACAATTACCATGCTCCACATTCTTTATTGTTCCAACGCCTTTTCTATTTTCTGTTTCTGCCCTTTCAAGTCATTCTGCTTCTAATACAGATTGACAATATTCCAATAGAGTCGTTTTTGCATGTGGATGATCTTCTGATTGCTGTAATAATAGGATTTGTGATAGGGCTAATTGCCACAGGAATTATGCGGTTTGCCCGCATTCAGTCTACAGCCAGCCTTACTCATACATCAGGCGGTTTGACTACGCATACTTCGTCTTCTGACAGGACGCATGGCGGCGGGGGAGGAAAATTCTAAAACAGTTATAAGTGTCCTTCAGAAAGCTGACAGACGCAACGCACATAACACTATTTTTTAACGCATATAATAAACCGATATTATATGAATAGAATGGTGATTATATGAAGAATAAAATGATGACATGTCTGATTCTGATGACATTGATGCTGGCGGCAGGGATTTTGTTGTACGAGAACAAATTTCAGGAACAGCAAGTGAGCCAGACAGGAGACAATTTTATCAAGTGGGTTGATTTTAACGCATCAAAAGAAGCTTTGAAAAAAGCGTGCCTTATGGATGTGGCATCATATGAATCGGAGATACATCTTGACTGGATTACACTGCTTGCCTATGCTGCAGTGCGTGGAGGCGGGGAGTTCGACAGCAAATCAACACAGTATATTGATGATATTGCAGCAAAAATTACAGCGGGAGAGATAACAGAGGAGCAGCTCAAAGAGAAATATAAATATTTTTCCTATTATTATGAAGCGTATTCTGCGGTGCTTGGCGGTATGATAGGAGAGTATGAGATAGAAGATGAGAGTGGCAATTACCAAAAGAAATATGGATTAAAGGCCTTTTCACCGATAGCAGCAGGGTTTTCTTATCAGGATTATGATGATGACTCTGCTAAAATAGGACTAAATCGAACCATTCTGCAAAGCCAGCGCAATTCCATCATTTAATTTTTTATCATCCTCTACAATTAAAATCTTATTCTGAATCATTCTTTCTTGTTCTCTCCATAAAATTTTACTTCTTTAGTTTACCATACTTTTAAATGACCTACTATACGATTATATAATGTTTTGAATTGTTCGCTATACTAGTACACCGTTTTTTAATTCCTCATATACCAAGCACTCGCTATTTGCATCATTGCCGCGTTATCGTCAGTCAACGATGCCACCGCATCGCCTCCTTCATCCGCCTTGCACTGATACAAATATCAAACACTTTGTATACGAGGAGGAATTGTTATTGTGAAGGTTGAAAATCAGGATACGTTATGGCTTTTGACAGTGCGTTTTATGAAAACGAACCGCAGGCGCAATCAGATTGCGATTTTGGTAATCATACTGACGATAGTTCTGTTTACCAGTTTGTCGGTACAGAGGAAGCGGTACAGCAGTATCTTAAGGAGACTGTTTTAGCAGAGGATAGTGCTCCTTTGTTACGTTCAGTATTCGACTTAAAAGCGTCTTTTGAGTGTTTTTTTAAATAAATATTATTTTGTCGAACAGTTGCGCAGAATGCTTGTGACAGAAGGTTGTCTGTATCTTAGTGGGGCATTTGTGATGGCGTTAGGGATAACAATTCTGTTTGGCGGACAGATATTGACCACTGTGTTGGGGCAGGCATTTTTCTTTTATATTAAAGTTACAGAGTTACCAACTATGGTTTTGCTGCCAGTGCTTTTATGATTGCCTGTTTTGTTCCTGCATATCAGTTTCGGAAAATGGGGAAAGAGAGTGTTGTTGAGCGGCTTTAGGTAGTTGTACATCAATTGAAATAGCAAATATTTTTGCCGTTTGCTATACATAAGGACAAACTGTAAAATCATAAAATTAAAAAAAGCGGAGCTTTTTAAATCTATGGAGTTACGAACATTAACTACTACTGATATAGAAGCCATGCAGGCGGTTGAATTGGACGCTGTGGATCGCGATACACTAAAAGATATTAGAGATGTGCAAGTTGATACTACGCTACCCAAAAAGGAGCGCCTTTTGGATTATATACGCCAGATTGGGAACCCATATTGTTATTGTTATGACAAATATACAGTAAAAGTCAGTTTTTCCGATACAGACGCAACACTGGAGGACAGGATGTGCTCTTATGTTCGTTCCCAAAATTGATTGGATAGGGTAGTGAGCAGGAGCACGCTTATGAATCAATTTGAAGACAATTTTGCTCAATCAAATGCATCCGAAAAATGGAATGCTTATGGTTATTTGCGCTTATCGCATGAAGATGGTGACAAGGAGGAAAGCAATAGCATTACAGGGCAAAAAAACCTGATTCGGGAATATTTTCGCCATCACCCAGAAATTATTGCGTGCGGCATGAAAATTGATGATGGTTTTTCCGGTTCTAGCTTTGATCGTCCCGCTTTTCAGGAGATGATGGCGGATGTAAAAATGGGAAGGATAAACTGTATTGTAGTGAAGGATCTTTCTCGTTTTGGTAGGAATTATCTGGAAGCAGGGGAATATATCGAGCGAATATTCCCTTTTTTGGGGGTTCGTTTTATCGCTATTAACGATAATTATGACAGTATGAATACAAGAACGGTATCTGATGAACTTGTAATTCCATTTAAAAATCTAATCAATGAGGCGTACTGTCGGGATATATCGATAAAAATCCGTAGTCAGCTAGAGACAAAACGCAGGCGCGGTGATTTTACTGGCTCTTTTGCTGCCTATGGTTATATAAAAGACCCGGAAAATAAAAACCATTTGTTGATAGATGAATTTGCTGCGAATGTGATACGTGACATTTTTTGTTGGAAAATAAAGGGAGTCAGTGCAGGTGATATTGCGGATTGGCTCAATCAGGACGGCATGCTGGCACCTTTGGATTATAAAAAATCCCAAGGGTTGCGTTTTGCAACACCGTTTGGTACCAATGAGCGATCTGCATGGAATGCGACTACAATTCTGCGAATCCTGAAAAATCCTATTTATACAGGAGTGCTGGAACAGGGCAAAATTACAACACCAAGTTTTAAAGTGAAGCGGCGGGTTTTAAAACCGCGTGAGGAATGGAATATTGTAAGAGGAACGCACGAGGCGATTATAGACCGACATGATTTTGAGATTGTTCAAAAGGTGCTGGCAATGGACACGCGTACAAGTCCTGGAAATCCTGCGGTAGAGTTATTTTCTGGTATAGTGTACTGTGGAGAGTGTGGTGCAGCGATGGTGCGCAAGACAGTTCCATCTGGAAAAAAGAAATATATTTATTATGTCTGTGCGGCGCACAAGAATGAAAAGACATGTTATTCTCATAGTCTGAGGGATTGTATTTTGGAGGAAATGATACTGGAATCGGTGAAAAGACAGGTGCAAAGTGTACTTGACATGGAAAAAATTCTGGAACTGACACAAATAGCTCTTTTACAGCAGGCAGGTGTGAAAAAGCATCAGGGACGATTGGATAAAAAGAGCGAAGAGATCGGTCGTTATCAGAAGTTATTATGCTCCTTGTATGAAAATCTGACAGATGGCGTGATTGACCAAGAGGAATATCAGAGACTTAAAAAGACTTACACAGTGCTTCTTTTGGAAGCACAAGGACAGGCAGAAGCAATCAGGGCACAAATCGAGCAAATAAGAGAGAGTAGCATGAAAAGGAAAGGGGGGACAGACCAGTTCAAAGAGTATCAAAATCTTACAGTGCTTGATCGGGCTGTTGTAGTATGTTTTATAGAAAAAATTCTAATTTATAAACACAGACAAGTAAAAATAGTCTATAACTGGCAGGACGAATATTATTGGCTTGCGGATCGACTGCTGCCGATACGGAAATAGGACACATTTGTTGAAATGGAGTAAGGAAGTATGGCAAGAACAAAGCGTAAAGAAAATCCTGTCGTTTCAGTGTCTGTACAGGAAATACCCAAACAGCGTGTTTATCGTGCATGTGGGTATGTACGGCTTTCTATGGAAAACAGTGGGAAAGCAGGGGGCGGTACAATTGAAAATCAAAAGGAGCTGGTCAGAGCGTATATAGAAGTACAGCCAGATATGGAGTTTGTCGGGTTGTACTGTGACAATGGAAAGACGGGGACAGATTTTTTTAGACCAGAGTTTGAGCGTATGATGGAGGATATAAGAAAAGGAATTATAAATTGCATTGTGGTGAAAGATCTCTCTCGTTTTGGACGAAACTACAAAGAGGCAGGAAATTACATAGAAAGAATTTTCCCATTTCTTGATGTGCGGTTTGTGGCAATCTCCGATCAGTTTGACACATTAAATGCAGCACAGAAATCAGATGGTTATATTATTCCGCTAAAAAATATTATCAATGAGGCATACAGCAAAGACATATCAATGAAGGTTGGTTCCAGTTATGCTCTAATGCAGCGCAAGGGGGAATTTACCGGCACATGGGCGGCATATGGCTATCAGAAAAGTGCAGATAATTCCCACAAAATACAACCAAATGCAGAGACGGCGCCTATTGTACAGGATATCTTTAGACAACGGATTTTAGGGATAAGCTATACGCAGATTGCAAGAGATCTAAACAGGCGTGGCATTGCTTCCCCTGCTCGTTATCACTATCTAAAAGGGGAGGCAAAGACGGAGCGCTATGCTCATGTTAAATGGAATCCAAAAGTAGTGCGGGATATTCTTTTGAATGAAGTGTATCTTGGGCATATGGTACAGGGACGAAAAAGACAGTCTTTTTGTGAGGGAAAGAAACAGCAATTACAGCCACAAACAAAATGGACAATTGTTAGAAATACGCATGAACCACTAATTGATGAAGTTACTTTTGAAAAAGTGCAGAAAGCGGCAGAGTGCGATAAAGCATCGCATCTGGAACGCTATGGGAAGCGACCCAGCACACCAAATTGTTTAAAAGGTTTGGTTTATTGCGCGGACTGTGGACACAGAATGACACGTTTTAAAAGCGTGATAGAGAAAGAAAATAAAGCAGTGTATTCTTATATATGTCGTTCTCATACGCTCGATCCTTGTTCTTGTCCATTGAAGGCAATACCGGAGTCCAAACTGATAGAAATTCTTTGGGATTTATTGGAAAAACAATTTGCACTGACAGACAGTATGACAAAACAGATGGGGGATTTTCAATATTTGGAACAGGAGATGGCACATACTTTTTTCTCGCGCATAGAGATTGGCACAGACCATCAAATTTTTGTGAAATTAAGGTATCAAAATAATGATAGATATCTGGTGCAGTCTGTAGAACAGGCAGGAACGCAGTGATGGAAAATAACATTGTTATTGCAATATATCTTCGCATTTCCGCTGAAGATTCGGATATACAAAAGTTTGGTAAGATTGAGTCTAACAGTATAAAAAATCAGCGCCATCTTATAGAGGATTTTATTGGCAGAATGCCAGAATTTGCAGGTGCGGATATTTTGGAATTTTGTGATGATGGCTGGAGCGGGAAAAATTTTGAGCGCCCTGCATTTAAAACCATGTTGGAACAGATAAAATGTGGTAAGATCAACTGTGTTATTGTGAAGGATTTGTCCCGATTTGGACGAGATTATTTGACTGTGGGCAATTATATTTCGCGTGTGTTTCCGTTTTTAGGAGTCCGTTTTATTGCGATTAATGATGGATTGGATAGCGTTCGTGCAATGGAGGTAGACAGTCTGGACACACTGTTCAAGACACTTTTGTACGATCTTTATAGCCGCGATCTGTCATATAAAGTGCGCAGCGCCAAACAGTTCAAGGCAAAGCGCGGAGATTTTCTTTCTCCGTTTGCCCCATATGGATATAGAAAAGCGGAAAAGAATAAGAACCAACTTCAAGTAGATCCAGAATCAGCAAAAGTTGTACATTGGATTTTTAAAATGGCAGCAGATGGGATTCATCCTGTGCAGATTGCGCGGACACTAAATGCAGAACAGGTATTAACTCCTATGATGTATAAGCGAGCAACAGGTTGTTCCCGTTCGGAATGGCCATGTGTCAGCAGAGATAATTTTTGGACGGAGAATACCGTAATAAAAATTTTACGTGATGAGCGTTATATGGGCAGGACGATTTATGGAAAACGCACGCGGGATAAAGTGGGAAAAGACCACGTTGTAAGTGTACAGCGGAAAGATTGGATTGTTGTGGAGAACACACATCAAGAGATTGTATCCAAGGAAGAATTTGAGCTTGCCAAGGAGCAGCTTCGGAAGTACTTGGAACATAATAAAACGATATCTAGCAGAAAAGGTACAATGTTATATAAAAAAGTGCGGTGTGGTGTCTGTGGTCATATTATGAAACGGGTAAATGCAAAGCAACCATATTATATGTGCAGTACGCCGCGTTTTACAGATGCTTATTTCTGTATGAAAGAACCGATATTGGAAGGTGATTTGATCAAAATAGTTTTGAAGGAGCTGCGTATGCAGGCGCTTTATGCTATAGAAAGCAATCATATCTGGGAAGAGAAACAACAAAATAAAATAAAAGATGTTAATGTTATGGCAAAGATGCTTTTTCAGCTAAAACAATCCCAAACAAAATCTGAGTGTTCGATACAGAGGCTTTATGAGAAATTTGCGTTCGGGGAGTTGGATAAAACGACATATCTCAAGGCGAAGCGTGATATTGTAAAGAACCGTGATGCGGTTTCCTTACAGATTGAAAAGCTTGAGGCAAAATTGAAGAATTTGAATGCAGATAAAAGTTTGGGAAACCAATCGACAGACCATTGGAATCAATGTGCGGAGATAGAAAAACTAACAGATGAAATTGCGCCAAACGTTCTGGAAAAAATTGTAGTGTATCCTGATAATGTACTTCATATAGTCTGGAATTATCAGGAAGATTTGTCCCAGTTGCTTCTTGATTCTTGATATCAAAGCATTAGAAAAATAAAAAGTATCCGAAGTGCAAAATATTTATAAAAAATTAAATATCATTATATAGTCAGTCATTAAAAAGTATGATAAACTCACATATAAGATAGTATTTTTGCGAATAGACAAAAACTGTAAGAATCATTTTGAGGGCAAATGTAATAATACTAAGGAACTGTTAATAAATTACTCATAACAATTACTTGTCTAAATGTCCATCTGCTACATCATAAAATCTTGACATAGCCCGCTATGCCTGCGATTTTTCTCTTTGCATATGAACATTTATACGGCTTCCTTGCCACAAGTAATTTCTGAACAGTTCCTAAATGAAATATGAAATACGAAAGGAAAAGGACGGAAATAAGAATGAAAAGAAAGTTGTATTATGTACTATTTTTTTTGTATGTTATTGTTGTAGCTTTTGTTTTGTATTTGAACGGAGTATTTACAGGAGAATGGAAATCTTCAGTCAATCTGATAATTAATATTGGATTTCTAATGATTATTGGGATTCTCTTTATTATTTCTGCTGTCAGCTTTGGCAGACTAAGCAGAGTTACACGTGAGCTGGAAGATGTCAGCCTGATCCTACAAAAGGAATATAAGAAGGCTGGGGAAAAGAATCTCTGGGTAAATTATAGAGATAATGATGCGTTTTTTGAGGAAAAAAACTTACAGGATGCATTTAATAAGTACCGTCTGCGGATAAATGGCACAAAGACGAAGCGGGGGGCGGGTTCTTTCTGCGATCTGGAATCTTATATCAATGAGGATCTTTTGGATCGGGTAGGCATGAATTCTTTTAATTCTGGAGTTTCAGGGACACTTACAGGTATAGGAATTTTGGGAACATTTCTAGGCCTGTCTATGGGGCTTGGCGCATTTAGCGGGGATGATATTTTTACAATCTCTGACAATGTGGGTTCTTTGCTTTCCGGTATGAAAGTGGCTTTTCACACTTCGGTATATGGCATCTTCTTCTCATTGGTGTTTAACATTATTTACCGAAATCTTATGTCCAATGCATATAAGACGCTGGATGAATTTTTGGATGTGTTTCGCCAAACCACGCAGCCATTTTCAGGAAAAGACGAAGAAACGACTGCTACGATGCTTGTTTATCAGGCGGGAATGGCAAGTTCTCTAAGGCAAATACTTGAAGTGATGAAAGGCAATGCGATGGAACAGACAGCAGGTGTGGAGCGCATTGTAGATAGATTTACAGAAGAGATGCAGTCTGCCTTGGATATGGATTTTAAGAAACTTGGCAATACTTTGAAAAGTGCAGGAGAATCACAAGCTGTCAGCGCTGCTAATGTCGCGGAAATGGTGGAAGCGGTTACTACTTTGGTGGAAGTAAACCGCAATGTGCAGGAGGCGCTTACATGTGTTATGGATAGGCAGGAGTTTTTTGCGGAACGGCTTGAGGAGCAGAAGGAAATGTTGGCAGATATGTGTGATGAGATGAGCAGTCAGTTATATACATTTGAGCAGATGAGGAATTTGTATGAAAAATAGACGAAGAAATAGAGAAGCCTTTGCGGAGCACAGCTACTGGCAGTCTTATTCCGATATGATGGCAGCGCTTCTGCTGATATTTATTTTATTGATAGCGATTACCCTTGCGATATACAAACAAAAAACCAATGATCTCGATAGGACAAGACTGGAACTCAGCGCAGCCCAAAGCGAGTTGGATGCGACAATCGCGGATTTGGAATTTTCTAAAGCAGAGTTAGAGAAGTCTAATGGGGATCTTGCGTCTTCCTTGGCAGAATTAAAGCAGGCTTATGAACAGGCAGCTCTGACACAGGAAGAATTGAACAATGCTTACTTAGAGATAGAAAATGCCAAACAGGAATTGACAACGACAAAACAGGAATTGCAGAATATTGTCGGCATTCGCACAGATATTATCGGTGCGCTGCAGTCGGCTTTTAGCAATTCTACGATGAAAGTGGATGCGCAGACAGGTTCCATTACTTTTTCCTCGGATGTACTTTTTCGCTATAACAGTTCCTCATTGACAGCGGAAAGTAAGGAGACACTAAAAAATATTATTCCGAGGTATTTGGATGTGCTGCTTCAAGATCAATTTCGTGATTATATTGCTGAAATTATTATTGAGGGACATACGGATACGGATGGAAGCTATCAGAGCAATATGGAGCTGTCCTATGCGCGTGCGAATGCAGTGGCGGATTTCTGCCTGAACAAAAACAATGGACTTAGCGAGACGGAGATTGAGCAGTTGCAAAAGATTCTGACTGTCAATGGAAAGTCCTGGAGTAATCCGGTTTATCAGAAGGATAATTCGGGAAATTCGATACAGGAAGTGGACATGTCGGCTTCCCGAAGAGTGGAGATTAAATTTCGGCTGAAAGAAGATGAAATGATTAAGAAAATTGCGGGGATTTTGGAGCAGGAGTAATTTTTAGTCCGTGTTTGACAGAGGCTGATTTCGGCGTAGGCAGAGATTTTGGATACAAGCGCCAGCACCTTGGACACGATATGATGGGATTGATTGGCACGCCAATCATTGCGGTTGAGTCAGGCTATGTGGAGGCGCTTGGCTGGAATCGTTATGGCGGCTGGCGCATTGGTATCCGCAGTTTTGATAAGAAACGATATTATTACTATGCGCACTTGCGCCAAAACAGACCTTACGCCGAAGGGTTAAAGGAAGGGGACTATGTCACAGCGGGAGATGTGATTGGCTATATGGGGCATACTGGTTACAGCGACAAGGAGAATGTGAACAATATCAAGGCGGTGCATTTGCATGTTGGTTTGCAGTTGATTTTTGACGAGTCGCAAAAAGATGGAAATAACGAAATCTGGGTAGATTTTTACCAGTTGGCAGGATTTTTGAGTGCCAATAGATGTGAGGTGGAGCGAGATGATGCCACGAAGGAGTGGGACAGAAAGTATGCCATGAAAGACCCAGCCATACCGAAGGATACAAAATAGACAAAAATTAAAAAAATGGAAACAGTGCACAATATTGGCAGAGATAATTTTTTTATAACGCGAAATTAGGAAGTTAAAAATCAATAATTTTTACAGATAAAATTCGTTAATATTGTAACAAATTACAAAAGATAAATAGATTGCTTTTTTTTTAACAATGTGATAAAATAAGCACAATGATTGTGATAACTGCAATAAGCGGACAAATGTTAAATACTGCACAAAGAGTTTGTACATAGATAGAATGTGTCAGGCAAATCTGCAATATTTTTTTGTGCCTTTTTGAAGTTTTTTTGTTCGTTGTGATAAAATGGCAGTCACAGTCACACGGAAACAAATGGGCTGGTGTGAAGCTGCAGACAGCTCATTGAGGGAATTTTTTTAGATGGAGGAAAAGATAATGGCAAAGAAAATTGTATTAGCAGGTGCATGTCGTACAGCAATCGGTACTATGGGCGGTTCACTCAGCACAACCCCGGCCCAGGAACTTGGCGCTATCGTGATTAAGGAAGCATTGAACAGAGCAGGTGTTCCAGCGGACAAAGTGGATCATGTTTATATGGGATGTGTAATTCAGGCAGGTCTTGGACAGAATGTTGCCCGTCAGTCATCCATCAAGGCAGGAATTCCAATCGAGACGCCGGCAGTTACAGTAAATGTGGTATGTGGTTCTGGTTTGAACTGTGTTAATATGGCGGCACAGATGATCTTGGCAGGCGATGCAGACATCGTGGTAGCAGGTGGCATGGAAAATATGTCAATGGCTCCTTTTGCACTTCCTAATGCACGTTTCGGCTATAGAATGAACAATGGTGTGCTTGTTGATACTATGATTAAGGATGCGCTCTGGGATGCATTTAACGATTATCATATGATTCAGACAGCAGACAATATTTGTGACGAGTGGAAGATTACGCGCGAAGAGCTGGATGAGTTTGCATTGAAGAGTCAGCAGAAGGCAGAGGCTGCTCAGAAATCAGGTGCATTTGACAAGGAAATCGTACCTGTTATGGTTAAGAAGAAAAAAGAAATGGTTGAGTTTAAGGTTGATGAGGGACCAAGAGCAGGTTCTACAATAGAAGGACTTGCAAAACTCCGTCCGATCAACAAGGATAAATATGTCACCGCTGGAAATGCTTCTGGTATCAATGATGGTGCGGCTGCAATTGTAGTGATGAGCGAGGAGAAGGCAAAAGAATTAGGCGTGACACCAATGGCTGAGTGGGTTGCAGGTGCTCTTGCGGGCGTAAGACCAGAAGTGATGGGAATCGGACCAGTTGCGGCGACAAAGAAGGTTATGGCAAAAACAGGCATGAAGATTGAGGACTTTGATATTATCGAGGCAAACGAGGCATTTGCTGCACAGTCTATCGCAGTTGGCAGAGATTTGGGTATTGATGTTGATAAGCAGCTTAATCCAAATGGTGGCGCGATTGCACTAGGACATCCAGTAGGCGCATCAGGATGCCGTATCTTAGTTACTCTGCTTCATGAGATGGAAGCTAAGGGTGCGAAGACAGGTCTTGCCACTCTCTGTATTGGCGGCGGCATGGGCTGCTCAACAGTCGTAAAGAAATATGAATAATTAATAGAGAAAATAGGACTGTGGAAATTCTTGGCTGGTAGATATGCCAGCTAAGAATTTCTGATATATGATAGAAAAAATACGAAATATGGAGGTAAGTATGGAGTATATACTTTATGAGGCAAACGGCGCAGTTGGAAAAATTACCATCAATCGCGAGAAGGCTTTGAATGCGCTTAATTCGCAGGTGTTGGATGAGTTGAATGAGACGCTTGATGCGGTGAATCTCGACGAAGTGAGATGTCTGATTCTCACAGGCGCAGGTACAAAATCGTTTGTTGCAGGTGCAGATATCGGTGAGATGAGTACGCTTACAAAGGCGGAAGGTGAGGCATTTGGCAAGAAGGGAAATGATGTATTTAGAAAGCTTGAGACATTTCCAATTCCAGTGATTGCGGCAGTCAATGGTTTTGCACTTGGCGGCGGATGCGAGATTTCAATGAGCTGTGATATTAGAATCTGCTCTGAAAATGCTGTGTTTGGTCAGCCAGAAGTTGGCTTGGGCATCACGCCGGGATTTGGTGGTACACAGAGACTTGCACGTCTTGTAGGTGCGGGTATGGCAAAGCAGATGATTTATACCGCTAGGAATATCAAGGCGGATGAGGCGCTTCGGATTGGTTTGGTAAATGCTGTATATCCGGCAGAAGAATTGATGGCACAGGCGGAGAAGATGGCGGCAGGTATCGCAAAGAATGCGCCGATTGCAGTGCGCAATTGCAAGAAGGCAATCAACGAAGGTCTTGATGTGGACATGGATGAGGCAATTGTGATTGAGGAGAAGCTGTTTGGCGACTGCTTTGAGACAGAAGATCAGAAATATGGCATGGCGTTTTTCTTGGACAAGAATAAGGAAAAAGTGAAAGAGCCATTCAAAAATTGTTAATAAAATAATGTAATATTTAAGGAGGAGAAACAATGAAGGTAGGTATTATTGGTGCTGGAACAATGGGTTCTGGCATTGCACAGGCTTTTGCGATGACAGATGGCTATGAGGTATGCTTATGTGATATTAAGCAGGAGTTTGCAGATGGTGGAAAGGCTAAGATTTTAAAGAATCTGAACTTCCTCGTAAACAAAGAAAAGATTACACAGGAGAAAGCAGACGCGATTGCGGCTAAGATTGCTACAGGATTAAAGGATATCTGCACAGACTGTGATCTGGTGATTGAAGTTGCTCCTGAGAAAATGGAAATTAAGAAGACAACATTTAAGGAATTACAGGACATTGTAAAGCCAGAGTGTATCTTTGCGACCAACACTTCTTCCCTTTCTATTACAGAGATGGGTGCAGGGCTTGACCGTCCATTGATTGGTATGCATTTCTTTAATCCGGCTGACAGAATGAAGCTGGTAGAGGTGATTGCTGGTGCAAATACACCTGCAGATTTGGTAGAGAAGATTAAGGGTATCGCTTCTGAGATTGGCAAGACTCCTGTTGAGGTCAATGAGGCAGCAGGTTTTGTTGTAAACAGAATCTTGATTCCAATGATTAATGAGGCGATTAATGTATATGCAGCAGGTGTTGCAAGTGTTGCAGATATCGATGTTGCAATGCAGCTCGGCGCAAATCACCCAATGGGACCTCTGGCACTTGGCGATTACATAGGTTTGGACATTGTACTTGCAATTATGGAAGTGATTTATGCAGAGACTGGCGACTCTAAGTATGCGCCTTCGCCGCTTCTTAGAAAGATGGTGCGCGCTGGAAAACTTGGAAAGAAGACAGGTGTTGGATTCTACGATTACTCTAAGAAATAATTGAGTTGACAAAATTGCGGCAAGGCACTGTGCGTGATGCATGGTGGCTTGCTGTTCGTGCACGCGCCGATGTAGCAGAAAAATGCCACTGGGGTGGCGCTAAAATGTTTTTATAAAATGGAGGAAAATAACATGGATTTTACATTAAGTAAAGAGCATGAGATGGCGAGAACCCTTTTCAGAGAATTTGCTGAGAAAGAGGTGAAGCCTCTTGCAATCGAGGTAGATGAGACAGAAGAGTTCCCAAGAGTGACTGTTGAGAAGATGGCAAAAGCCGGTTTTATGGGTATTCCAATTCCGAAGGAGTACGGCGGACAGGGTTGTGATGTTTTGACTTATGCGATGTGTGTTGAAGAATTAGCAAAAGTTTGTGGTACGACAGCAGTTATTGTTTCTGCGCATACATCTCTTTGCTGTGACCCGATTCTTACATATGGTACAGAGGAGCAGAAGCAGAAGTATTTGCCTGATCTTGCAAGTGGTAAGAAAATTGGAGCTTTTGGTTTGACAGAGCCAGGTGCTGGTACAGATGCACAGGGACAGCAGACAAAGGCTGTGTTAGAAGGCGATGAGTGGGTGCTCAACGGTTCTAAGATTTTCATCACAAACGGTAAGGAAGCAGATGTCTATGTAATCTTTGCGATTACAGGAATGATTGAGAAGCGCGGCAGAATGACAAAAGAGATTTCTTCTTTTATTGTGGAGAAGGGTACACCAGGATTCTCATTTGGTACAAAAGAGAAGAAGATGGGTATTCGCGGTTCATCAACTTACGAGTTGATCTTTACAGATTGCCGTATTCCAAAGGAAAATATGTTAGGACAGCAAGGTAAAGGCTTTGGCATTGCAATGCATACGCTAGATGGCGGACGTATTGGTATCGCAGCACAGGCACTTGGTATTGGCGAGGGTGCACTTGAGAGAACAATTGCGTATGTGAAGGAAAGAAAACAGTTTGGACGTGCAATTGGCGCTTTCCAGAATACACAGTTCCAGCTTGCTGACATGGCGACAAAGGCTCAGGCAGCACAGTTTATGGTATATAAAGCAGCATGTACAAAAGACCAGTACACAAAAGATCACAAGACTTCTTATAATGTAGAAGCAGCTATGGCGAAATTATATGCTGCTGAGATGGCTATGGAAGTGACTACAAAGGCAGTACAGTTGCATGGCGGCTATGGATACACAAGAGAATACGAAGTAGAGCGTATGATGAGAGATGCCAAGATTACAGAGATTTATGAAGGAACAAGTGAAGTTCAGAGAATGGTTATCTCCGCTAATCTGTTAAAGTAGAACAGTGTAAATTTCAGAAACGAAACCTAAAAGAATAATAAAGGAGAATAAACATGAAAGTTGTAGTATGTGTAAAACAGGTACCTGACACAAAGGGTGGCGTAAAGTTTAATCCTGATGGTACACTTGATAGAGCAGCTATGCTGACAATCATGAATCCTGATGACAAGGCAGGTCTTGAGGCAGCATTGAGATTAAAGGACCAATATGGCGCAGAAGTAACTGTTGTTACAATGGGCCTTCCAAAGGCAGAGGAAGTTCTTCGCGAGGCACTTGCTATGGGTGCAGATAAAGGAATCCTTGTGACAGATAGAGTTCTTGGAGGAGCAGATACATGGGCTACCTCACAGACACTTGCAGGTGCAATTAGAAATCTTGATTATGATTTAATTATTACAGGTCGTCAGGCAATTGATGGTGACACAGCACAGGTTGGACCTCAGATTTCTGAGCACCTTGGAATTCCTGTAATCTCTTATGCGCAGAAGATACAGATTGAGGGTGACAGTGTTGTTGTTGAGCGTCAGTATGATGACAGATATCATGTATTAAAGGTTAAAATGCCATGTTTGATCACAGCGCTTGCTGAATTAAATGAGCCTCGTTATATGACTCCAGGTGGAATTTTCGATGCATATAAAGCTGAGATTACCACATGGGGTAGAGCTGACTTGAAAGATGTAGAGGATTCTAATCTTGGCTTAAAGGGTTCACCGACACAGATTGCAAGAGCATCTGACAAGGTTAGAAAAGGAAAGGGTGAGAAGGTTACTTTAGACCCTTCTGAATCTGTAGAATACATTATGAACAAGTTAAAAGAGAAGCATGTGATCTAATAACGCTTAAAGTATAATGGAGGTTTATCATGAATTTAGAAGAATATAAAGGCGTGTTTGTCTTCGCACAGCAGGTAGATAACAAGGTAAGCAGTATTGCTCTTGAACTGATTGGCGAAGGAAAGAGACTTGCAGAGAAATTAGCAACGGAAGTGACAGCAGTATTGGTTGGAAGCGACGTAAAGGGGTTGGCAGACGAGCTTGCTGCTTACGGCGCAGATAAGGTGATTGTAGTAGATGATCCTGAATTAAAGGAGTACAGAACAGAGCCTTATGCACATGCACTGGCATCTGTTATCAATCAGTATAAACCTGAGATTTTATTGGTAGGTGCGACTGCAATTGGTCGTGACTTAGGTCCTAGGGTATCTGCTAGAGTACATACAGGTTTGACGGCAGACTGTACTTCTCTTGAGATTGGTGATTTCCCAATCAATCCAGTTCCTGGAAAAGAGCAGAAGCACAATCAGTTGCTTATGACACGTCCTGCATTTGGTGGGAATACAATTGCTACAATCGCATGTCCAGATTTCCGTCCTCAGATGGCTACTGTTCGTCCTGGTGTTATGCAGAAACTTGAGAAGAAAGAGGGCGCTAAGGCTGTTGTTGAGGAGTTCAATCCTGGATTTACACCAGACAACAAGTATGTGGAGATCGTAGAGGTTGTTAAGAACCTTACAGATACCGTTGACATTATGGATGCTAAGATTCTTGTATCTGGTGGTCGTGGTGTAGGAAGTCCAGAGAATTTCAAGATTCTTGATGATCTTGCAGAGGCGATTGGCGGCACAGTGAGCTGTTCTCGTGCAGTGGTAGATGCTGGCTGGAAGAGCAAAGATTTACAAGTTGGTCAGACAGGTAAGACTGTTCGTCCAAATGTATATTTTGCAATTGGTATTTCTGGTGCGATTCAGCATTTGGCAGGAATGGAAGAGTCTGATATTATTGTTGCAATCAATAAAGATGAGACAGCACCAATTTTTGATGTTGCTGATTATGGTATTGTGGGCGATTTAAATAAGATTGTTCCAATGCTTACAGAGCAGATTAAGGCGGCTGTTGCAAACAAGTAATTGCAGAATTATGAATTTTACATAAAACCTCAAAGAATTTATCCTTTGGGGTTTTTTTTTGTTGAAAGATGGAGTATAATCAAATAGATAGCGTGTGCATGGGAGTATCGTGCAATTGTATTTTGACAGTCGAAGAGCAGATATATGTCAGAGAGCTACATAATGGAAATAAATAATCGAAGATAAGGAGAATCAGAATGGCATTAACAGAATTGAATACTTATACAGTAAATGATATGTATAATCTTCCAGATGGGCAGCGGGCTGAACTGATTGATGGAAGGGTTTATTATATGGCACCTGCAACAAGGAATCATCAGCGGATTGTCGGGGAGCTTTTTGCGACAATTCGAGAACATATTCGTAGGAATAACTTTAAAGGTGAAGTAGATATCACACCATTTGGTGTGTTTATTGATGCGGATGACAAGAGTTACGTTGAGCCAGATATCTGCATTATCTGTGATGATAACAAGTTGGACGAGAGAGGTTGCAATGGTGCACCCGACTGGATTATTGAGGTGGTTTCCCCAGCAAGTCGAAGGATTGATTACACCACAAAACTATTTAAATACCGTGCTGCGGGAGTGCGTGAATATTGGATTGTGGATGCAGATAAGAGTCGAGTGATGGTATATAACTTTTATCAAGATGACATGAAAGAGTACAGTTTTATTGAGGAAATTCCTGTTGGAATATACACAGATCTTACGGTTCGTATGTCGAATCTGGAATTGTGATGTTGCAAAAAGCTTGTTGAACGAAAACTGGCAGGCGATATTGGGCATGTGGTCAGAGCTATTTAGGGCTCACTTTGTATATATGGATTATTATAAGTGGAGATCAGAGTTGATTTCCACTTTTTTTAGTATGACGGGCATGCTCCTGTTCTGTGGTGAAAGTCCACTTAGACGTAGCTGCCAATGAACTTTATAGTGACTCTCGACGTTTACACCGTAAGGTGTAGGCGAGAAGAAAAGATAGCGAAATCGTAGCCCTACGAACAGAAACCTGATAATAAGACGCATACGGCGGGTAAGTTGGCTAAAGGCAACGAAGCCCTAAAGCTGTTTATGGATTCACCTGTTTTTGGGGCTACAGTTTTTATTTTTTCTTTATAACCTTTTAAAACAACCATGTTTATTCATTCACAATTTTCAACTTGTCATTTGTTTTTATAATCTGCACTATCTGCCATAGTATCACTTCCTTTCATTAAAGGCTAAAATAATTAGTTACACTTCTTGTAGTGTACATTGATTATGGTATATTTGTAAATTGTGCATAAGATACAATATAAACAAAGGATAGTATTATAGGGATTTGGGCGGCATAAAAACCGCCTTTTTTGATATCCCAATTCTACCCCAATTTTTACCCCAAAACTACACTAAAAAGAGATAAAACATGATAATCAAAGAGAAACAGAGACAACGTTATTGACTTTATACAAACCCAGTAATATTAAATTTTGAGACGAATCATCACAATCAGAGATAAAATTTGATAAATTCTCCAACTTTATACCACAAGTATAATGACAAATTGTGCAAAGTGTGATATAGTTAAAAAAAATAAAAAAATGGCACACAGAAGTGCTGCCAGAGAGGAAACAATAATGAACAGGACATTATCAATCAACGGAATGGATCTCCCAATTAGTAGAACATTTGAACAGGCGCTGTATTCCAAACAGAGTCTATCTTTTGCATGTCCATATAAGATGGGAAAAAGTTGGTTGAGTCGTGCCGATATTAGGCTAGAGCGTTAAGTGTACATCGAAAAGGCATGAAGTATCATATTTATGATTATCACCGCTTATCTTGTATGGAGGAAGTCTTACAGGATAGGCGGTTTTCTTTTTGTTTTTCTGATTGCATACACTGGAAAAAATTTGATAGAATCAAAAATTGATTTAGGAAGGAGAAGAAATGTTGGGAAATGATATATTAGAAATCAAGGGAAAAGTAAACACAGCTCTGTGTTATGCAAAGGTTGTGGAGGACGAAGCAGTTGAGCAGATTCGTAGAATGTGTGATTATGAATTTACACAAGACAGCAGAATCCGCATTATGCCTGATGTCCATGCTGGAAAAGGCTGCACTATCGGGACGACCATGACAATTACAGATAAGGCAGTACCCAATATAGTCGGCGTGGATATTGGATGCGGTATGTATACAGTTAACCTCGGGAAAGCGGATATTGATTTTGAAAAAATGGATGCAGCTGCACATTTTATTCCATCAGGTAAGAATGTGTGGGAGGGCAGACAAGAACGATTTGATTTATTGCAGTTGCACTGTTATCGAAATTTAAAGGATGCAAAACGTTTAGAGCGAAGCCTTGGAACCTTAGGAGGTGGAAATCATTTTATCGAGGTGGATATGGCGCAGGATGGAACAAAATATCTTGTGATACATTCCGGCAGCAGAAACCTAGGAAAACAGGTGGCAGAGTTCTATCAACAGTTGGCAATTGAACTGCATACAGGCAAGGATGAGTATTTTCAGAAAAGAGATGCACTGATTGTGGAATACAAGGCGGCAGGGCGCAGGAAGGAGATACAAAATGCGTTGAAGGAACTCAAATGGGAACATCGAGATTGCCTGATACCGGAAGACTTGCGCTACCTTTATGGAACATATTTTGAGGACTATTTACATGATGTGGAGATTTGCCAACAATTTGCAAGACGAAATCGTGAGAAAATGGCGGAGGTTATTTTAGAGAAAACAGGAATGACAGGAACAGAGGCGTTCCATACAATTCACAACTATATTGATACGGACGAGATGATATTGCGCAAGGGGGCAATTGCCGCCCACAAGGGCGAAAAAGTGTTAATTCCAATTAATATGCGAGATGGAAGTGTTCTTGCTATTGGAAAAGGTAATCTAGAGTGGAATTATTCTGCACCGCACGGCGCCGGACGACTAATGTCACGCACCAAGGCAAAAGAAAGCTTATCTATGGAGGATTACCGCAAAATGATGAAGGGTGTCTACACAACCTCTGTCAACGAGGCGACACTTGACGAAGCGCCAATGGCATATAAGTCACTTGAGGATATTATTGATGTTATTAGAGAGTCCGTGGACGTTATTGATATTATGAAACCAATCTATAATTTTAAGGCATCTGACTAGAGCACTGGAAAATCAGGTTCTTCTGCTCTGGCGGAGACCGGAACAGGAGGAATATAAAAATGGTTACAGTACCGACGATAGATATGGTAAAGACGGGGCAGCACATTATGGAGCTGCGGGTTCAGGCGGGGCTGTCTGTGCGGCAGCTACAGGAAATTTTTGGATTTTCTACACCACAGGCGCTATACAAATGGCAGCATGGGACAGCGCTGCCCACAATTGACAACCTTGTTGTGCTGGCGGCGGTGCTTGGTGTGAAGGTTGATGACATTCTTGTCACGACCGACAGCTCAATGGCTGCCAGTGCATAAAGTTTTCTACAATTTTCTATTTATAAAATCATCTATAGCAATCATATAGTTATAGTTCAGCTTTGCTGAACTGTAACATCATATACAAAAGATATCATTCCATGATTGATATTACAGCGAAAAGTAAGTATAATAGTAATTGATAAAACCTATTTTGGAAGCGAACACAGATGTCAATTGATGAATGGAGAGATTTGTATGTGCACAGCAGCTACTTATAAGACAGCAGATTTTTATTTTGGACGTACATTAGACAATGATTTTTCTTACGGTGATGAGGTGACAATTACCCCCAGAAAATATCCATTTCATTTTCGGGAGGTGGAAGACATCAATATACATTATGCAATCATTGGCATGGCTTATGTGGTGGAGGATTACCCGCTGTATTATGATGCGATCAATGAAAAAGGGCTGGCGATGGCAGGACTCAATTTTGTAGGAAATGCTGTTTACAGAGATTATGCCTACGATAAGAACAATATTGCGCAGTTTGAATTGATTCCGTGGATTCTATGTCAGTGTGCTACCGTCAAACAAACGCGTGTTTTGCTAGAGAGAATTAATATCTGTAATACAAAGTTTGCTGAAAGTCTACCTACAGCGCAGTTACATTGGATAATTGCAGATAGTGAGGAGGCGATTACAGTAGAGTCCGTGGCGGACGGGATAAAAGTCTATGATAATCCAGTTGGTGTGCTCACGAATAATCCGCCGTTTGATGAACAATTATTTGCGCTCAACAATTATATGCATCTATCTGCAAAGCCGCCAGTTAATACCTTTGCACCAGGATTAGAGTTGCGGCTGTACAGCCGTGGAATGGGTGCTCTTGGGCTACCCGGGGATTTATCGTCGCAATCCAGATTTGTGCGGGCAGCCTTTACTAAAATGAATGCGGTCAGCGGCAAGGGAGAGCAGGAAAGTGTCAGCCAATTCTTTCATATTTTAGGTGCAGTTGACCAGCAGCGAGGATGCTGCATTTTGGAGAATGGAGGATATGAAGTGACACTCTACACATCTTGTTGCAATGCCAGCAAGGGAATCTATTATTATACAACATATGATAATCATCAGATTACAGCGGTTGATATGCACAGGGAAAAGCTGGATGGCATAGAGTTAGTGCGATATCCAACAGTGGGAGAGGAGCAGATTCGACTACAGAATGCATAGATTGAAAAAAATCTTTTATGAAAAGGGACTGGTATGAAAGTACAGTAATATTGTTAAAGGAATTGTATGAGGCACAGATATGGAAAGAGAAAAAGAGTTGTCAAATAAGGAATCAAACAGTGCAGAAAGTACGCCGGATAAACTTGCAGGATTGAAAGTTTTGGTGGTCGAGGACAATATGCTAAATTTGGAAATTATGACAGAAGTTCTGAAAGAGCGCGGATTAATTGTCACTGCGGCAGAGAATGGGCAGATTGCAGTCAAATTATTTGAAGACAATCCACCAGGGACATTTGATGTGATTTTGATGGATATGCATATGCCTATTATGGGTGGTGTAGAGGCCACAAAAACAATTCGCACTATGGAGCGCACAGATGCACAGACAATACCGATACTTGCGCTCACTGCAAATGATTTTGAGGAGGATATTCGTCAGACACGAGAAGCAGGCATGAATGACCATTTGACAAAACCGTTTGATATGGAGAAAATATTTGAGGCAATTGTGGCCTACACAGGAAAGTGAGAAGGGAATGTATTTCTCTTCTCATTTTTTATGCACACGCCGATGCATAGGAAATATGCCATTGCATGGCGCATCGGCGGCGCGGCGAGTAGGGAAGATAGAACTTCCCTACTCGATTGCATAGACCCGTGCAGAGGAAATATGCCGCTAAGGCGGCGCATGGGTTGCGTGGCAAGTAGGGAAGAAGAGACTTCCCTACTCAATTGCACACGAACACCCAAAGGAAGAATGTCAGCAAAGCTGACGGGTGCCCGGCGCGCGAGTGGAAGAAATAATCTTCCCTTACTCGGTTGTGATAATAAAAAATTTTATATTGACAAAACAATTTCAAAGTGATATGATTTTGATATTAAAAGAAATTATAAGTAAATCAATCAACGTTCTACAAGGAGGTTACACTATGGAAGAGAAAGTTTTATCAAAGAAGAGAAATGGAATGGCTGTATTATGTGGCATATTGTTATTGTATGCAGCGTCGGTAGTAGGGATTTATTTCGGCGCGGTAAATGCATATAATGCTGTTATTTTTGCCAGCATTTTCCTGATTGTTGTGGCGACAATCCTTTTGCCGGGATTAAAAGTTCTAAAGCCGCAGGAAGCGCTGGTACTCACATTGTTTGGTAATTATGTGGGGACATTGAAGGAAGACGGTTTTTATTTTGTGAATCCGTTTTGCTCCAGCGTAAATCCAGCAGCGCGGACAAAGCTCAATCAGAGTGGAGATGTAAATGACTCCGCCACAATGTTGGCGATTGCAAGTAAGACCACGGGCATAAATATGGAAGCTTACAGCAGCAAGATTTCACTGAAAATCATGACCCTGAACAACAACAAGCAGAAGATTAACGATTGCCTTGGTAATCCGATTGAGATTGGAATTGCGGTTACATGGAAGGTTGTGGACACAGCAAAAGCAGTGTTTAATGTAGACAATTACAAAGAGTTTCTGTCTTTGCAATGTGACAGTGCACTCCGCGATATTGTGCGCATTTACCCTTATGATGTTGCGCCAAATGTTGATACGACAGGGGACGGATTATCGGACGAGGGAAGTTTGCGTGGTTCGAGTGAGATTGTTGCAGCCAGAATCCGCGAAGAGATACAAAAAAGAGTCGAGGAGGCAGGCATTGAGGTTGTCGAGGCACGCATTACATATCTTGCCTACGCGCCGGAAATCGCTGCGGTAATGTTACAGCGGCAGCAGGCGTCAGCGATTATTGATGCGCGGAAAATGATTGTAGATGGTGCAGTTGGCATGGTTGAGATGGCATTGGAGCGCTTGAACGAAAATCATACGGTAGAGCTTGATGAGGAGCGTAAGGCGGCGATGGTTTCCAACTTATTAGTTGTACTTTGTGGGAACCGTGACGCACAGCCTATTGTAAATTCGGGCAGTTTGTATTGAGGAATACAGAAACAAAAAGGAATGATGTTATGGGTGATTCTGGTAAAAAACAAGTTCCGCTTAGGCTTTCGGCAAAGCTGTACGATACAATTGCAGCGTGGGCGGAGGACGATTTTCGCTCTGTCAATGGACAGATTGAGTACCTGCTGACAGAGTGTGTCCGGCAGCGGAAAAAAAACGGGAAATATGTCTCAGACGAGATAGATAAACCACTGGAAATTGATATTTAGGAACTGTTAATAAATAATTCATAAGAATGCCTTGTCACAAGTTATTTCTAAACGGTTCCTTAGAAAAAGGGGTGTGATACTTATGAAACATTGGCAGAAGATGGCTGCGCCAATTGTGATTACTTCCATTATGATTGTTTATTATACTGGAATGGCAGTATTTCTTATAATGGTACCCAGCATTCCTACAGGAATCAAAATTTTAATGATTGTGATATCGCTGATACTGGCGGGAGTGATGTTTGGTGTATTAATTAGCAGAATAAAAGAAATTAAAGGAGGAGAAGAGGATGATCTTAGTCAATACTGATTATATTAGTGGGAAGGAACTGGAAATGCTTGGTCTTGTGAAGGGAAGTACAATTCAGTCAAAAAATGTGGGAAAGGACATTACGCAAGGTTTTAAAACTTTAGTGGGAGGCGAATTGAAGACTTACACAGAAATGATGAATGAGGCGCGGGCACTCGCTACAAAGCGCATGGTCGAGGAAGCTGAAAAACTTGGCGCTGACGCGGTTGTCAACATACGCTATGTGTCTGCAGCAGTGATGCAAGGAGCAGCGGAAGTGATGGCATATGGTACCGCTGTGAAATTTAACTAATTGTGGTCAAAACAATCAATGAAAGTCTTTGTTGGGAATTATGATAAGAAGATTTGCGGATATCCCATTTAATTTATTCGTAACATTAGCGTTTGTTTTGTTTGGTACTATTTTTGGAGAATTGAAGTAGTAGACAATTCGTTGCTTTTTACACCTGCACCATGCACTTGCTGCATGGTGTTGGAGCCAGCACCAAAATGTCTGCTTTGTGGTATTTTGTGCGCATCAATTGTTGCAATTCACACCAAACCATCATAAATGAATACGATATTGGTGTGGGTGTGAATTGTGACAACAATTCCTTACATTTTTGTAACATTGGCAATAGTCATTTTCAGCGAAAACAAAAGGCTGTATAATAGATTTGTGGTGAAGTGTAATGCACTGTCTGTTGATTTTAAGTGATTACTGTTTCTATAAAAATGGAGGACGCATGGATACAAGATTAAAGATTATGATTGTTGAGGATGACACAGCACTTGCGAGAGAACTTGCTTCTTCTCTTGAAAAATGGCAGTACAATGTTGTCTTGGCAGAACGGTTTGATAATATTTTACAAGAGTTTATAGAAAAAAAGACCATATATGGTCCTGTTGGGCATTAATCTCCCAGGTTATGATGGATTTTATTGGTGTAGTCAGCTACGTCAAATTTCAAATGTACCAATTATCTATATTAGCAGCCATAGCGCTGATCAAGACAAAATTATGGCGATAGCGCAGGGCGGGGACGACTATGTAGAAAAACCTTTTCGCATGGAGCTGTTAAAGGCAAAGATTGAGGCAGTGCTTCGGCGCACATATGAGTACAAGGTGAGGGAACACATTTTTTTAAGCGCAGGGTTATGTTTTGACAGCGCGACGCAAAGCCTGTATATTATTTTAGAAAATGACACAAAAAAGGATAGCGAATTGTCCGTGCCTGGCGGACAGACAAAAGAACAGGAAATTGAACTCACCAAATCAGAGCGACGCCTTTTTGCCCGTTTGATGGAAAATAAACCAGATGTTGTGACGCGTGACGAACTGATGATGGAACTGTGGAATACAGACGAGTATGTCACAGATGCGGCGCTTACCACAATTATTAGCAGACTGCGTGCCAAGCTTAAAATGGTGTGCGGCGAGGAAGTGATATTTACCAAAAAAGGGCAAGGGTATTTTGTACAATGATTGTGTTTCGGTGGCTAAAGAAAAGATGGAAAGAAACTATAGTTCGTTTCGCGATAGGAGTGTGTTTTAATCTGTATTTTATTATTCTAATGCAGGTGACACAAATCAAATATCTGTTGTATCTTGATTTGCTATTGTTGGTGATGGTAGCAATTATAGAGGGTACAGCCTTTTTTGATTTCTATAAAAAAGAGCGCAGAAAAGCGATTTTTTTACAGAAAGAAGAGCCTATTTATATGTATTTTGACAATATGGAGGACAGCGCAGTTTTTGTGCACGACCTACAGGTTTTGGAAGCATGTGTGCAGAAAAAGTATGCAGAAAACTGTGACTTACAGGACTTTGTGGCAAAGTGGTGTCATGAGTTTAAGATACCACTCGCAGCGGCATTTTTAATCGTAGAAAAACTAAAAGATGCAGATGCAAGAACCGATTTGCGGGAACAACTTGAGCGAATGAACTGGCAGATGAGTATGATGATGCAAGGGTGCAGGCTGCAAAGCCCGCTGTTTGATTTGCAGGTTAAATCAGTATCGCTCTCAGCATGTGTCCGAACGTCCATTAAAAATAACCAATTTTTTCTGATTCAGAAAAAGTTCCAGATGGATGTGGCGGTTGGAAATGCATACGTTTACACAGACGAAGTTTGGCTGACCTATATTTTGGACCAGATTTTAAACAATGCAGTTAAGTATACAAGGACGAACGTAGCACATAAGATTCATTTTTGGACAGAGTGCCTTTTATCAGAAGCATTTTTGTCAAATTCGCAATCACAGGAAACCTGTAAACCGCATTCAACAGAATCGCTGTCATCAGAAAATATTGCACTATATATAGAAGACAACGGCGAAGGGATTCAGGCGTGTGATATACGACGCATTTTTGAGAAAGGGTTTACAGGCAGTAACTATCATAATGGCAGATATAAATCTACTGGAATGGGGCTGTATATGGCGAATAAAATTGCAGAAAGACTAGAACACAAATTGTCTGTGGAGAGTCAATATGGAGAATATACACGGTTTTGCATTGTATTTCGGAGAAAAGAAGATGTGTAAAGATTTCGTAAACAAATATGATAAAAAAGAGCAAATTGTCCGATACAATTTATAGAGCATTTTATAAAAGGATTTATAAAAAAGTCTTGTAGAAATTTGAGAGGCTAAAATTAACAGGAGGTTGAAAGTATGCAGGTACAGTGGAATCAAACAAATTCGTTTCAGCAATTAAATAGTCAGTTTGTAAATAATACTTACAAAACCAAGGAAAGCCAATCTTTGCTTACGCGGCGCAGAATGTTGGAGGCGCAGGACCAGGCGAAGGAGACGGACGCGGTAAGAATGACAATTTCTGGAGAGGCGATGGAACTATCGCGACAAGTTAAGGAGATGGAGCGCGCACAACAGGCACAGACACTGGAACAGATAGGGGGGCAAAGTACTTCCCCGGAATTGACAGAGGAAGATTTATATGATGAGTTGGTTTTGCAAATGCGCATCTGGGGAGATGCAACAGCCAATATACGAAATCAATATGACCACGAGGAGACAAAGGAACTGGCAGAGAAGCGGGCGGCTGCGCTGACGCAACTGCAAAACCTTGAGCAATTACAAAAATCTGAGGCGATCAAGCAGGAGAAAGAAGCACAGAAGGCAGCGGAGCTGGCGGCGATGCGGCAGGAAGAGGTCAACAAAAAAAGTTCGGAACTGATTATGATGATAGAGAGCTTTGAGGAACAGAAGGACGACGAGGAGCAAGCAGAGGAAACATCGGATCAGAAGGATACACAAGAGACAGAAACAAACTCCAATAATAGCCTTTTAGAAGGAAAAATTGGAGTTTCCGCGGCAAAACGGGAGCTGGGAATGTTGGGGACAATCTCACAGATGGAAGCGTCCGGCGAATATAATCTGATGACAAATATTGAGTCTATTCAGGGGCTGCTTGATGAGCGTCGCAGCATCTACAAGATGAACAATGAGCCAAGCATTAGTATTCAAGAAAAGATAAAAGCAATGTCTGACTATGTGGCTACATTGGTCAATCCTGATATGATGCGACAGTATTTTGGAGAGCGCATGGAGGCAGAGACTGATGAAAATACCAAGAAAAAACTGTCGATGATGTACGACTATTTTATGAGCCTGGATATGAAGGATGAAATTCAAAATTTATCAAAAGATCGAGCGCATGCATTACAAGAAAAACGCAATGCAAAAGATCTGCGTATTGCGCATTTGGGCAGCCGACATCTTGCAATGGCGGCACAACAAGAAAAGGAGCTTCAATCACTTTTTGACGAGAATGATATTTTGAGAGCACAAGGGCAAGGAAGTGTTGTTGACCATACGGAAGACATTGCAGAGCGGTTGCAGGAAAAACTGGATGAGCGCGATCATGTAGATGAGAAGGAGCCAATCGAAGAAGAAACAATCGAAGAAATCCTATCCGAAAAGGAACGACTTGAGGAGGAAGAAGAAACAGAATAACAGAATGGAGCTTGGAAAAGAGCTCCTTTTTTTATGCGTGCGGGCACCCAAAAGAAAAATGTGCTATTTACAATATTATAAAAGGCTGTTAAAATGTAAGTTATCTGAAACTGTCTAGGAACAGAAAAGATACATTAGTCGATAAAGGTGAAAGATATGCGTTTATATAAAAAAGTGAAACTGTGTTATATTGAAGCGGCAGCGATTGCGCTGGCAGTTTGCGCGTTTCTGTTTCCGTCAATACAGCTTTTTAAACATACAGGTGATAATTTTTTTGCAGTTCAGCTAAATGGAATTCCGGTCGGAAATTTGGGGTCAACAGAGCAGTTGGATGAACTTTTGACCAAAGCAAGGCGTCAGGTTGTACAGGAGATTGGAAATGACGAACTTGTGTTTATAGATGCGGACATTACAACAGAGGGAAGCGAAAAACTTTGGGGTGTGGTTGATGACGATCAAACTGTGATTGACAATATGGTGGAGGTGATGAAAAATAGTACGCGCAAGACGCTGCACCGTTCTTATACCGTCAAGGTAAACGAGACAGCGGTAAACCTTGGTTCCTATGATGAAGTGCATGAGCTGCTTGAGCAGGCATTATCTCCTTATGATGCACAAAATCAGTATCAAGTACAACTTGAGTTGGACCAAGACCGTGAGATAAACGTGCTTGAAGCGGTGATTTCACCACGGGAGGACGCGCTTGTGGACGAGGAAGATTTTAGCAGGTCCGCAGGAATTGCAGCGGATTTGGAAGCCATGTTTGCGGCAGTGGAGCCGGTGGTGGAGAGAGGATTTGAAGATTTTGCAGTGGGGTTGACAGATATTGCCTATGCTGAGAAAATAGAAGTGGTGGAGGCGTATCTGCTCGAAGAGAAATTAAATTCTGTGGAGGAGGCAGTAAACCTTGTTACGAAGGAACAGGAGACGCAGATAATATATAAGGTAGTTTCTGGCGATACCCTTTCACAAATATGTCTTACCAATAATATTCCAATGGATGAGTTGATAGCAATTAATGATGCTCTTGAAGATGAAAATACAATGATACGTGTTGACCAGGAGCTTGTCATTACTGTTCCAGAACCAGAGCTTTCCATTATGTGGGAAGAGGAGCAGGTCTACACAGAGGATTATGAGGCAGAAGTTCAGTATATTCCAAATAATGACTGGTATACAACGCAGAGGGTGACACTTCAAGAGCCGTCTGCCGGCAGGCGCAAAGTGGCAGCAGTTATCTCATACAAGAATGGTCAAGAAGTCGGCAGAGAAATTTTAAAGGAACAGGTGTATGCGGAGGCAGTCCCCAAAATAATAGAGCGCGGGACAAAAATTCCACCAACTTACATCAAACCAATTTCTGGTGGAAGGCTTAGTTCTGGATTTGGCGCAAGAAGTGCACCGACAAAAGGCGCTTCGACAAACCACAAAGGAATTGATTGGGCAGTGCCGATTGGAACAAGAGTAGTGGCTTCCAATGCAGGAACTGTAGTACATGCAGGCTGGGCGAGCGGGTATGGCTATGCGGTCTATATCAATCACGCGGACGGCAGGCAGACCCGATATGGACATTTGAGCAAAGTGCTGGTAAAAACTGGACAGACCGTATCGCAGGGAGAACGGATTGCCTTGAGCGGAAATACTGGACGAAGTACAGGACCGCATGTCCACTTTGAAATCCGAATTAACGGTAACGCTGTGAATCCATTAAAATATTTAAATTAACAAAATTTATGACGAACACCCGCATTTCTGTGAAAAACAAATTGTTACTGTTCATTTTGTATGGATTCTTACCTATTATTGGAATGGAGTAAACAATAACAACAAATTTTTTGTTTATTTTAAAGGAAGTCTTCACAAATAGCTTGATGCTTGTAACAGGAAGCCGAAGGCTGAACTGTTGTTACAATTCACATACACGCCAGATTTCGTATTGATTTATGATGATTTGGTGTGAATTGCAACAATTGATGCACACAAAATGCCACAAAGCAGGCATTTTGGCGCTGGCTCCGACACCATGCAGCAAGTGCATGGTGCGGGGGTGAAAAGTAAGGAACTGTTATGAACAGTTCCTTAATGAGCAGACTGACAGTTTACAAATAGGAAAAAAAGGTATATAATCGTAGAGGCTTCGCAGAAGAATTTTGGATAAATTACAATTGAATATTATATAATATTAGATAGATGGCAAAGTAACTTGATTGATAAAATCAAGCCAATGTATCTGTGTACAGACCTGTGTAGAGGAAATACGCTCTAAGATAGCGCATGGGTCGCGTGACGAGTAGGGCAAGTAATCTTCTTTGCTTGATTGCAGACAAGTCGCAGTTACAGGAAAATATGAGGTGAACGATGGAACAGTACGCAATTAAGGGGGGAAATCCTCTGGTTGGTGAAGTTGAAATCGGCGGCGCGAAAAACGCGGCTTTGGGGGTGTTGGCAGCAGCAATAATGACAGATGATATGACAGTGATTGAAAATATACCAGATGTGAGGGATATCAATGTTCTGCTCCAGGCGATGGAAAGCATCGGTGTCATTGTATACCGAACGGACAGACATACTGTGAGGATTAATGCCTCCATGATTTCCGGGCTTGTGATAGAAGACGATTATATTAAAAAGATTCGGGCATCATATTATTTGCTCGGCGCGCTTCTTGGAAAGTACAAACATGCTGAGGTGGCTCTGCCTGGCGGTTGTAATATTGGAAGTCGCAAAATAGACTTGCACATCAAAGGATTTAAGGCGTTAGGAGCAAGTGTAAAGATTGAGCATGGATTGATTATTGCGGATGCACAGCAGTTAAAAGGAGCACATATCTATTTGGATACAGTGTCTGTGGGAGCGACAATTAACATTATGTTGGCAGCAGTGCTGGCGGAGGGAAGGACTGTCATTGAAAATGCTGCAAAGGAACCACATGTTGTAGATGTGGCAAATTTTCTTAATTCTATGGGGGCAAATATCAAGGGTGCAGGAACAGATGTGGTTAAAGTATCTGGCGTGAAAAAACTGCACAGCTCAGAATATTCGATTATACCAGATCAGATAGAGGCGGGGACTTTTATGTTTGCGGCTGCAATTACAAAGGGAGATGTCACCGTCAAAAATGTGATTCCCAAACATTTAGAATCCACGACAGCAAAGTTGATGGAGATGGGGTGTCAGATTGAAGAATCTGATGACGCAGTGCGTGTTGTCGCGTCAAAACGGTTGCAAAATACCCATGTAAAAACATTGCCTTATCCGGGATTTCCAACGGATATGCAACCGCAAATAGCAGTTTCTCTCGCGCTGGCGCGAGGGACGAGTATTGTTACAGAAAGTATATTTGACAATCGTTTTAAATATGTAGATGAGCTGGCAAAGATGGGGTCCAACATTAAAGTTGAGGGAAATACGGCCATTATAGAAGGTGTGGAACACTTTACGAGCGCTAATTTGACTGCGCCCGATCTCCGGGCAGGAGCGGCATTAGTGTTAGCATGTCTGACAGCGGAAGGTTTTAGTGTCGTTGATGATATCAAATATATCGAGCGTGGATATGAGGATTTTGAGGTAAAGCTTCAAAATATCGGTGCGCAGATTGAAAAAGTAGAGTCAGAAAAAGAACTGCAAAAGTTTAAGTTAAAGGTTGGATAGGATTTTATTATTTTCCTATTGACATTGAAAATAAATCAGTATATGATAAAAAAGATATGACAATTCAATATTGTGCGTCACGCAAATGTGAGATGCTCTTATTCAGAGTGGTGGAGGTACAAAGGACCTATGAAGCTACGGCAACCCCGTATTATGGACGGAAGGTGCCAACCTGAGCGATTTACTGCATGTATGGGCTTACCCAATAGCAGTTCGAACAATAAGAGGATTTGATTATCGGGAAACCAGTCACTTCCGCTTATTCAGACGAGTAAGCGGATTTTTTATGCGCACGGACGCGGAAAGGAAATATGCGGCTAAAGCTGCCCGCGTCCGGCGCGAGTATGGAAGATAACTTCCATACTCGATTAAAATAGGAGGAAATATTTATGGAGAAACTTTTATTTACTTCAGAGTCCGTAACAGAAGGACATCCAGACAAAGTTTGCGATGCCATCTCAGATGCCATTCTGGATGCGCTGATGGAGCAGGACCCAATGAGTCGTGTTGCCTGTGAGACTGCAACCTGCACAGGTTTTGTGCTGGTGACAGGAGAGATTACGACCAAAGCGTATGTTGATATCCCAAAGATTGTACGGGATACTGTTAAAGAAATTGGGTATAACAAGTCAGAGTATGGTTTTGACGGAAATACTTGTGCTGTGTTTACTGCGATTGATGAGCAGTCCGGTGATATTGCTATGGGTGTGGATAAGGCGTTTGAGGCGAAAAATAGTATGAGCGATGCCGAGATTGAAGCGATTGGTGCAGGGGATCAGGGTATGATGTTTGGATATGCCACCAACGAGACAGAAGAATATATGCCATATCCAATCTCACTTGCACATAAACTTGCGTTGCAGCTAACTAAGGTGCGTAAAGATGGGACACTTGAGTATTTAAGACCAGATGGAAAGACACAGGTTTCTGTAGAGTATGATGAAAATGGCAAGCCTAAGCGGCTTGAGGCAATTGTCCTCTCCACACAGCATGATGAGGATGTAACACAGGAACAGATTCATGAGGATATTAAAAAACATGTTTTTGACGTTATCTTGCCAAAAGAATTAATCGACGCAGAAACCAAATTTTTTATCAATCCGACAGGCCGTTTTGTAATAGGTGGACCGCATGGTGATGCAGGACTTACAGGGCGCAAGATTATTGTGGATACATACGGTGGATATGCACGTCACGGCGGCGGTGCTTTCTCTGGAAAGGACTGTACAAAGGTGGATAGAAGTGGCGCATATGCAGCGAGATATGTGGCAAAGAACATTGTAGCCGCAGGGCTGGCAGACAAGTGCGAGATCCAACTTTCCTATGCAATTGGTGTTGCACAGCCGACTTCTATCAATGTGGATACTTTTGGCACAGGCAAACTGGGCAGTGAACGGCTAGTGGAAATTGTGCGCGAGCATTTTGACTTGCGTCCGGCAGGCATTATTAAAATGCTTGACCTTAGAAGACCAATCTATAAGCAGACAGCGGCTTATGGACATTTTGGACGCAATGATCTTGATTTACCTTGGGAGAAATTGGACAAGGTTGATGTGCTAAAGAAATACTTATAATTATGGCATAGTCTCAAAAAGAAAACTCAATGTTATTTCCCGATATGGTACAATTGATATTAATTGTTTTACTGTATCGGGATTTTTGCATGTTTTGGAGGGACAGCATAGTAGCCGTTGTGCGGAAAGGCATGATTAATTATAATTCTTAATTTTGCATGAGCGATACATGTAAAGTATTTTGACTTGTTCATCTTTCTACAGTTTATAAAATTACGAAAGGATAAAGTCGCTGCGGGTTTGTACTTTATTTATACACATGGACGCGGAGAGGAACTATGCAACTAAGGCTATCCGACTCCAGCGCGGCGGGTAGAGAAGTACAAAGATGTGGCGGAACGATAAGATTATGAATAAGAGTGCAAAGTATTATGAACTACAGGCACTTGATCTGTGGGATTTTCCTGCGCTCATCAAAAAGGCGAGGGAGATACAAGGAATCACGCTGGAAGGTTTGTGTAAGGATATCTGTTCATCAAGTTTGATGGGGAGAATTGAAAAAGGAGAACGATATGCCAATAAAGAACTTCGCGACCGGATTTTGGCAAGGTTGGGCGTGTGCTCTGACGGTTATGAAAACTTTCTTTTCTATGATGATTATCTGGTGTGGAAACAAAAGCAAAGGATTGTAAACAGCATTGAAAAGTCAGACTTTCGGGCGGCGGAAAAGTTGTTGGAAGCGTATGAGAAAAAGAGTGAAAATGATAAACTTGGCAGGCAGTTCTGTATGGTGATGCGGGCGCAGATTATGCAAAAACGTCATGAGGACAAGACGCAGATTGCGCGTATTTATGAGGAAGCCGTAAAATTGACTGTCTCGGACATTGATAGTGGATTGATAAAGGACTCCTGTCTTTCGGTGCAGGAGCTTGATATGATATTGGAATACGAGCGGTATTGTCATCCAGACAGATTGGCTTCAAGATGTGAAGAGATTCTGGATTATATTAGCAGTGACGTGTTTGATACTTACAGTTATGTAAAAATCTATCCTAAAGTCATTTATTATTTGTATATCAGTACCTCAGATAAAGATAGGGATTGGGCTAGGTTGTTGCGGCTTAGCAGCACGGGAATCGAACAATTGCGCACAACCGGAAGAACGTATTATTTCTGGGAGCTTTTGGAAATTAGAGAAGAGGGACTGACAAAACTTCTGAATACTATGGGAGAGGATGCAGACAGCAGGAAAAGACAAGCCCTTCAAAATGTAATTGATACGGCAAAAGCATGGATGGGAGCGTTTGACTTTGTACATAATATGTGTGGAACACACCGGAAAATGGAAACTTCCTGTTATTTGTATCAGCAGAAAGAGGCTTATTGTATTGGTGATGTTATTCGCAGAAGACGCGAGATGTTAGGGCTCACCAAGAAGGAGCTCTGCAAAGGCATCTGTTCTGAAAAGACCATAGGACGCTTGGAAGCTAAGAAAACGAAACCACAGATTGATATTGTGAGACAGTTATTTGAACGACTAAATTTATCTGGAGAGTATCAAAGATGGCAGATTGTAACAAAAGATATAAAGGCGTTTTCGATTGTTGGAAAGATTATACAATGTGCAAATAACCGTGATTTTAAAAATACGCAGGAGTATTTGAATGAATTGGGGCAGTATGCATCTATGGAAAATCCAATTAACAGACAATATAAGGAGCGGATTGAGGTCAATTTAAAACTTCGACAAGGTTTGATTTCAAAAGAAGAGGCAAGAATCCAGTTAGAGAAAATATTAGCCTATACAATTCCGCCGCAGACCGCGATAAAAGAAGGCGAAAAGTATTTGACGAATGTAGAGATACAATGTCTGTTGGATATTGCCATAAATATGGGAAAATCCCAAATGAATCAGTTTTATGATGCGCTGGTAGAATTGTGTAATCAGTTAGAAAATGATGATGGGATAACAGAACATATTGCAGTGTGGGAGATCATAATGACAAACGTTGCGAATACATTTGGTGATATGGGGAGGTATGATGAGTCGGATTCTATATGCATGAAAATAATGGAAGAAAGTATGTATTGCTATAGGTTAAATATACTTGCAGCTAATGTTTACAATAATATATGGAATTACACCGAGCGCATTAGAAAAAGTATGCCTATCAAACAGGAATTTAATGAGAAAAATGTATTAAAGAAGTGTATTGTGCTATGTCAAATTAGTAGAAATACGACGAGAGAATCTATTGTAAGAAAAAGACTTGAGAAACTTTAATACATAGTTGTTCGGACTAGAATAAAGAAACAATTTAAATAAAAAATTTTACTGTTACTTTTTATGAGACTATAAATAATTTTCCATCTTTGGTAATTTTTCCATTAAGGATTTATGCGCATATAAAGTATTTAGGAATTTAGTATTTAAAAGGCTTTATGAGATCTGTCTGCCTTTGATTTCTGAAATAAGATAGAAGACTAAAGACACAAAATTAAAAGCACTACCTTTTTAATGAATTTAATAATAAATAAAAATGACATATCAAGAAAGACATGCCATTACAATTTTTTGTGTCGAACAATAAAAGTTTATTGAATAACACATTGTTTTTTAAATATATATATCCGTGATAGGTAAATCATCACTCATCGGTGTTACCCCATAATCATCAACCTGTGGAAATCCTTCAAAGAAACCTGCGTTCAAGGTAAATACAAGAGCTGCTAACAACACAACATTCATTAATTTTTTCATAGTGAACCTTCTTTCTAAAAATCTTTATCATTTGTAAAAACATTCCGCTGACTGTTACATCAGCGGAAAAGTTTAGGGAATTGGCTCTTCCTGTTTCGTTTGTGATAGGATGCAATGCATAGCAATATTAATTGAGAAGTAAGAAAGCTTTTTGGGAAAATACAGCTTCCGATAAACCATACAAATTTGAAGATGCATCAACGTCCACTTAGATTAAGAGGTTATTGAAATTTAACATAATACACATAAAGGGAAGTGATGTCAAATATACCAAATCATTATGATACAATATCTACATCAAAATAAGTATGGAAATACCTCATGCATTATGAAACAAAGGAAGAGCTGAATGCTTCGGTATCTCTATTTAAACCCATGCACAGTGAAAAATCAATGCCCAGAGTTGTCCAAAGAATAATATATAATTTAGACAACTCTGGGCATTGATTAGAAGATTAAAAAATGGTACACTAAAAGTTACTAATACGGAATTGACTATAAAAATGTTTCTTAATTTTTATAGTAGGGAAAGCAAATGATGAGAGGAGGGGAGTCGTATTTTGAAAAAATCAAGATATTTCATTTCGACCCAGATGGAGGATTTCGTTTTATACTACAATCTGGTCAATGATACCTTGCTTAAACTTCCAGTAAACAAAAATGAAGGCTGTATCAAATGTTTGGAAAATCCAAATGATCACACTTCTATATATTGGAGCAAACTTTATTCAGATAAATTTATTGTTGATGAAAACTATGATGAGTTAGAAGAAATCCAACGTAGGCATTGGAAGGCGATAAATAGTAGCGACCAATTGGATTTGACCGTTATCTGTACATTTGGCTGCAATAGTGATTGTATTTATTGTTATCAGAGAAATCTTACATATCAATATTTGGAGATGAGCGAGGCAGATTTTGATGGGCTGTGCGCATTTTTAAATAAGGCTCCTCAGCGATATATTCATATCAATTGGTATGGTGGTGAACCACTTCTGGCAAAGGAAAAAATACTGCGTTTCTGTGCAGAGCTGGATAAGGATAAAAAACATACTTACAGCTATTCCGTCTCGACAAATGGTTCTATATATGATGAGAAATTTTTCCGGATGATGGAGCGTTATGGAATGACTAACGTGACAGTTTCGGTTGTCGGTACAGGTAGGATTCACGATCAGTTGCGCCCTTCTGGCGCCTATACTTCAGAGGATATAATGCACAACATTATTCGGATGACACGGTATACAAATGTGATAGTAAATTTGAATCTTTGCAAAAGTAACATTGAACAAATCCAAGAGGTTTTTGAAGCACTTTCAGGATATCGCTACTCTTCGCTTTCCTTTACATTTACGCGTATTGTGAGCTATGACCACAAGCCTTGTGCGGAGATTGTGTTGGATGTGGATACATATATGAGGCATGTGATTGCGCTGTCAAACTGGGCGTTGGATCATAGATTTCGCATTAGTGATATGAGTTGTTTTCAGAATTTTGGAGTGTTTTGCGGAGCATATGCAAAACATAATTATGTGATTGGTCCAAGGTTATATGTATATCAGTGTGACCGCTTTTACAAACCCAAAGATGCTTTTGCACAGATAGTGAATGCCACTTTGGTATATAATCAATGCGATTCCGTAAGCAGCGAGGAGGAGCATTGCATTGATCCATATCAGGTAGAGGAGTGCAAAAATTGCAAAATTTTGCCATACTGCAATGGCGGATGTGATTATCTTCGGAAAATTGGAAAGGACGCTTGTCCTCCTGAAAAGAATTATTTGGAGGATTATCTGAAATTGTATTATCGCATATTTTATGAAGAACAGTAATTTTGTGATATGAGAATGTGTTCGGAAAAACAGATTAAATAAATCTGTAATAAAAAGTATGCAAAAATGATGCAAATTTGTTTTATGCTAATGATATAATGGTTATAATGGAGTTAGGAAATAACATGTGCAGGTTTCGCATAAAATCGTTCCTTATTGGCAGAAAACAGAGGTGCATATGGAGCAAAATAAAAAAAAATCAATGAAATTATCAGGCAAAATAAAATGGATTTGTGCGTTGGCGGTTTTTTCCTTGGCAGCGGTGTTGTTTACAGCAGGCACAATGATTTTGCGCAAGGAGCTGAAAATCAATCCAATTTTTGCCAGAAAATATGAAATTCATGGAGTAGATGTCTCGCATTATCAAGGGACAATTGACTGGGAAACTTTGTCACAGCAGGGACTTGATTTTGCGATAATTAAAGCGACCGAGGGAAGCACACATATTGATGACCGTTTTGATGAGAACTGGCAGGCGGCAGAACAGACACATCTGTATCTGGGTGCCTACCATTTTTTCAGTTTTGACAGTGAAGGGGATAGACAGGCGGCTTCCTATATTGAGACGGTGGGAAGTCTGGAGGGAAAGCTGGCTCCTGTTGTAGATGTGGAGTATTACGGAACGAAGCGAAGCAATCCGCCTGAGCGTGCAGAGGTGATTAAAAAGCTTAAGGACTTGCTGGACACATTGGAGCAGCATTATCAGATAAAGCCGATTATCTACACAACTTTTACTGTTTATAATGAGTATATTAAGGGCGAATTTGAAGGCTATCCGCTGTGGGTTCGGAGTATTTACTGTCCGCCGGCAGTTTTGTTTGGAAATAAGTGGAGTTTTTGGCAGTATATGGACACTGCTATGTTAGAAGGATATGTGGGAGATCAGAAGTATATTGATGTGAATGTTTTCAACGGAAATCGCGAAGACCTTGAGGAGTTAGTAATACAAAAGACAGAGTGTATGAATGCTGATAATGAAAAAACACAGTAATTTATAATGCAATATAAAGTCCATAACAAAAAGCAGCAAAGAATTGGCTGCTTTTTCTTTTATGCACACGCCGATGCATAGGAAATATGCCATTGCATGGCGCATTGGCGGCGCGGCGAGTAGGGAAGATAGAACTTCCCTACTCGATTTCTGAAATAATTACGTGATATTCAAAACTGGAAGATTGTGTTATACTTTGAATATACTGAAAATATTTTATAGTCTTATGTAAAGGATTTTAAGAGGGAATTGGCGTAGAAAGGAAGGAAAATACATGAAGATAATTTCGACGGTAGTGATGGCGAATGATGAGAAGATGGTGACTTTGACAGTTGCGCTGTCAGAGGGAGAACAGGTTAAAAAGGGTGATGAATTAGAGCTGGCACAGATGGATGGAAGCACCATAACACGAACGGTATTGTGTGTCAATCAGTGGTGCTACAAGGAGATAGAAGACGTGCGGTCATGTACAGATTGCACAGAACAAGATGGAAATCTACCTGTTGTTGGTCCTTGTCGTGTGGAACTAACACTATATGATGTCGATACTCATACTTTGGATTCTGAAGAAAATAGAAGTACACAAGAATTTATACGAATGTTTCAGGAGCACATCTGCATTACTCCTTATCGAGAACTTGAGATGGGCTCACAAAGTATTTATGATAATATTCAAGAAGGTTATACAGTCCCAGAACGTGTGATTTTGTATTTGCAGACAAAGCGTCTTTTTACAATGGCACTTGGAGTCTATGTGCATCCTTTTAAAAAGGATGTAAATTTATTAGGACCTTATATGTATACAGATGGAAAATATTATTGGGATAGGGATACATGGAAATACGTTATAAAATATGGTCTAAAGCTTTCAGAGGATTTTATAGCGCATGTTATGTCAGAAGAAGGGGAGACTTTTTTGCAGTCTGTGTCAGGAGAGGATTCCTGGCAGGAGCGACTGCAGGATTTAAAACAGCAGAAAAATACACTCTGTCTTTTGCCAGATGATGCCGGGGATATTTCACTTGAGGAGTTTTGACAAACAAGGTTTGACAGAATGCGACTGGCGTGTTACGGTATAGAAAATGAATTTTGACAGACAACAGCAATATGGAGGTTAGTTTATGGAGTATAATAAGAAGGAAGGCATCGGCAAAAAGTTTGTGGAAGGAATTTTGTTAAGTTTTGAGATTCTGGGACTTTTTATGCTGTTGCAGATTCTGGTCAGTGTTGTTGGCGTTATGGCAGCAGTCGTGGCATGTATTATTCTGGGTGAAGAGGATATTATGCAGGCGCAGTACGCTGCGATGGATATTGTGATGGATGGTAGCTTTATGACAATGCTGACAGTTGTGGCGACGTTTGTATCCCTGATTTTTTCGGTGTCAGCATACTGGATTATCTGGGGTAGAAAAAGAACTGTGCAGGACAAGCAGTATTTTCGGGAGAAGGGGTTGCGGCTGCGCACATTTTCTATGATAGTGATAGGATGCTGCGGTCTGTATTATCTGTCTATCTTGATTGTTGCTGTGATTGCCGTGGTTAATCCACAATTGATGGAAAATTATAATGAAATGATGGAGTCCGCGCTTGGTGGTAGTGAGATACTGGCAGTTATTGCCGCAGTAATTTTGGCACCAATCAATGAAGAATGTATTATGAGGGGGCTAGTCTTGAAAAACTTACAGAAACATTTTTCTGTGCCGGTTGTGATAGTGACACAGGCGATTTTATTTGGAATTTTTCATGCAAACTGGGTACAGGGAATCTATGTACTTCCGATAGGCGCAGCGCTTGGATACGTGGCAGTGAAAACTAGGTCTGTACTCCCAAGTATTTTTATGCATTTATTTTATAATGCGCTCTCATTTGCAGTGGGAATGCTTCCAGAGTTCTGCCAGACAGGTGGCTTTGCCATTGGAACAGTTGTGATAAGTGCAGCGGTAGTACTATATCTGGGAAAGGCGGAGCAGACAGAGATCAGTGACAGATAAGGAGGAGACTATGGCAAATAATAAAGCGGACAAGCGAACTGGTTTATTTGAGAGTGTGGCAATACCAAAAGCGGTTGCGGCGTTGTGTGTTCCCACGATTATTAGTTCGCTGGTGATGGTACTTTACAATTTGGCGGACACCTATTTTGTCGGCATCTTAAATGACCCAGTACAAAATGCAGCAGTGACACTTGCGGGACCAGTACTTCTTGCATTTAATGCGATCAACAATCTGTTTGGCGTGGGCAGTTCGAGTATGATGAGCCGAGCGCTCGGACGCAAGGATTTTGATACGGTACATCGAAGTTCTGCCTTTGGATTCTACTGTGCGCTGGTGTGTGGTGTGGTATTTTCACTGCTTTGTACGATTGGAAAGACGCCTCTTTTGGCACTTTTGGGGGCGGATGCAGTAACGGTGCAGGCAACATCAGCGTATATGCAATGGACCGTTACTTTTGGTGCAGTTCCGGCAATCCTAAATGTCGTTCTAGCATACATGGTGCGCGCTGAGGGTGCTGCGTTACACGCGAGTGTCGGAACAATGAGCGGATGTCTTTTAAATATTGTGTTGGATCCAATTTTTATCCTTCCGTGGGGACTAAATATGGGAGCAGCAGGAGCTGGTCTTGCAACTTTTATCTCAAATTGTGTGGCATGTATCTATTTTTTTGTGTTGATCTATATCAGGCGAAATACAACTTGTGTCTGTATTCGACCGGATAAATTTTGTCTGCGCAGGGCGATTGTACTCGGTGTGTGTGGTGTGGGAATCCCAGCTTCTATACAAAATCTATTGAATGTGACAGGAATGACAATACTGAACAATTTTACGTCTGTATTTGGTGCGGATGCAGTGGCGGCGATTGGAATTACACAGAAGATTTATATGGTGCCAATGTATATCTGTATGGGAATTTCTCAGGGAATTATGCCACTTGTGAGTTATAATTATGCAAGTGGCAATCAAAAGCGCATGAAGTCAGCGATAGTATTTGCAGGGGAGATTAGTATAGGATTTATTACAGCGGCGGCAGTATTTTTTTATATTGATGCGGAGGGTGTCGTACATTTTTTTATGGACAATCCGGCGATTATTGCTTATGGAATCCGGTTTTTGCGGGGCTTTTGCCTTGGATTGCCGTTTCTGTGTATGGATTTTCTCGCAGTCGGTGTGTTCCAGGCACTTGGATATGGAAAAAATGCGCTTGTTTTTGCCATAATGAGAAAGATTGTGCTTGAGATACCAGCACTGTATTTGTTAAATTATTTGTTTCCGCTGTATGGACTTGCCTATGCGCAGTTTGTCGCGGAGTTTGTGCTTGCGATAGCAGCTATAGTGCAGCTCTTGCTAATCTTCCGCAGATTGGGCAGAAAACAAGAGTATATTGAAGATGTGTAGCAGGTGGAACAGGGAGGATAAAAAGGATGTTAGAATTAGGAAAAGTGCAGTCGTTAGTGATTGTTAAGGAACTGGAGTTTGGTGTATATCTGGGAGAGGTGTTAAATGCTTCCATGAATGAGAGGGTATTGTTGCCCAAAAAGCAAATTCCACAAGGAAGTAAAATTGGAGATTCCATAGAAGTTTTTCTGTATAAAGATTCCAAAGACAGAATGATTGCGACGACAAACAGACCACTTCTATGTGTTGGGGAAGTGGGGAAACTGCGAGTTTCTCAGGTTACAAACATTGGTGCATTTCTTAGTTGGGGATTAGAGAAGGACGTTTTGCTGCCATACAAAGAACAGACTTGCAAGGTGAAAGAAGGAGATGAAATTCTGGTTGCAATCTATATTGACAAGAGTAGTCGTCTTGCAGCGACAATGAAGGTATATCGCTATTTGCGGCGCGACAGCGACTATCAAAAAGATGATGTTGTGGGTGGGACAGTCTATGAGATTCGGCAGGAGTTCGGGGCTTTTGTCGCAGTGGATGACCAGTTCACTGCACTGATTCCACGCAATGAATTGTACGGGGAAATTAAAGTGGGGGATATTGTGACAGCGCGCGTGTCGGCAGTGAAAGAAGATGGAAAACTTGATTTGAGCGTGCGGGAGAAAGCATATCTCCAAATTGGCAAAGATGCAGAGAAGATAATGAAACTAATAGAAGGTTATGGTGGTAAGTTGCCGTTTACGGATAAGGCAGATCCAGAGTACATTCGACAGGAGACAGGCATGAGCAAGAATGAGTTTAAGCGGGCGGTGGGAAATCTGTTAAAAAGTGGAAAGATTGTGATTGCCTCCGATGCAATTTGCGAGAAGTAGCAGAACGAAAAACAGCCCCGCAGGGCTGTTTCAGGCAGTGTGTATTCCATTACACACTAATGTCAATGTTGGCGCCAACTCCGGGATTGACGGAAAGCTCCATCGCAGAAGCATCGAGCATTTCTGTCATGGAAGCTGTGATAACTTCTGCCTGTTCCATCGATTTTGCCAGCATAGCAGTACCGACGTCGTTGAGCAGATTTGACTGAGCCATACGCATTGAAAGTCCTGGTATATCCATAAGCAACCCTCCATTCCTGCTTATCCAATATAGTATTGCGGAATGCAATACTACGTTATGTATTTCGGTAGAAAAACCAGAAAGCTTAAGATATCAGATTGCCTTTTTCAATAGTAGAAATTCTTTTGTGTATCTTGCATAAGCATGAAAAAAGGATTCTTTTTCAAAAAATATTTCAAAATGCATAAAAAAGTTGCTATTAGCTATAGATTTATTTGTATAAATATATTAAGATAATAACAGAATGCGATAAAAGGGATACGGCACATCAATTATTTTTTGTGGATAATGTATAAGAAGGAGAGTGGCATATGATTTCAAATCAGATTATGCAGAATACCATCGAAGGAATTAAGGCGATTGCAAGAGTGGAGCTTTTTGTAGCAGATATCGATGGTAAATTGGTGGCTTCCACCAAAACGATAGGAAACAGCTTTGAAAATTCAGTCCTTGAATTTGTTAAATCGGCCGCAGACAGCCAGGAGATCCAAGGATGCCAGTTCTTTAAAATTTATGATGATCAGCAGCTTGAATATATCCTGATTGCCAATGATGCGGGGGAGAATGCCTACATGGTAGGAAAGATGGCGGCATTTCAACTGCAGAATCTGATGGTTGCATACAAGGAGCGATTTGATAAGGATAATTTTATCAAGAATTTACTTCTGGATAATCTGTTGCTGGTGGATATCTATAGCCGTTCCAAAAAGCTTCATATACAGACGGATGTAAAGCGCGCAGTCTTGATTGTGGAATCTCAGAATGGAAAAGATGCAAATATTCTGGAAAAGGTGCGGGAGAATTTTGGGCAGAATGGCAGAGATTTTGTGACTGCGGTAGACGAGAACAATGTGATTGTTGTCAAGGAGATTGCTGACAATGAGACGAACCGTGACATTGACAAGTACGCAAGGGCGATTGAGGAAAGTTTAGTGAAAGATGGCATTAAGGACGTGCATATTTCTTATGGGACGAATGTCAAGGAAATCAAGGAGGTCAGCCGCTCTTACAAGGAGGCGAAGATGGCACTTGATGTAGGGAAGATTTTCTTTGCCGAACGGGATATTATTGCATACAGCGAGCTTGGAATTGGACGCCTTATCTATCAATTGCCAATTCCGCTCTGCAAAATGTTTATCAAAGAAATTTTTGGCGGAAAGAGTCCAGATGATTTTGATGATGAGACACTCATAACAATCAATAAATTCTTTGAGAATTCTTTGAACGTGTCCGAGACTTCGCGGCAGCTTTTTATTCATAGGAATACACTTGTCTACCGATTGGACAAGCTACAGAAGAGCACAGGACTCGACTTGCGTATTTTTGAAGACGCGATTACATTTAAGATTGCACTGATGGTGGTGCGGTACATGAAATATATGGAATCTTTTGAGTATTAAGGGATTGAACTAGAGGAGTGGAGTGAGAGATTGAAAACAACAGGAACTAGAAGACGTTCAGGTTCCGGTATTAATGACAAAGCGATTGTGATGGAGCATGTGAGCAAAGCATACACAGTGGGGATACCGGCATTAAACGACGTAAATCTGCATATAAATAAAGGGGAATTTGTATTTATCGTAGGAGACAGCGGTTCAGGAAAATCAACCCTTATCAAACTGCTACTCCGAGAACTTTTGCCTACATCGGGAAAGATTATTGTAAATGGTACGGATGTGGTGCGGTTAAAGCGGCGTGCAATTCCAAAATTCCGAAGAAGTCTTGGCGTGGTGTTTCAGGATTTCCGCCTTTTAAAAGATAGAAATGTCTATGAAAATGTTGCTTTTGCGCAGCGCATTATTCAGATGCCGAATCGGGAGATTAGAAAGAATGTTCCGTCAATCCTCTCTACGGTGGGACTTGCGGGCAAGTATAAGGCAAGGCCAAAGCAGCTTTCCGGCGGTGAACAGCAACGTGTGGCACTTGCAAGAGCACTTGTCAATAAACCACAGATTTTGCTTGCGGATGAGCCGACAGGAAATCTGGACCCAAAAAATTCATGGGAGATCATGAGTCTGTTGGAGAAGATAAACAATAATGGAACTACAGTTCTCGTAGTCACACACAATCGTGAGATTGTAAATGCCATGCAGAAACGGGTTATTACAATGAAGAAAGGCATCATTGTCAGTGATGAGGAAAAGGGTGGCTACATCGATGAGGATTAATACATTATTTTATTGTATATGGCAGGGGATACGCAATATCTTTAAAAATAAATGGTTTACATTGGCATCTGTGGCAACGATTTCAGCATGTCTATTTTTGTTTGGCCTATTTTATGCGATTTTAACGAATTTTGAGCATATGGTAAAGAATGCAGAGCAGGGGTTGTGTGTCAGCGCCTTGCTTGAGGAGGGATTGAGCGAGGAGCGCGTGGCAGAAATCCGAGGAATGATTATGCGCAGAACCGAGGTCAGCGATGTACAATATGTGTCTGCGGAGGAAACTTGGGCGCAGTTTGTGGAGGATAATAAGTTGGGAGATGTCAGTTTCTATACGGAAAATCCACTTGAGGACTGTGCACATTTTGATATTTTTCTGAGTGATGTCTCCATGCAACCGGCTCTGGTCAGTTATTTAGAATCGGTTGAGGGAATTCGGAAAATCAACCAGTCATTTTTGACAGCGCAAGCGCTAACAGGAGTCAATGCGATTATTGGGTATGTGTCACTGGGCATTATCGTTATCTTATTTTTGGTATCCATCTTTCTTATTAGCAATACAGTATCCATTGGTATCTCTGTCAGAAAAGAGGAGATTCAGATTATGAAGTATATTGGCGCGACGGATTTTTTTACGAGAGCGCCATTTGTGATTGAGGGTATGGTGATTGGGGTGATTGGTTCTTTTCTGCCACTGATTGCAGTGTACTTTATCTATAATGAAGCGATGATGTATGTGGCAAAGCGCTTTCCATCTTTGTCTCAGCTTTTGGCATTTTTGCCGGTGGAGACAGTGTTCACCAACCTTGTTCCAGTGTGTATCGCGCTGGGTGTTGGTATTGGTTTTATAGGAAGCTTTACTACGGTAAGAAAACATCTGAGTGTATAGGAATTTAGAAAGGGCAGTTTTTAACATGACCAGTCGTATTGTGAAAAAAACAGCATTTTTTATGGCGGTGACAATCTTTGTGACTGCCATATTTATCAACACGCGTTCATTTGTCAGTCAGGCAGACAATGTATCGGATTTGAAAAAGAGTATTGAACAGAAACAGCAGGAAATCAAGAACACACAAAATGAAAAAAAGCAGTTACAGTCAGGAATGACAGATGTCAAGTCAATGATTGAAGCGTTAGAACAGTCCAAGAAAGATTTGGAGTCCTACGTGACACAGCTCGATCAGAATCTTGGTGAAGTACAGACCAGAATTTCGGAGATCAAAACAATGATCACACAGAAAGAGGCAGAAATCACCCAGACCAAGGCGGAGCTTGACGAGGCGATTGTAAAAGAGGAAACGCAGTATCAGAATATGAAGGTACGCATTAAGAACATGTATGAACGCGGGGATAATTTTTATTTTGAAGTGATTCTAAATGCACGCTCTTTTGGTGATATGCTTAACCGTGTGGATTATGTCGAAAAAATAACGGAATCCGATAAACGTATGTTTGAGGAGTTTCGCGCAACAAGACAGTATGTGGAGGTTTGCAAGGCACAACTTGAGTCAGAACAGGAGCTTCTGGAGGAGGCAAAAAAGAATGTCGAGTCGGAGGAGGCATCTTTAAAAACTCTGATTACACAAAAGCAAGCAGATATTAAGGCGTATGAAGATGATATTAATAATCGAGAGCAAATGTTGAGAGAGTACGAGGCTGAGATTGTAGCGCGCGAGGCTGAGATTAAAGAACTTGAAGAGATTTCTAAAGCGCTTCAAAAACAGTTGGAGCAGGAAAATAAAAAGAGGACATATGACGGTGGAATGTTTACGTGGCCCGCGCCATCTTATACACGAATATCAGATGAATATGGTATGCGAATGCATCCCACATTGAAAGTTGAAAAGTTCCACAATGGCCTTGATATGGCGGCACCAGGCGGCTCTCCGATACTTGCAGCATATGATGGTACAGTTGTGGCGGCGGCTTATAGTAGTAGTATGGGAAATTATATTATGCTGTATCATGGTGATAATTTGTATACAATTTATATGCATGCGTCAAAATTGTATGTTTCAAATGGAGCAGAAATCAAAAAAGGGCAGAAAATTGCCGCAGTGGGCACAACGGGGAGATCGACAGGAAACCATTTACACTTTGGTGTGCGGTTAAATGGAAATTATGTAAATCCATGGAACTATCTGAAATAAGGAACGAATAATAGAAAGGCATTGAAATGCAGAATCAAGATTCAAATGGCAGTAATGGGACAAATAATCAAGGAAATTATTCCAACAACAATAATGTGATCAATAGTCCTGGAAATAGAGAAGCAGGGCATCAGAGGAGTACGAAATATTATATTCTTGGCATTGTAACTGGTATGTTAGCTGCCCTTGCAATCACGCTTGGCGTGGCTGGCGCCGTGCAGATCTATCGCGCGGTTTTGCCAGGAAGTCGAGGAAATGCAGCAGGTAGGGCTGAGAGTATCACCAGTGGAAGTGTGGAGCGGAAACTCGGTGTTTTGGAGGATACGATTAAGAAGTATTTCTGGAAAGATGTGGAGGAGGAAAAACTGGAAGATGGACTCTACAAAGGGTTGCTCAGTTCGCTGGAGGACCCTTACAGCGTTTACTATACCAATGAGGAGCTAATTGCATTGCAGCAGCAGACAGAAGGAATTTACTATGGCATTGGTGCATACATTCAGGATGGTGAGACAGGTTATGTCCAAATAAGTGGTGTGATTAAGAATACACCTGCAGAGGAGAGCGGTCTAATGCAGGGGGATTATATCTACAAAGTTAATGACGAGGATATGCAAGGTAAAGATAAATCTTATGTGGTGAGTAAGATTAAGGGGGAAGAACACACGTATGTTACCTTGACCATAATTAGAGACAATGCGCCAGAACCGTTAGAGATTAATGTGGAGCGCCGCAAGATTGAGAGTCCAACTGTTGAGTATGAGATGTTTGAAAATGGAATGGCCTATATACAAATTACAGAGTTTGACTTGGTCACGACTGGGCAGTTTGAGACGGCTTACAATCAGGCAAAGGCGGATGGAATGAAAGGGTTAATAATTGATCTGCGCAGCAATCCTGGAGGTAATCTTTCGACAGTTTGTGAGATTGCCCGTATGATTCTTCCAAAAGGCATGATTGTATACACAGAGGATAAATATGGAGAGCGCGAGGAGTATACTTGCAAGGGGGATAACAAAATTACAGTTCCGTTGGTGGTGCTTACAAATGGCTACAGCGCAAGCGCGTCTGAGATTCTTGCGGGTGCAGTAAAGGACTATAAGATTGGAACGCTTGTGGGAACTACGACATTTGGTAAGGGAATTGTGCAGAAGGTAATTAATTTGTCAGATGGTTCGGCAGTAAAGTTGACAGTGAGTAGTTACTTTACTCCCAATGGTAATAATATTCATGGGATTGGTATCGCACCAGATGTGGAAGTACCATTTGATGTGGAATTGTACAAGAACGGAACAGATAATCAGTTAGAGAAGGCAAAAGAAGTATTGGCTGAGATGATGTAGTAGACAAACATTATATTTTCATGTATATAAAATTTAAGGGATAAAGAGGCATGAGAAAAATTAGTTTATTTATTGCGATGAGCCTTGACGGATATATTGCAGATAGTAAGGGCGGTGTTGATTGGTTAAAAGGGCAAGGTAATGATAACGACAATATTGATACCTATTCTGAATTTGTAAAGAACATTGATACGATTCTGATGGGATGGAATACCTATCATCAAGTTGTGACTGAGCTTTCTCCTCAAGAGTGGGTATATAATGATTTTACAACATATGTTATTACACATAGAAATCATACTTCCTCTGAAAAAATTTGCTTTGTAAATATCAATCCTATTGACTTGGTAAAAAGCCTAAAAGAAAAAAATGGAAAGGATATTTGGATATGTGGTGGTGCCAATATTGTCCAACAGTTGGTTAATGAGGATTTGATAGATTGCTATTATATTACTATTATTCCAATACTTTTAGGGTCTGGTATCCGACTTTTTGAAAATGTAAATTATAAGATTGAGTTAAAATTGCATAAAACACAATCTTATAATGGTATGACAGATTTAATCTATACGCGGAGATAACTTTTAATTTGTAGAATTGTTACGGAATTGCGTTAAGGAATTGTAGAAAAATAAGTGATGCAGATTGCGTGATATTAAAAAGGGTAGCATAAAGCTACCCTTTTCGCTTGTCTGAATATCTTTTAATAGAAATTAGCGTGGTTGTTTCTAACAGTATCAATATTCAATGTGCAGAATACAGGTTCGCTATTGTTGGTATAATACCAGATTATATTTCCGTTGTCTACAATTGGCTTGCAGTCTGACAGCGGACCTTCAAAACTGTATATACCTGAAATGGGTTCGCCAGATCCATTAAGCAGAATGCTCTGTTGTATTGTTGTCGATTTTGGCTTATTATCCTCTATCGTTGTTCTTACTTCTGACCACATCAGCATCATCTCATTGTTATTTATTTTGATGAGATGAGGAGTAAGAACATTTGCTTCCGGTGTTTTTTGTAGGTTGCCTTGTACATCTGTATATTCAATATACTTGTGGTTTGTGATCCAGTGTACTGAATTTCCATTTGCCGAGAAATCATCTTTTTTGGTACTTGTTACAAAGATATTTCGTATCCCTCCAGATGAATATGTCTCTGGATTTTGTTCTACCGAATTTCCGGCTGTTAGGTATGTTGTGTCAGATGCTTCAAAGCCTCCGACTGATACACCTGTGTAAGGGTTACCGCTTTTTCCCTGTATTTGTAATACACTGATACGATTGCATCCGCCATTAAGTATACTTTGGACTCCCGCTTTTTTGTTATATCTTGCAAGAGCAATGGATCGTGGATATGCATCGCCGTGGTCAAGAGCCAGTAAATCAGAATCATCCAATAAAAGAAACTGATTGAAGGAATGGCTTACATATGCAGTTTGAGAAATTCCCACAATTTGTTCCAAAACCTCCATCTTTGGAATGCTTACACTAAATGCTGCACTTGCTTGATGTCTGTTGCCATCATATGTTTTGTACATTTGGTGGCAGGTACGAATATATAATGTATCATTATATTCCACCATGCGAAGGCTGCCATTCTTAAATGGAGAATATGTATTTGCGCCAAAAATTCTGGCAGCACCTTGGCGATTCCAGTCCTTATCATATTTTACAATTCGTATTACTTCTACATTATTGTCTTCTTCAGGATTTTCTTGCCCAAATGCAAGAAAGTAATAGTCTTTACCTGCATAAAAACCACCAAATTTTGGTAATTCCATTTTAATTCTTTTCGGTATTGCTAACTTGAAATCAGATGAATAAGTTTCAACACATACTTCATTCTTGCCTACGTATTCTACGCGTGTCAAGAGACCTTCATCATTTTTGAATAAATAAGAATGTACAATACTTCCTGAAAATGAATAGTTACCTTGCTGCATATTTTTTGACACAGCGGATGATAAAACGTTGGAATCTTCTTTTGGTGCATCAACACTTAACGTTTTTGTCACATCACCTGTGAAGTCACAGCGACCTTCTATTGTGACCGGAATTTTTTTGTTTTTTATTTCGCCATATTGGGTAATTACATAATCAGCATATTCCTGCAATGTTTTTTTGTTATAGGTTAATGCGATGCTGTTTGGTGCACCATTTTGTCCTTTGATTAATTTTACTGTAGCCTTTTTAATATGTTGTGGCTTAATTGTAAATGGGATAATTGTGCTTCCAGCACAGTTATTGCCAATTCCTCTGATTGTAATTAAGGCTGTTCCTGAATGAATATTATTAGAATAAGCAACTGTATAGTCTTTGTTTAAGGTCAGCTTTTTGTTGCGCATTGTCTTTATTGTTACAGTAGGTTTTTGTGCTTTTCCGTTATAAGTTTTGGGGGATATATTAGCTATTGTCACATGCTGAGAGCTGCTTTCTACGGCTGCATTTTTGTTGATATCTATTTTGCCAATGTTAAATGTGTCTACAAATTTACCCTTATATTTACCCTTTCCCGTAATGCTCATTACGGCTGTTCCAACATTTGTATTATTTTGATACTGTACTTTATAGTCTTTATTATTTCTCAGTTCAGTATCTCCTATTGTAAGTTTAACATTCCGTGAAACGGCTTTTCCAGTATATGTTGTATCCCCAGTAATCTCCAATTTGGCTGAATTAATATAGTATTCTTTATCGACATCATATACAGTGAGTTTTACAGTGACCGATCCTGTATAGTTTGTATTTTCCTTTGCTGTTAGCTCTAGCTTTGCTTTCTTAGGAACTTCTGGGTTAATATAATTAGCAAGAAATCCACTATTGTTTAATCTTGTAGTTCCATCATAAATGATGATTGTTGGATTGCCACCATTAGTGAGTTTACTGCCTGTGATAACCTTTAATTTCTTTATACTCTTGGGAGTGATTGTAAAGCTCCTTTGTACGCTTCCTTTGTATGCTCCTTTTCCTGTAATCGTTACAGAAGCTTGCGTTGTATCTGTACTAGCATTGACATTATTTTGGTACTTGAGGGTATAATCTTTATCTTTTTTTAGTGTTACTCGTTTTGTACCATTAAATGCTGTAACTTTTATAGCAGGTTCATAAGCCTTGCCATTATAAACCCTTGATTTGATATTGTTTATTTTTACCTTTGTTGTTGAAGCTTCTAAGTCTATTGCTTCGCTTGAAACTTCCCGTGAATTGTCTATGCTAAAATTCATTGCCTCTTCTTCAATCCACTTCGCATACAACACAATATCTTCCGTGATAATATCAGTTTCAAAGTTCCATGCATTAATACATTCTGCTTCACGATACCATTCTGCAAATGTATATCCATCGGCTGTCGGTGCATCGGGTGCTGCAAATGTTTCACCGTTATTTACAGTTACAGGATCGATTTGCGCACCAATTCCCTGCATATTGAAAGTAACAAGACAAGTGTTTGCTGCGTCGGTGGTTTCAGTTTCTGCTTCTCCTTCTGTCCATTTTGCATATAGAATTGTATCTGATAATACCATGTCTATTGCAAAGTCCCACGCATTGGTGCACTCGGGTTCTTTAAACCAACCTTCAAATTGATATCCTTCGGCCGTTGGCGCTTCCAGTACTGTCAAAAGTTCACCAGTTTTTACAGTCAAGGATTCGATTGGTGTTCCATGCTCTTGCAGCTCAAAACTTACAGTATAGACTGCTGCGGAAGGATCTTCTGTCCATTTTGCATAGAGTGTGATATCTGCGGTTACAGTTTCCTTTTCAAAATCCCATATATTTTCGCATTCCGTTTCTTTGAACCAGCCTTCAAACAAATACCCTTCTTTGACGGGGACTTCGGGCAATTCTATTTTTTCACTTTCCAGAATAGACTGCGCAGGCACAATTGTGCCACCATTCGATTCAAAGGTTATATTGTATCGCAGAGGTGCATCTTCAATTACAGTGTATATAAACTCAGCAATATCACTGTCTGCATAGCCTTCTTTTACAGCAATTGCTCTCACTGTGATATCCTCTTCGATAGAGATTGGTTCAGTATATAAAATACTGTCAGTAGAAGGAGTTGTGCCATCAAGGGTATAGTAGATTGTAGCGTCTTCCTTACTTGTCAGAATCAGCGTGGATTCTTTTGCAACGGCTTCTCCAGAAGAAATGCTTGCTTCTGGTGCTGTCAGGATTTCTTCTTCCTCTGTAATAGAGAAGAAATGAACAGTATAACTTACGTAAGGTTTTTTATTTTTGCTAATTTCTACTTGGAAGGAATCTTCGTCCTCATAAGCAGTAATATCAGATGTTTCTGGTCGGAAAATAATACTGCTTTTTTGTGCGGAATTGTCACTGTGTACATAAAAGTCACCATCTGCCGAATCTTTTGAGAAGTTCCATTCTTTTCCATCAGATTTTCTTGTCAGTGTCACGCCAATCTCGGAAGCTTTCAAAGTTTCATTTGTAGATATTGACCAAGGATAATCGTTGTCAAAATACTCGATAGGCATATTCTGGGCAGGCCATGCAATACCAAATATGCTTTCGGTTTCACCAGAATGGTCTGTTGCATACATTGCACTATAAATGCCTTTGCTTCCTGATACCGCGCCGAAACCAACTTGTTCCATAGACGGATTCAGAATTCTACTACGGTTTTCGAGCTGTGATATATTTTCACTGTCTTTATCTGCCATCCATGAATCAATTAGTGTTTCATTTAAGGTCCTTTTCTGATTGCCGTCAAATGCAATATTAGAATTAGAAGCACCTTCGGAGCCTTGCTGGAATAATTTTTCTGACATGTCATCAGGTTTTGATGGTTCATGGCTTAAATCGTTATTGACATAGTTTATGAGTGCCGCTGATTGACTCAAATCATTGTAATCTTCATTTAAAGATATATCATGCGGCAGACCTGCAATAAAACGAATTTGACGAATCATAGCTGCAGCGGAATCCAGTGTTTCAGAGGACAAGGAACCAACTTTATATGGCGCTGTGATAGAAGGTTCTTCCTTATAAGTAATTCTATCTGTCTTCACAGCATTTTCTTGTTCCAGAAACTCCAAGATTTCATCTGTGGTATGATAAGATACTTGAAGCTTGGTATCCTGTTGCTTGGAGTCGGTTATTTCCTCAGTTGTGGTTTCTGTCACTTCTTCTGTTTCAGTTTCAAGCGCAGTCGTTCCTTCTGTTTCGTCTTCAAGCGTGGTTGTTTCTTCGGTTGCGGATTCTGTTGTCTTCTCTGTTTCAACTTCAGTTGCTTCGTCAGTTATAGTTTCTGTTACCTTTTCTGTCTCGTTTTCTGTTGTTGCTTCGGTTACGGAGTTTGTTGCCTCTTCCGTTTCAATCTCTGTTGATTCGGTAGGATTAAGGGTTATCGACTCCTCCGTTTCAGATTCTGTTTTGTCTGTTGTATTGCGGACAGATTCTTGCTCTGTTTCATCCTCTTTCGTTGTTTCTTGTTGTGTAGTTGTACTTTCCTGCTCGACAGAAGTTTCTTCTGACACGTTTGTAGTTTCGGTCAGGACTTCAGCCGCAGCCGCAGGAAGATCCATGGTTGTAAATACCATAGCGATAGATAATATCATACAAAACAATTTCTTTCTCTTCATAAAAATACCTCTACTTTAATTGAAAGCTGCTTAAAAAATGGTTTCTGTTAGATGAGAACAGTGAACAAGCAGCAGTTCATAGTTCTGTGTCAAAATCACACCCTTTCGAGAAAAATTTTCTGTGCAAAGTATAAAATACTGGCATTCTTGCAGCAGTATGCGAGTCAGTTCTGTTGATATAGAATCAATTCACACGCTTGCAATAAAAATGCACATTTTTGCACAGGCAAATTATATTCATTATACTATATAATTCCAGTAATTGCCAGTGTTTTATTATCTGAATTTTTTGCATTCTTATTACGAATCAAATGTAATTTTTCAAATAGATCTATCTCTAAATCTTCAAAGTTTACACAGACCAATTTTTCGATTTCTTTTAATTTCCTAATGTTATTTATGCGAATTTTTCCTTTAATGCTATCTATATTTTACAATAGTTTCAAACTTTAGGAACTATTCACAAATATCCTGTGTAAGCTGTACATGTTATTTCTGAACAGTTCCTTAGTGTCCCTCTATATTATCTCTAAACGGAGCTGATGTATTGATATAAAAGATATAATTCCCATCATCTGTTTGATTCACATAGCAATCCCAATCATTGAATGTATAGTATTTTGACATACAAGTTTCGATTTCAGTTTCTTGCATTTCTGTTGAAAATGTAATAGAAGATAGGCAATCAACATGGTTGCTGGTTCCTGAAGTATTTCCGGTTTCCGAATAAACACTTATAATCTCAAGATCAGAAATTTCATTTTCTAAATTGCGCTGTAATGTATTGGTCTGTTTTTGCGTTGCAAGATGATTGATACACATGCCAAAATATTCATATATTATAAATATTGTGATCAGGATTGTTGGCAAAAGTATAACCACAATGCCCAATCTTTGTAGCCATTTCATAAATAGATTCTCCTAAAAGTATTCGTTCATTAAATAGATTCATTATTTGCCACGCCTTTTCAGCTATTTGTAAATTTATTCAGCGATAATTTCATATAATCGCATTGATTCAAGCTCCACTGTGGATTCTATTACAATTTCTTTTCGCAATATATTTTCTTCCGTTTCAACTGCTCCATAAATTACACCATCATTTCCCAAAAACTCTATTACTTCCTGGTCAATAATAAAGTCTAAATTTAAAGATTTTTTCTTATGGAACGGAATAATGATTGCTTCTGAATAAATCTGTGCATTTACAAATTTAATGTCTCCCTTGTCAAAGTTTACAGCAACTGCGGTATTTCCTATCAATAATTTCGTATATCCCGTTTCCTGTGCTTTCCAATCAAATGCTATTTCCACAGGCGTGCCTTTCAACACAGTTTTAAATGTTTTTTCGCCCTTTCCCAACTTTTCGCAAAGTTGTCTGTATGTTAAAAATTCTTTGGGAAGATGAAAACGTAATTTATATCTGTTATCAGTTTTAAATAATGACAATTCCATTGGAATAGACATTAATCCTCTGTAGTTTCCGCGGTCATTTTCCAGTCGAAGCCATGCAACACTGATAATTCTGTCCATCACTCCTGCATAAGTCTGTGCTGCATAAGCCAAACTTGTACTGTATGCACATAATATTTCTGATTGCGGAGTAAAATGGTAACCATTAAAGCTACCAATAAGATAATATCCATCAGCAGACCAAAATACCCACTTTTTTTCTCCTGCAATATTGTCAACAGATAATTCAAATAAGTCGGGGCATTCATTCATTTTTTCTGCGGAAAATCTCTGTGTTTCTTCCCAATGGATGAAATCGATAGAACGGAAAATTGCGAATTCGTATTTGTCTAGGTAAAGCACCATGATATATGCAGCACTTTCTTTGTGATAAAATATTTTTGGATCGCGGTTTCCACCTGCTATATGTGGGAGAATTGTTCCATCTATAGGTTGTAAAGTTTCTCCTCTGTCGGTCGATATTGCCAAGCGCTGTGTATGCTGATTGCCGGCATCAATAGACCATTGATTGCACCCGCCCGCAGCAGTATAAAAAAACAGTAATGTATTTTTGCCAAATCCTGCAACATTATCTTTATCCTGCCAACCACAACCAGAGTAGATTGTCCCATACTGGTCAGGTTCCATTGCCATAGGTTTATGTTCCCATTTTATTAAATCTTTACTTACAGCGTGCCCCCAGTGCATATTTCCCCAAATAACACCATATGGATTCCATTGGTAATAAAGATGATAAACACCGTCTGCATAAACAAGACCATTCGGGTCATTGTGCCAACCGATTTTTGGTGCAAAATGTATTTGTGGGCGGAAAGGATACACATTTTGCACTTCTTCTTTGTAACAGAAAATATTGTATAGCATATCGTCTGGTACATTTCCTGTTACCTCTATATTCTGACCGAGATACTTGCTTACGTCCATTGATGTATAAAAATCACTGTTGGTTCCTCCTAATAGAATATCAATCTCTTGAAATTTAGTGCTATTAAGGTAAAAATGAAGTTTTACCTCTGGATTTTTTTTGTTTATTGGTAACCATAAATATGGATCTGAAATATGTAATATCATTCTCTTTTCTCCCATAATTATTTGAGATTTTTGCAACTCATATTTTAGCATAAGGGCATATATAATTCAACGAAATGTTCATGAAAACAATGTATTGAATATGAAGTTGGTTACGTTTCATACCCGCACCATGCACTTGCTGCATGGTGTCGGAGCCAGCGCCAAAATGCCTGCTTTGTGGCATTTTGTGTGCATTAATTGTTGCCAATTCACACTAAATCATCATAAATCAATACGAAATCTGACGTGGGTGTGAATTGTAACTGAAGTTGAAAAATCGGTTGATTCTGTTTTGGCAAATGTTTTATAATAAAAACATTACCAACAAAAATTTGAGATTTTATAACAGAAAAAAATAAGTGACTTATTGTAGAAAGGACTTTATTGTATGAAAGTGTTAGAATTAAATGGAAACTGGGAATTGAAAGACGAGGCAGGGGAGCTGCTTTGCCCAGTGAAGGTACCAGGAACTGTTATTTCGGGGCTTTATGCGTCGGGAAAGATCGCACACCCATATTATAGGGAAAATGAGTATGCAGTACGTGAACTGTTTTGGAAGGACTATCAGTTTGTGCGCAGTTTTTTGGTGAGTGAGGAACTGTATGCGCAAGAAGAACTGATTTTGGTCTGTGAGGGACTCGACACATTGACACAAATTATTATTAATGGAAAAAGAATTGCATCTACAGACAATATGCATCGTACATACCGATTTCCTATCAAAGAGTATGTGCATGTGGGTGAGAATGAGATTTGTATTGTATTTGATTCGGTACTCCAATTTATGGAGCATTATAAGTATAAGGAAAACAAAAGCATTTTATATCAGCCATGTGGTGCGATAAAAGGAAATCAGTTGGTACGCAAGGCGCATTCTATGTTTGGCTGGGACTGGGGTCCACAGCTTGTAGACGCGGGAATTTGGCGTGACATTTATATAGAAGGAAATAGTGCTGTGAGAATTGAAGATGTGCGCATCAGACAATATCATGAGGAGAATGGAAGTGTTCGTATCCGTACAATGATAACGTTGTCTGGCATGATGCAATCTGGACAAAATCAAGCATTAGATGAAAAGATTACGATGACACTTGCAGAAAAAAATGAGAGTGATGTTGAATCAGTTATAAAAGTTATGGCAAAGTGTGTTGAAAAAGCAGGATTGAATCCTGTTTATGAGGCGGAGCTTACTGTGCAGAATCCAAAACTTTGGTGGCCAAATGGTTATGGTCAGCAGCCATTGTATCAATTGATTGTTTCTGTTGATTGGAATGGTGAAAGTGTGCAGTGTGTGAAAAAAACAATTGGCTTGCGCACATTGACTATAAGTCAGGAGGCAGATGAGTGGGGAAATGAGTTTGCTTTTATGATAAATGGGGTGAAGATTTTTGCAAAAGGCGGGAATTACATACCAGAAGATGCGGTTTATCCATGGATTCAGAAAGCACAAACTGACTATTTGCTAAAGTGTTGTGTCCGTGCCAATTTTAACTGTGTCCGCGTATGGGGTGGCGGATATTATCCGTCTGATACTTTTTATGATTTGTGTGATAAATATGGCTTGATTGTGTGGCAGGATTTGATGTACGCCTGCAATGTATATGATGTGACAGATGATTTTACAGTCACAGTTAGACAGGAGACACTTGACAATGTGCGGCGGATTCGACATCATGCGTCACTGGGATTATGGTGTGGCAACAATGAAATTGAGTCTGCATGGCATCATTGGGGAGATTTTCAGAAGGAATCTATGTATCTGCGCGCGGATTATATTAAATTATTTGAGGATATTTTACCAAAAGCAGTGCGTGAGGCAGATGATATGACCTTTTATTGGCCGTCGTCACCGTCGTCGGGAGGGTGTTTTGATGAGCCGGATTCTGACAGGCGCGGCGATGTGCACTACTGGGATGTGTGGCATGGACAAAAACCGTTCAATGATTACCAGAAGTATTTTTTCCGATTCTGTTCAGAGTTTGGGTTTCAGTCGTTTCCCTGCCTGAAAACGGTAGCCTCTTTCACAGAGGAAAAGGACAGAAATATTTTCTCAAAAGTGATGGAAAGTCATCAGAAAAATGCTTCTGCCAATGGAAAAATGCTTTATTATCTCTCTGAAAATTTTAGATATCCAAAAGATTTTCAGAGTCTGCTCTATGTGACACAGGTATTGCAAGGTATGGCAATTAAGAGTGGTGTGGATCATTGGCGGCGCAACAGAGGACGCTGTATGGGAACACTTTATTGGCAGATTAATGACAACTGGCCGGTGGCTTCGTGGGCAAGCATTGACTATTATGGTCGATGGAAGGCGCTGCATTATATGGCCGCAAAGTTTTATGCGCCAGTCGCAATCAGTATTCAGAAAACGGAAGATTTTATTTGTGTTTATCTCGAGAATGAGACATTCGCGGAACAAAACTGTAACGTGTCGCTGCGTATACGGGACACAACATTTCATATGATAGAGGAGTGGAAAACAGAGGCACAGGCAAAGGCTTTGAATGCATGTGCGTTGTTAAAATGTGAAATGGACACAATTTTCTTAAATAAAGAAGCTGAGAATAACTGGGCTGACGATAAGAAAGCTATAGATAAATACAATCTATTTTTGGAGGCGCAAGTTACACTTGCAGATGGAACCGTTTTGACGGACGTTGAAACCTTTGTGCCATATAAGCATATGGAACTGCCCAAACCGCATTTTACGACAGAGGTGAAAGAGACAGAAGATAGCTATGAGATTACAGTGCAGAGTGATGTGTTTGCACCATTTGTTGAGATGGATTTTGCAGATGCAGACGTTATTTTCAGCGATAATTTCTTTACGATTTCCAATGAAAGACCAGTGAAAATCAAACTGGAAAAAAGCGATATCCTGCGCGGAAGTTTTCAAGATGCGGCAGATTTGAAAGCACGGCTGACGTTTGTGAGTGTGGCGCAGACGTATTGATTTTATTTATGGAAAAGAGATTTAGAATGAAAATATATGCAAAGGTAAGAAAAAACGGAGAATATCACTCACAGAACATCTCACACGCTGTTTTTGGTTTTCGAGAGATGGGAGCGGAGATTGTAAAATACGAGGCGATTGACGCGATCTATGACGCTGTGACAGCAGAGGATATTGTGCTGGATTATATTGATCAGGTACAAACAATTCTTGAAAAATTTGATGTGAAGCCGTTTTGTGAGGACTATCCAATACAATTAACACCTTTTATGGGGAGAAATATTTGGACAGATTATATTGATTCAATCAATGCAAATCCTGAAAAGTGGGGTGTATTTGTAAAGCCAGTTCGAGACAAGGTTTTTACTGGAACTGTCATAAACGGACCGCAGGATTTAATAGGTTGTGGCAGTTGTTATGAGAACTATGAGGTGCTCTGTACAGAGGCATTGGACATTAAAAGAGAATGGCGCGGGTTTATGCTTTATGATGAGTTGGTGGATATAAGACCATATAAAGGTGATTATCATTATTGTTACGATCCGAAAGTAATCGACTGTGTGGTGGCGGCATTTCGGACCATTCCAAACCGCCCAATGGGGTGCAGCATTGATTTTGCAGCGATTGTAAAAGATGGGAAGGAGCAGACTATTTTTTTGGAAATGAATGATGGTTATGCGCTGGGCAATTATGGACTTTACGCGCTGCATTATGCGAAATTGATCTCTGCGCGGTGGGCACAGCTTTTGAATAGAGAAGATGCATTTGATTTTAGATCAATATAGGTGATATATTATGGTAAATACAATTGTGTTTCCCTCAAGCTTTTTTGATATCCGTAAGGTTGATGAGGATTTGCAGGAAGAGTATGACGCAGTAATGGAAACTGGTCTGTTTGATGTGGTAATATTTGGGTATGAAAAATGGTTTGATGAGGGAAAGTTGGTACTGGCTAATGTGCCGTCAGAAGAAGTGGGGGCTGTCTATCGTGGGTGGATGATGAAGCCAGAACAGTATGGAGAATTTTACAGTCAGTTGCGGGAGCGTGGTATTTGTCTGGCGACACATCCAGAGGCGTATACAGCGATGCATGTCTTTCCAAATGTATATAAGTTTGTGGAGGAGGATACTGCCAAAATGCGGATTTTTCCATTGCATGAGGAGATTAACATTGCAGAAGTGAAAAAAGATTTTTTTAGGTTTATGGTAAAAGACTATGTGAAGTCCGTCAAGGGAACAGAATTTCCGCGATATTTTGACCATTCTATTGAGCAGGAGGCGTTTAATCAGTGGATGGAAGTATTTTATCAATATCGTGGAAATCTGCTTACAGGAGGAATCTGCATTAAGGAATTTCTGGATTTGAAACAATATGGCGACAAAACAAATGAGTACAGAGTGTTTTATATCAACCATGAAATTGCTACTGTATCGCGAAATTCTGGGCAGATTCCAACTGCCGTCACACCGCCCAAGGAACTTGTTGAAAAATATTGCAATCTGCCAAGTGTGTTTTACACTGTGGATTTTGCGGAGCTGGATAATGGCGCTTGGCGGATTATAGAGGCGGGAGACGGCAGTGTGTCTGGGCTTTCGGAAGGGCAGGATTACAAGGCATTTTTTCGGGCGCTCTACCAGTGCTTGTTATAGATAATGATAGTTGTCTTTCTTTTTAATAAAAAAGTAGATGGTGATAACAAGCGCAAGCAGTTCCGCGACTACGATTGCAAGCCAAATGCCGTCAATACCCAACAAGCGCGGGAGAATCAACACGGCTGCAACCTGAAACAGCAATGTTCGCAAAAAAGAAATTGCGGCGGAGACCACACCATTTCCAAGTGCTGTAAAGAAGGCGGAGCCAAAAATATTATGACCCATAAACAAAAATGACAGTGAATATAAAGCCAATGCCCGCGTAGTTAGTCCTGTCAAACCAATATCATAGCCAACAAAAATCTTTGCAAGTGGCTGTGCAGTTAAGATTGCCAATGCTGTCAAAATAACATTCCAAAGTGTGATTAGGAATAGACTTTTTCGGAATAAGCCTTTTAACTCTGTGTGATTTCCAGCACCATAGTGATAGCCAATAATAGGCGCACTGCCAATGGAGTAACCAATAAAAATTGCAGCAAAGATAAAGCTTACATACATGATAATACCATATGCGGCGACTCCGTCTTCACCAATGTAGTGCATCAGTTGGAAATTATATAAAATATTGACAAGTGACATGGAAATATTGGTCATTAGTTCAGAAGAGCCATTAATACAAGTTTTGCCTAAAATGTGCGCGTTTAGTTTGGTTTTTACTAAGTGCAGTTTACTTGTGTTTGGTCTTAAAAAGTACATTAACGGCACAACGCCTCCAATTAATTGGCTTGCTGCAGTGGCTGCTGCTGCGCCGACAATACCCCAGCGAAAAACAGCGACAAAAATAAAGTCGAGAAGCATATTAGCGACGCCAGCGGCAACAGTAACAGCAAGGCCAAGTTGTGGGCGCTCCGCTGTGACTAGAAAGCTCTGAAATACATTTTGCAACATAAATGCTGTCAGTGTGCACAGGATAATACGCCCATACACAACACAGTTGTCAAGCATCTCGCCAGAAGCGCCAAAAGCGACGGCAATTGGACGCAGGAAAAGGAGTCCGACCAGCGTCAACACAATACCGCTTCCAATGACAATATATACCATCATAGAAAAATATTGGTTTGCCTTGTCTGGCTTTCCCTCACCGAGAGCCTGTGAGACAACAGCACTGCCGCCTGTGCCAAACATAAATCCAACAGTGCCCATAATCATTAAAAATGGCATGATTAGATTGACGGCGGCAAAGGGTGTCTTTCCCACATAATTGGATACAAACAGACCATCGACCACACCATAGATAGAGGTAAAAATCATCATAATAATGGATGGGAAAACAAACCGCAGTAATCGTGGTGTTGTGAAATGATCTGACAATTGAATTTTCATTTTAACGCATCCTTTCTTATTTGATTGCGCAAACAGTCAAGATATTTTTCTGTCAGCGAGAGTAATAAGTCAGTTTCATTAGGCAGCATTTGTGAAAGAACTTCATTTTCCATTGCAATTACAGGAGCAATTTTTTCTTTTATAAATTGTTTGCCTGCAGGTGTCAGGAAAATGTGCATTTCACGTCCCTTTCCAGGATTTAAACAAAGCATTCCTTCCTTTTCCAGTTTGTGAATTGCAGAGTGAATTGTCTGTTTGCGAGTAAAGGCGTAATCGCAGATGTCTTTTTGACAACAGCCATCACCGAGCGCAGAGATGGCATAAAAGATGTCAAAAACGCTTTCGGAGATGCCAAGCTGGACACAAAGATCATGATAAAATTCGGAAATAGCCTTATTCAGGCGGTTTAGTTCATTTTGTTTTGGTAAGGGGCCCATTGTCATATTTTAGGATTCCTTTCAAATTTGCTTTGAAATTTTTTCTTGGAATTGTGTAAAGATTGCCACTATAATTTGCCTCATAAAACCAAGTCTGATTTCATACTTACTATTTTAGTCCGAAATCGGATTCGTGTCAAGTTATTTAATAAATTTTTAATTCCTTAACACCATCTCTTACCGTCGTTGTCATCAGTCACCGCAGCCCGCTGTGGCTCCTTTTTCTGTCTAGTCTATAAGAATTTATTCTGCATCATATGCGCAAGTTATTCTGCGACTATTTCTAAGAATTCCTGAAAAAGAACTTTCCAACTGTAAAAAAATGGTTTATATTTACTCTTGTAGTAATTTTTCATATTTTTACAGTTTCAGAGTAGTTAATCTTTCTGGAAAAGGAATGTTGGTACAGCTTACATGGAAAGTGTGATCGGTGGAGAAAGGAGTTTCTCTTGTGAGAGGCATAGACTTTTATTGATGGGAGGTGCTAGTGCATCGAATAATAAATTTCTGATACATTGATGCAGTATGATTGTTCCTATGCAAGGCGAAGGAATGAGTCGTAGTGGTGGCTAAGGCGATTGATGACAACGTAGCAGATGGACAATCAGACAAGTCAAAGTGTCAGTTAATTATTATTCGATGTACTAGATGCGTGGTAATATATAAAATTAACAGAGGAGTATATACAGGAGGGAATTGATGAGCTATACAACAATTGGAAGCCTGATTGAACAGGCGCGGAGAGAGAAAAGAGGCATGACGCGTGAGAAGCTTTCAGATGGTATATGCTCATCCCAGATGCTTTATCAGATTGAAAAAGACCAATGTGAATCAGACCCTCTGATGACAGATATTTTACTGCAGCGCGCAGGAAAAGCGCCAGATAAACTTGAGCGGGTATTAAAATCAGAGATGTATCGTATGGTGCGGATGCGTGCCCTGTTGGAAAAGGTCATTTTGAAGAAAAAAAGAGGGTTATCGGAGAAAATCTTAGCGAATTATCCTGAGAGGACCAATGTGGATCAAATGTACCGATATCGCATGAAAGCAAGTATGTATTATCATATTGATAAAGACTATGATAAAGCATTGAAAAACCTGAGACTGGCAGTTGATAAAACACTCTCAAATTTTACATATGCCAAGATCGATCAGTATCTGATTTCCACGATTGAGATGGAGAATTTGCTTGCGATGGAAAAAGTGCGGATTGAGCAAGATTCAGAGAATGTTCAAGTGGAGTCAGAACAGCATCTGCAAAGTTGTATGAAATATATAGAAGATCATTTTACGGATTGCGAAGAACATGCTAAAATTTTGGCGAAATGTGTGTGGCTACGCGCACGGATTGCATATCATCAAGAAAAGTATGTACAGGTGATGGCACTCTGCGAGAGAGGTATAGAGGAATTGCGCAGGAATACGATGATTTATTTCATGCTGCCACTTTTGGAGATCATGGTACAGGCCGAACAACAGATGAGAATTTTGCCATTATATAACAAATGGGCAAAATATCATGATACGCTAAATTTTTTATGGAAGTCTTTTGCAGAGAAATGGTGTCCCACGGATGCACTTTTCCATAATTGTTTTCAGATGGAATACCACCTAGACTATGAAAGGATTCGTGATGAGCGAAAGGCAAAAGGCATGACGCAGGAAGAATTTGCAGACGGAATCTATCAGGATACGGGGTCTCTTTCACGCTTTGAGACAGGAAAGATGTCGCCGAATAAAAAAACATTTGAAAAGATGCTTGAGAAGCTTGGAATGGAAAAGGGAAGGTACAATGGATATGTGGTGACAGATTCGTTTGAGGTGATGGAACTGCGCAGGTGTATGGATATCCAGTTGATGCAGCGCAGATATGTGGAAGCTAAGGAGACTTTGGAGGAACTGAAGCGGCGACTTGATTTGGAAATCGCTGAAAACAAAATGGTGGTGAATTTTCATGAGATCTTAATAGCAAACCGGATCGGCGAGTTATCTGTACAGACAGCATTGAAAAAGGTAAAAGGATTTTTAAAAGATGTATTTTATCATATCCCAATGAGAAATGAGGTACTGATAATGAATTATTATTGTCTCCTGTTAAGGGAAACGGGGCAGGAAGAAAAGGCAGACAGGATTTTTGAGAGTGTTCTACAAAGAATGCGTGATAGTAAGGTGCGGAATGAGTATAGGTATCGGTCATATGCTCTTTTATTAAATAATTATGTACTCAGACACCGAAATTGGAAAAGAGCCATAACAGTGCTTAAATTTGAATTATTTTGCGGGAAGGCTTCAGTGATTCCGTTTTGCTTAAATAATGTTTTAAAGGTATTAGAGAAAGAGGGAGCATCAGATCAGGAACTCAATCAGTGGTCAAAGGCAATATATTATATGAGTGATTTGTATTATTTTGACAGAGAAAAGGAGATATATAAAGTATATCTCCATGAAGAAAGAAAAATTGAAGTTATTGATTAGTTGTTATAATCAGCAGCTCCTAATTCAGGCGCCTCCTGATGGCATTCAATTGTAGTGCTTTCCTTAATGAAGGAAGTATCTTGAATTATCACAGAAAACGCTACGGTCAATAATAGGGTGGCAGTTGATTTCTTTAAGAGTGAAATTAATTTTTGAATCATGAATAAAACCTCCATATCAATTTTATTTTGGAAAATATATTATATACCAGAAAACAAATTCATACCATGGCTTTTCATTTATAAAGATTCGATAAATTTTTACAAGCGAAAAGCCATGGTGTTTTTGGAGAGATAGATATATTATAAAAATACAAGCAGATTGAACTTATTTCGTGAGATAAGAGATTCATTGGGAAATGGTTATATAAAGGGAGTTATAATGATTTCTGTGAAACAAGTAAGTAAAATATATAAAGTAAAGCAACAGGCAGAAACAAAGAATATTTTAAAGTCATTATTCAAATGCGAATATAAACAGGTAAAAGCAGTTGAAAATATTAGTTTTGATATCAAACAGGGAGACATGGTTGGATTGATTGGGTTAAATGGTGCCGGAAAAACGACAACATTAAAAATGTTATCAGGATTGATTTATCCATCTGCAGGAGAACTTCAGGTCAATGGCTTTACACCGTGTGAATTAAAAAAAGAATTTTTGAGGCAGATCGGCCTTATCATGGGAAATAAGAGTCAGCTTTGGTGGGATGTTTCTTCGTACGATTCTTTTGAATTAGAAGGTCAGATTTATCAGTTGGATAGGAATACCATAAAGAAAAGGGTCAATCAGTTGTCTGAGTTGTTGGATGTAAATCATTTGCTGAGAACACCAGTAAGAAAACTATCATTGGGTGAAAGAATGAAAATGGAATTTATTTTAGTGCTTTTACATGAGCCATCCATATTATTCATGGACGAACCAACGATTGGATTAGATATTATTTCACAGAAGAAGTTAAGAGATTTTATCAAGGAGTATTATTATAAACATCAGTCAACTATGATACTCACCAGTCATAATATGAAAGATGTTGAGGAATTGTGTGATCGGATCATTGTAATCAATAGGGGGGCAATAATTTATGATGGATCGATTCGTGAGTTAAAAGAATATGGCAAAGAGGATGATTTTGAAAAAACGATAACAAAGTTGCTTGAAAGAAGAGAAATTTAATGGGATTACATAAAGCAGTATTGAAACTAAAAATAAAAGAATTTACAGCATATAGAAGTAATGTACTGATGAATTTCTGCTTTGGATGTGTACCATTATTCGTGTATATATTGTTATGGAAAGCAGTCTATGGAAATGATTTTAGTAAAATTGGTGGATATTCCTATACACAAATCATTACATATTATGTTCTGATATTTTTATGTTCGAGACTACTTAATATGAGGGAGAATACAGTAAAAATAGCAGATATGATACAAGATGGCAGTATGCATAATTTCATGCTAAAGCCAACCAATTTTATTTGTTTTAATTTCATGATGCTCAGTGCGGAGAAAGTAATTTATCTGTTCAATATTAGTATTCCGTTTTTGATTTTTGTTGCTGTGATTCATAAATATATTTATTGTAAATTTCGTAATATTGTATTTTTTCTGGTATCATTTTTTCTGGCTTTCGTATTGAAATATATAATAGGCTGCATTTTGGGATTCTTAGCAACCTGGATAGAAGAAATATCGGGTTTATTAGATTTATGGGACAATATCGAAGGTTTTTTGTCGGGAGGATTACTCCCGTTGACTTTATTTCCAAAAGAAATCAATAAAGTGCTTTCCTGTTTGCCATTTAAATATACATTGTTTGTTCCAGTGGATATTTATATGGGGAATTTAGAACGAGATGAAATATTTGCAGCAATTGGTATTCAATTAATTTGGTGTATTTTATTAAGTATTGTTTTAATTGTAACCAAAGTCAAAGCAAATAGAATGTATTGTGGATATGGTTCGTAGAGGTAAATAAGTGAATTATTTGAGATTATATTTTAATTTTTTAAAAAACTGTTTTCGCAGGGAGTTCCTATATCGATTCAATTTCATAGTTAGTATGTTTACTGTAGTATTAGGATATTTGTCTAACATTTTGTTTTATTATTTTATTTATGATACTGGTGTTGAAAGTATTTGTGGATGGGGTAAATATGAAGTGTTTATTTTGTTAGCTACAGTTTGGATTGTGGATTCTATATTTGGAGGTATGTTTTTCTTTAATTTAATCCGAATTCCAATGAAAGTAAAAAATTATGATTTGGATGCAATTCTTCTCAAACCCGTTGATACTATTTTTATATTAACATTAAGACAGTTTAACTTTGGATTGTTTGCAGGTACATTTTTTGGAATTTTATTTTTGTTTTATTCTGTTTCTATGGGAGGATTTTCAATTGGAATTCTAAATATTATTTTGTATATCATATTGGTTTTATGTGCAGTAAGCCTGTTATTTAGTATTTTATTTATGATGGTTACATTTTCGTTGCGCTTTGTGAGAATTCAGGGATTGATTCAAATTTTTTGGACATTGATGGATATTGGAAAACAGCCATATGCCATTTATCCTATGGCGATAAAATTATGTTTTATATTCCTGGTTCCGGCAATTGTAATTTATAATTTCCCACTTGGAGTTTTAATAGACAATAACTATCTGACGGTAGTGATTGCACTTGTGATATCACTCCTGTTTTGGCGGATTGCGGTTGTGAATTTCAGGAAGTCCATAAAGTATTATTATAATTAAGGAAGATTATGAGTAGAAAAGATAAAAAACCAAAAGAAACAATTGAATTTATTGAAAATATTTTATTGCAAAATCATATAAAGTATCAGATCACATCTGAACTAAATAATTGTAATTGTTTTTATTCTGTTAGAGTAGAGATAGATAATGGTCTGAAAATTGGTACAAACGGAAAAGGCATGACATATGAATTAGCATTAGCTAGTGGTCTTGCTGAACTTATGGAAAGATTACAAAGTAGAAATGGAATGAAATTTTGGTATTCAACTAAGAATTACCCTAATAAAGCGTTTGAATGTGAATATCAAAGTAATGATTTGTTGGAAAAAATTATACAAGATGATTTTGAAAGATTTGTAGGAAGTAATTTATATCAATACAGAATAGATTATGTAAATGAAGTAACAAAGAAAAAAGTCTCTGTACCCAATCGTTTGTTGAACTTATTATGTGGTTCAAATGGACTATGTGCAGGGAATAGCAAAGAAGAAGCAATAGTCCAAGGTGTGTCAGAAATTTTTGAAAGATATGTTCATAAATGTATATCCAAAGATCATATTAAATGTCCTTATATAGAAAAAAAAGAAATTGAGAAGTACGCAGTTTATCAGAAAATGAAGTGTATAGAGGAACATGGTTTTATATGGGAGGTATTAGATTGTACGAATGGAGATAAATATCCAGTTGTTGGATTGATTGTTTTAGAGCGAAAAATGTCCAGATATGCATTTGTTTTAGGCTCAGATGTAGATTTTGAGATTGCACTAGAGCGTTGTATAACAGAAATGTTACAAGGAAAGACGATTGATACTTTGGCACAGGGCATGCAAAAAGTTGCTTTTGAAAAAGTTTGTTCAAATACGTTTGACTGGAATCTTGAAAAGCCAAGTGATTATTATGATTTTGTGGATAATTACATAAATAATTCTGGAAATAGTCCAATATATCTATTTTATAAAGACAATAGAGAGACCGTTTCTGTTCCTAAAATTTTTAGAAAAATGGATGATAATACGGAGGCATTACAATATGTATTTGAAATATTAAGAAAAAATAATCTTCAAATGTATACAGGTGATTTTTCGTATTTAGGATTTCCTACTTATCGAGTTTATGTTCCTCGATTAAGTCAGATATTTGATATAGATGAACAGTCGTATAAATATATAGATTCGCTACAAGAAAATATGAAAAAGATAATGAGGATTGATTCACTTACTCAGTATGAGAAAAATGAATTATTACAGAATTTTATATTATTAAGTACAAACTATACATATAGAAGAAGTCCGTTTAGCTCGGTTCTATTTCGGTTCTATGGCAATAAAGATTTTGATTTTAATTTCCTGTATTTAGATTTTGTTATTGCGTTATTATTGATGAGTAATCATGAATATGAAAATGCTTTATTTTATTATTCACGATTTATAAAGGAACATCAAATTTTTAAAATTAATTCTCGAAATGAGTTATTGAAAGTGATTTACGTTTATTTGAATGAAATGTCACAAGGCTATGATATAGAAGATATTTATCATAAATTGGATTTTTTGTTTAATCATCACACAAATCGATATGTATATGAGTTTATAAAGTATGAAAAATGTTTAAATATGGTATATTGGCCCAAATGTCCTGAGTGTTCAGTATGCCCATATAATAAGGAGTGTTTATATTCGGAATGGCAACGCTTTGACGAAATGTTAAGGAAAAAACAGAAAGTGTATTACAGTAAAGAAAGGATTGAAATAGGGTTATGGACGTAGAAATATTTATTAAGAAAGTAAAGCCTGAGATTACAGAATGCAGAATTTTACAAGTGGAAGAAACTGTAAATGAAAGTGATATGCGAGAATGTGAGAAAAATGAAGAGGAGTAAATAAAAGTGTTATACAAATCAATTATAGAGAATAATACAAGTATTTATCCTATATTTTTTCCTACATCAATTACAATAAAATTAACTAATCGTTGTAATTTGAATTGTTCTTTTTGCTCACAAGGCGATGCAAGGAATGTTGATTTAGATTTAAAAACTATTAAAAAACTTTTAGATGAAATCAAGGGATATAGTGTGTGTGAAGTAATCTATACAGGGGGTGAGCCTCTGTTGCATCCGCATATCAATGAAATTCTTATGTACGGTAAGCGATTAGGATTGCATCAGATACTTGTTACAAATGGTATGAATTTGGATTGTTTTACAACAGATATATTTTCGGTAATAGAAAGTATAGGGATATCTATTCATGGAGATGAAACGGTTCATGATGCAGTTGTTGGACACAAAGGTGCATATAAAAAGGTAGTTTCTAATATTGATTTCATACATCGAATGAAAAATGGCCCTTCTATTACATTAAATTTTACCATATCTGAGAGAAATACTAATTGTATAAGTAGTGTTCAAGATTTGGCTAAAATGTATGGGTGTCAGATGTGTGTGGCTAGACTTAACAAAATTGGACGAGCTGAAAAAAATGAGAATATAAAAGAGATAATTGATTTATTTTTTTGTCAATTACAAGAAGATAATATGATTAAAGTAAGTAATGTTATTCCAACTTGTCAAGTTCGCAAAAAATATCGTTATTTATGTCACGGTTGTAGTGCTGGTATTGCTTCGGTATGTATTGAAGCAGATGCCAGCGTAAAAATTTGTGCTTCATCAAATCAGTCATATGGTTCTATCAATCAAAATAGTTTATATGAAATATGGAATAATAAAGAATTTACAGAGTTTCGTTCATTAAAATGGTTGCCAGATCTATGTAAGAATTGCAGAGATTTTACACAATGTTTAGGAGGCTGTAAGGCAGAGATTTCTGATCATCCACTTACATATAGTAAAGATTGTTTAGTTTCCCAAGCAATTGAGATATTCTTTAAGGATTGTAAAGATAAGAAGATGATTCTCTGTTTTGATCATATTAGAAGAATTAACCATGATTATTTACTTGTAGGCAGACCTAATAGAATTATTGATGAAGAGGGATTTTTGATGATTAAAACACTTATGAAAACAGAACAGATTGAAAGTTTTTTGAAAGGTTTAAAAGAAAGTAAAAAGAAAGAGGTAATGGAATTTTTATATGCAATGTTTAAAGATGGTCTTTTAATTTTAAAATAATTAAATAGGTGGTTTAGGTGACTAAAAATTTGAGAGAAAGGATGCTGAATGATAAAAATTCAGTTAAAAAAATATGAGATATACAAAAACAGAACAAGGAAATGTTGTTTATATAAGAGATCAGTATTACATTGTAAATGATTTAACCTGTAAATTACTTAATATGTATTATGAAAAAAAGCATATTAGTGAAATTGCAAATGAGTTAAAAATCGATGAAGTTGAAGTACAATGTTTATATCAGAAAATTTCAGATATGATAATTGAAGATCAAAGTTACAATGAAGAAATTAAGTTTTTGCAGCCTTTAAAAGTGCAATGGAAAATTACAAATCGATGCAATCTTCAATGTAAACATTGTTATGAAGGAGAAAAATGTGTAGAACAGCTAAGTGATGCTCAAATTCAAAGTATATTTCAAAAGCTTCTTGATTCAAATATTTTAAATTTGACTATAACTGGTGGAGAGGCTTTATTGGTTGATAATCTTGCAAAGTATGTATCGCAGTGCTTGGAAAAAGGCATTATGGTTAATATATTCACAAACGGGATTATGTTAGATAATTTTATAGAACAACTCGGCGATGTGAAAAATGGTAATCTATTAACGTTTGAGGTTAGCGTTGATGGTGCCCAAGAGGAACATGACTATATTAGAGGAAAGGGGAATTATCAAAAAACTATTGCCAATATTAAATGTGCGATTCAAAAAGGATATAAAATTATTACTAACACGGTAGTGAATGGTATAACGAAGAATAGTCTTGTAAGTATGATGAAAGAGCTGCATGCAATTGGTGTAGTGTCAATTCAGTTATCTAATTTAATGTTAAAAGGATGGGCAAAAGAACATGAAAATGAATTATTTATCAGTAGAAACGAATTAGCAAATGTATATCGAGAAATATGTGAAAATATTGATTTCGATTTCTATTATGCAGATATATCAAATGATGTATATCATTTAGATAAAAAGGGTGAAACTAGGAAAGAAGGAAAAAATACATGGAAATGTTGTGCTGGTGATGCCAGAATAACAATTGACTTTAATGGAGACGTTTTAATTTGTCCGCAATTTCCAAAGTATATATTGGGTAATATTAATCAACTTACATTATTAGAAATTTGGAATAATCCCTTAAAAAAGGATTATATAAATTACTTGAGAAATTTAAATAAAGACAAGCAAACTTGTTTTGTTTATGACTTAAATTTCTCAAAATAAAAATAACATAAAATATATAATTTATATCATTTTATGTGGAAAGGAGTGATATTGTGACACCAGTTATTGAAGCATTTAGTATTATTGATCAAAACAATGAAAACACAGACAACGAAGTGATTGTAAAAACTGAAAGCAAGGCTGTTTGTGCAGGCGGAAATTATTGTTCAGATATATGTTAATTAAATATGGAGAATAATTACTTGTTTTGATTAGGAAAGCTATAAAGAAATAGCTAGTCCTGAAAGTGAAGGGGCTGTTGGGAAATAACGTTATTTGTTCCATAATATTGTTTAAATCATTTGAGAATATAACAATATATTACAGACAAATTGTATTCCCGATAGTCCTTTTACTTATTTTGTCTTATTGGTATGTGTCTTCTCGTCCCAAGCTGACTAATATATAACAAAATTTCAGATGAAGTTGACATTATTAAGTAAGGAATTGTAGAAAATAACTGATATAAGTCAAGATGTATCAGTTATAATGGATGGTTTTTACGAAACAAATTTTCAAATTTTAAATAAATTGTGCTATGTAGAATATAGCATAACATAGGAAGGATATGGTAAAATAGCGACGGATAACTACAGACTGCAATGAAAGTTACACTTGTAGCATCAATCACAGTGCAAAAAGATTCCAAGAGTCAAAAATAAGAGCAAAGGGGAATAAGCTTGTTGTGTCTATATAGTTTTGTAGGATTTCATAGCCTCTCGGAATCAATATTAAAACGGGAATTTATAACGAGAGTGGGAAAGACTACAGAGAACAAAAGATTAGAAAAATGGAGTATCAAACAGATTATACAAATTACAGTTTGAGAAACTCGTTGCTGCAGTATTAAAGCAGGCGGCTGCGGGAGACTCCTCAACAGCAATTGTAGAAGTCGAGTAGGGAAGCAGCTTTCCCTACTCGACTTTTTCGTGTATTAGTTCAAATCTCTGTACCATTGTATTTAAAAGACTTGCCTGAGTTGCCAGTTCCTCTGAGGTCGCGGAAGTCTCCTGTGATGCCGCAGAGTTGTCTTGGATTCCGCGGGCAATCTCATCAATTCCAGTACGGAGCTGTTCCATGCTTTCTGCCTGAACAGCCGAATTTTGAGCAGTATTTTTAATCATTTCATTAACATGGTCGACAGCACTTACAGAATCCTTTAATGCATTCATAGCATCTGTGGCGATTGCATTTCCTTTGCTGATTTCTTCCATAGAAATTTCAATCAGATTCCTTGTTGAGTTTGCAGCTTTCGCACTTTCCAGCGCAAGTTTTCCAATTTCATCTGCTACCACTGCAAAGCCTTTTCCAGCATCACCTGCGCGAGCGGCTTCGATAGAAGCATTTAAAGATAACAAATTTGTCTGGTCTGCAATCTCCTCGATTGTCTGAATAATGCCGACAACTTGCTGTGAAGTTTGACGGATTTCATTCATGGCATCCATCATCATAGTCATTTTTTCTTGATTCTGTTCGATCATAGCAGTGACTCTCGCCGTTTCTTTTGCGGAAGCTTCAGCATCACGACGACTTTCTTCTACGTGGTCTGCAACGGAGTTGGTGGTTGCAGCGAGTTCTTCTATGGAGGCTGCCTGCAGCTCAGCACCTTCTGCCAGCATTTGTGAGGCATTGGCAAGTTCAGAAGCTCCTACAGAAACACGTTCAGAGCTTGTATTGATACCCTCCATTACTTGATTCATTGAACTAGATATATTAAGCAGGGCAGTTTTAATTTTTTGAAATTCGCCAACATAATCATACTTTAATGTAATATGGAGCTTTCCATCTGCGATTCGCGCAAGTACTTCAGCAGTTTCGTCAATATAGGCAATGTATTCTTTGAGCCGGCTTACTGTTTTGGCTATAGATTCACCTAACTCTCCGATTTCATCATTTGATGTGATAGCAAGCTGGACATCTAGGTTGCCAGCCGCAAGCTGCTGTGCAGTGTGGTTTAACTCAAGAATTGGTTTTGTCACATTAGCAGCACTTTTCCGAATGCTGAGTGCTATGAGCAGGATACCAACTGCAAAAAGGATAATCAAGGCAATTACCATTATAATAAGCATAGAATAGTATTCTGACATAGGCATACTGCTGAGTACGAGATAGCCTGTATCTCCAACAGATTCTAAAGAACCATATTTTGTTATACCTTCAACCTTGTATTTTAAAAATTCGTTTCTTTTTGATGAAACAGCATCTACAACATTTTGGGATATACTGACTTCATTAATATTTTTTTGGATAAGATCAGTGTTTGGATGATAAAGGAATGTACCATTTTCCGATAAAAGCAGAAGATATCCGCCACGTCCAATTTTGTATCCTTGTAGGATTTTTGTCATATGGTCAAGTGAGATGTCAAAACCGACCGCACCCAGAACCGCACCTGTATCATCATAGACCGGCGCTGCGGCGCTCAAAATCATTTTTCCGGTGGAGGAATCAATATAAGGTTCTGTTAGAACTGTTTTCTTTTCTGTAATACAGCCATACCATCCACGTCCGGTAATATCCCAGCCATCTTCGCTTACAAAGCCATCAGATTGTATTAGGGCACTTGCATCTAAGTCGGAGATCCATACCGCCATAACATTTTCTGTATCTGTATTTGCAATACTGACAAGATAGCTCAGTACTGCATCCATTTTTTCTGCCTTAACGATATTGTCACCAGATTTAATTTCGCTCATAATGTGTTTGATGTCGGGATTGACAGCAAGTTGTTCAACGCCCTTTGTATACTGATCAAGAAATGCGGTCAGTTGGTTTGATGCTGCTTTGGACTCCAATGTAAGTTCTTTTTCTTTAGATGTCATAATGGTCCATCCAACCATACAAATAACAACAACTGCTACGACCAAAAAGACGAGAATAACGCTTTTGCCAATACGAGCCATGATTTCATCAGCAATTCGCTTTCTATTGCTCGTTGTTTTTACATTTTGTTGATTCATTTGAATACTCCTTTGTGTATTGAAAGGTTAATTGCTGTGATTCTCAAAGACATTTTGCAGTAGAAAATCTCTATGAGAACACAATATGTTATAAATATATTGTATCGCTCTTTTGGAAACAACACAAGACTTTTTTGTAGTAACTGTTTTAATACAGTAATATAGAATAATGCTACAATAGAAAAGTATTTTTGCTTTATTGATTGCGGGAAAAGTGTCTTCTTGTTATAATCAAGCGTAGGTGATGAATTATGAGTAGAAGTTATAAGAGAACCCCAGTTTTGAAATGCTGTGGTGATAAGAAATATGGAAAACGTCAAGCAAACAAAAAAGTACGACGGTCCGACAAAAGCGTGCTCTATCGTGGAAAACAGTATAGAAAATTATATGAGTCGTGGGATATCAATGATGTTATTGTATTCTGGAGCAAAAATGAGGCCGAAAAAAGTGGCATGCTTGATGTCTGGAAAAAGTGGTACTATCGAAAGTAGAAGGATGTTTGTTCGACAAATACGTCATCTGTTCTGTTGGTGTTGCCGTAAAAATACTGTTGCTGCTGGGGAGGGCAAGAGTATTTTTACGGCAAGAGAACAGGATTTTGTTTGGGTTGAAGGGTCAAAACAAAGGGCAGGCTTTTTAAGGCTTTTCGTCTTACTCATTTAGTGGTAAAGATGGATGAAGCTATTAATATTAGCATATGAATGCGCTGCTTACGTCGAACATCAGCATCAATGAGCAGTGTTGCTATTAAATGATTGTAACAGTTGGGAAATTACTCTATAAATCTCCAAATATCTTCTGTAAGTAAAACATCAAGAGAGCGGATTTGTGATGACAAAATATCATCCATCAGTATATTAGGAACTGTAGAAAAATAACTGACGCATCTTGACTTGGCTATTTCTCCGATTATGCATGCCAAAAAGCCTCGCCGTAGCCCGCTGCGCCTACGTTTTTTGACATACCTCCTCGAAGAAATATCCTACACAATCTGCATCACTTATTTTCCTACAATTCCTTAGGTCTTAAATCGCAGTAATAAACTCCATCTAAAGGATTTAATTTGATAGTATATCCTTTGAAATGTCCGGTCAAAAATGTTGTATTGACACCAAAACAAGGCTCTTTTCCCTTTCGTTGAACATCATTGAGGAATACTGAGTACAATATCACCTACTTGGCTTGAAGCTAATATAAGTTTGCGAAGCAATTCTTCAGATTTTTGGTAGGATGCTTTGTTTTTCGCCCATCCCATTACAAGTGGTCGGAATTTCAAATACATCTTTCGGTTTAGCATCCAACAGATTTGGCGTCCATATTGGAGTTGCTTTTTTCCGTTTGAATACTGACTACTTTCTGCTTGTGGGTGTGTAGGATATTTTAAAGTATGATTGCCATAAGGGATTCTAATTTCATTCACATTTCATTTAAACTTTTTGGTTTTCCTAAAATGTAAAATACTTTCATGGGATCTTCCCCAGTCATTTCCAAGATTAGCTTTATTTCTATAATGCCAAATTAGCCATTTACATCCTGAAAAATAGTGCATTGCTGGGTGCTTTAAATCAGCTAAAATCTCACTAAACTCGCAAATGTATAAACTACCTGTAGGTTTAAGTATTCGCGAAGCTTCACTTATCCATTGCAATGACCATTCAATATAATCTTCTTGTGAATCAAATTTATCCCAATTCGCTTTTTTTATGTTGTAAGGTGGATCAGCAAAAATTAAATCAACAGATTCATCCTGTAATGTTTTCAGCCATTGTAAACTGTCATCTGTAAAGATTAGCCCATTTTTTTCTAATATGAGCGGGCTGATATACTGTTCCTGTCTGGAAAACCTGCAAACTGTACTTCCTACTTTGATTATTATATCGGAACGATTGCAATTTTCAAAGTGTAAACTTCTAGCAAATGCAATTTTGGCAGAAATCTGGGAATTGCATTTTTGTACTAAATTTCATTCACCATGAATGAACTAAACCCTTCATAACAAGGGTATTGTATGCTCTTATTCAGTTGTTCTGTCAAAATTTCACTTGGCATGGATGAAATAAAGAACAGACAGAATGACAAAAACGCGTTTGAAGAGATAACTGTGTAGGACGAGTATATCAACAGTGAAAAATTGAGTGTGAAATCTGGTTGGAACATGACAAGAACGGAAATATAAAAATTTTTTTTGATGCCCCAAAGAAATCGTATTTTACGGAAAAATGGAACAAGACAGTTCGCAGTCGGAGATGAAAAGAAGATACAGAAGTTAAAACGGAAGCTAGTACAGGTGGAGAATGAACTAAGTCATAAGGATAATGAGACATATAGAAGGCAGAATATGATTTTTTCATAATGAGGGCTATCTGACAAAGAGCAGTTCTTTTTAAAATTGGTTCGTCTTGTTTTTCCAACAACTGATTTTACGTCAGGCGTCCGCCCTATGAAATGAAAGATACAAACTGCCCTATATGAGTAAGTAACCAACATCATTTTGCATGAACGAATTGTTATAAAATCACATTGCAAACATAGGTGATGCTTGTTATACTAAAAGATATAAAAGGCAAACAAAACACAAGAATAAAACGAAAATGAGTGGCTAACAAATGTGTGAAAGATTAGAGTATCTAAAAGATAAAAAAGAAAGGAACAGAATATGAAATTTGATGTTGAAAAGTTCAGAAAGGATTGTAAAATAAGTGATACAAAAAGGGATGCTGGTCTGACAACGCCAGATAATATCCTGCGATACAATGATATTTCTTATGGAAAATATGGTAAATATAACCTTCTTGACATCTATCATCAGAAGGAGGTTACTGCGCCGCAAAAGACCATTATTGATATTCATGGTGGCGGATGGACTTATGGAGACAAAGATGTTTATCAGTACTACTGCATGGATTTGGCACAGAGAGGTTTTACAGTTGTGAATTTTTCTTATCGCTTGGCGCCAGAAAATCCGTTTCCAGCAGCGTTAGAGGATATCAATACTGTGTTTATATGGGTTGCAGAAAACGCTTGTACATATCATATTGACCTTGACAAAATTTGTGTGACAGGCGATTCCGCAGGAGCCCAGCTTGCAAGTCAATATTTGACGCTTTTGTGCAGTGCGGAATATCGAAAATTATTTTCAATGCAGGTGCCATTTGACAAAATTGCAGTCAAGGCGGTGGCGCTTAATTGTGGGCGTTATGATATGAATTACTGTTTAGAAAACAAAATAGATGACCCATTTTTGACATATATAGATAAAGCATTGTCAGAGGATAGAGAACTGACACTTGAGCGTATTAATGCCATAAAATACATTAACAAGAATTTTCCATCTGCGTATATTATGACTTCGGAATACGATTTTCTGAAGGAAGATGCAAAACCTATGTATGATTTGCTTCATCAGAAAGGGATTCCATGTATGTACAAACTGTATGGCAAAGAGGGAGATGACTATATGGGGCATGTGTTCCACCTTAATTTGCGCTTGGAGGAGGCACGTGTATGCAATGATGAAGAATGTAGTTTTTTTGACGGAATTGTGCAGTGATGGGTTTCGCTTTTTTACAGATCCTTAGATGTTTTTATGAATAAAAATTAAATTTTGGGGGAATTAAAGATGAATAAAATAGGTATTATCGGTGCAATGGAGCTGGAAGTAGCGGAGTTAAAATCAAAGATGGAATTGAAAAATGTTGTCGATAAGGCAGGGATGCAATTTCATGAAGGGGTGTTGAATAGAAAAGATGTTGTTATTGTACAGTGTGGTATTGGAAAGGTAAATGCAGGTATCTGCGTGCAGATTTTGGCGGATATATTTGCAGTGGATGCTGTGATAAATACAGGTGTTGCTGGTTCACTGCGCGCAGAAATTAATATTGGGGATATTGTTGTCTCTGCAGATGCGTGTGAACATGATATGGATGTCAGCGCACTTGGTTATGAGCCAGGTATTATTCCGCAGATGGAAACATCTTTCTTTAAAGCGGACAGAAAACTTGCTGAGGAGGCAATTTCCGTTTGTCGTGAAGTGAACCCAGAAATTAATGTGTATGAAGGGCGCGTTGTAAGCGGAGACCAATTTATTTCAGATGGTACAGTAAAAGATAGATTGATTCAGCAGTTTGATGGTTCCTGTGCGGAAATGGAAGGCGCGGCAATTGCACACGCGGCATTTTTGAATAAACTTCCTTATGTAGTGCTTCGCGCGATTTCAGATAAAGCGGATGGCAGTGCACATATGGATTACTCAGAGTTTGAGCGCGCAGCAGCAGCACATTGTGCAAAATTAGTGGAGAATTTGGTTGCGCGATTATAAGACGAAATCTATGGTTCTAACACACTTTTTGCATGGAGGTAGTATTAATGAAAATACATTTTGGGGTGGATTATTATCCAGAGCACTGGCCAAAAAAGCGCTGGGAGACCGATGTGCAGCTTATGAAAGAAATGGGTGTACAAGTGGTGCGTATGGCAGAATTTTCATGGTTTAAAATGGAACCTGTGCAAGGGGAATTTCATTTTGAATGGCTTGAGGAGGCAATTGCACTTCTGGATCGTTATGGGATTAAGACAATTCTGGGTACGCCAACAGCGGCACCGCCAGCGTGGATTATACACAAGAATCCAGAGATACAGCCAATTGATAGGGAAGGAAGACGTAGATTCTTTGGTGGACGTCACCATGATTGCCAGTCGAATCCTATTTATCGCGCACATATTAAACAGTTTGTAACTGCATTTGCGAAACGTTTCGCAGATAACCCAGGTGTGATTGGATGGCAAATTGACAATGAGCTTGGCAATTCGCATGGTGAGTTATGTATGTGTGCCTCTTGCCGACAACTTTACCAGAAGTGGTTACAAAGAAAATATGGAACAATTGAAGCATTAAATCAAGCGTGGGGGACTGCATTTTGGAGTCAGGGCTATAATGACTTTACACAGATTGGGACGCCTTTGATTACGGCAGCAGGTGAAAATCCGTCAGCGATGCTTGACTGGAAATGTTATTGTTCTGATTTGATTGTGGATTTTGCTGATTGGCAGGCAGAAATTATTCGCGAGATTTGCCCGAATCATTTTATTACGCATAATTTTATGTGTTTTGATAATAAGGTAGATTATTATGACTTGGCAGGACTGCTAGATTTTGTATCAAATGATATTTATCCAGCAGGGCATTGGCAGAAAACGCCACATCAGCCTGAAAGTGAACTTGCAGCGTGTCATGATGTAATTCGTGGATATAAGAAAAAACCATTCTGGATGATGGAGCAGCAGTCAGGAATGGCAGGCTGGGAAATTATGGGGCGGGCCTTAGAACCAGGACAGATGTCGGCGTGGGCGATGCAGTCGGTTGCGCATGGGGCTGATGTGGTGGTCTTTTTCCGGTGGAGAACCTGTGCAATGGGGACAGAACAATTTTGGCATGGCATTTTGGGACACAGTGGAAAACCAGGCAGAATCTACAATGAGGCAAAAAAACTGATTCACACTTTTACAAAATATATGGAAGATTTTGGGGGAAGTATGCCAAGTCCCCAGGTTGCGATTGTGCATAGTTTTCGACAGAACTATGCACTGGATATTCAGCCGAATCACCCACAATTGCGCTATATAGAACATCTTCAAAAGTATTATAAAGCACTGTACGACAAAAAAATTCCTGTGGATTTTGTGCAGGACATGGATGATTTGTCAAAGTATAAATTGGTAATTGCACCGCTTCAATATTTAATGACACCCGAGTTGGAACAGCATTATATAGATTACGTGGCGAACGGGGGACATCTGATTTTGACAATGCGTACTGGTGTAAAAGACGCAAACAATCTATGTATGACAGAAATAGAATTGCCTGGACGGCTTGGGGAACTGTGTGGTATTGAAGTGCCAGAATATGACTGTTTACTTGAGGCAACAGGCGGTGTACTCTATGGAAAAAAAGAGTATGAGATTCAAAAGTGGTGTGATATTATAGAGTTAAAAGGTGCAAGTCAGATTGCGGAATACTCTACAGGTTTTTATAAACAGACACCTGCTATTACAGAAAATAAATATGGCAGTGGTATTGCATGGTATATTGGAACTGAGCCAGGTGAGGAGTTGATGGAAGATATTATGACCTATATCTCTGAAGTCTGTGAAATTGAGACGCTTGGCACAGCGGGGAATGGTGTGGAGATGATGACCCGTGAAAGTGAGGACAAGGTATGGCTGTTTGTAATTAACCATACAAATGATGAGCAAGTCTACCATCTTCACGGAAGATATACGCTTCTGGAAGGAGAGCGGGAAGAGATGCTAAAACCATATGAAGTACAGCTTTTTGTGGGAAATAAGCACAAATAAGGTGCGCGAAATGCAGGTTTGTTTCAATTGGGAATTGTGTAGTTCACAATTCCCAATTTCTGTATGGATAGGGGACTAATTTATAGATTCAAATTAATAAATAATGTATTTAATTCTGTCCAATCTGCAGTGCGGTCGTCAGCCATCGCATCAATTGTTTTTTTATAATAGGCAAGTTCTTTTTCAATATAGGTGTTTAGTGGGTCAATTCGAGGGGCTTTCTCAGATTCTGCCATTTGCATTTTGATATTGACAAGTTGGCAGACCATTTCCTTGTACTCTAATTCTAAGACTTCATCTACCAATTCTTGAAACAAAACTGGAGGTGGACAGGCTTTTTTCTCAATCCATTTACAAGCTAGAATTGGGCGTAGTACATAGAAATATTTTTTATATTTCACTGAATCTTCTATTAAATATTCGTGATAATTTTTCCGCGCAGTACCGTAGTAATGATACATTGCAGATTTGCAAGAAAAATATCTTTTGGATATCGTATAGATTTTTTGCCATTCTGGTGTAGTGTGGTATATAATTGGGGAGTTTGCCCATTCAAATAAAGTTGCATTGGATTTATGAAAATGCTGTAAAGTTTTAGATAAATCCCAGCCATTAATATCGAGCGTTTCATCAAGCGCCCAGTCAATAAAGTCTTGCTTAGGCTGTAATTCCAGATAATATTGTTGCGGTCGCACATAGATAAAGCGCACATCATAATCGCTGTCCGGCGATGCGAACCCCCAAGCACGACTGCCAGACTCGACAGCATAAAGTATTGTAACATGTTCTTTTTCTTCGATTTCTCTTAATTTCAAGGCGACAAGCTCCTCGATAGAACCCTCAAAGTCTTTATACTTCATTGGACAATATCCTTTCTTTAGATTCGACATTTTACTGCGAAGCAATTTGTTTTCTGCCGTTGGTTGATTCATTGCGCTAACACTTTTGACTCTTAACTTATAGTGTATCAAGTACAACTTTCTCGTTGACAGACATCACAAACTCCTGTACCCGTTTCATATCGGGCTCGTCAGGAAGCGTGGTATGTGCTGCCGCGGTGTCCAATTTTTGTTCATACTCATTTAACAGTTCGTAAAATTCATTCCGAAAAGTGCCGTCTGATTTCTGATAGTTGCCATTTCGGATTTCGAGCAAAAGTTGGTATTCCTTTTTGCGATAGGTGCGAATCTCACCTTTTTCCAAAATGTCAATTGCCATCATAAAAAGTCGTATCAAATGCATAGCGTGTTTGTTCAAATGATTATCGTCTTTCTTGCGGTTACGTTTTCCGAGTTTGTCGTAATCTCGAACAATATTGTTCATCTCATTCCAAATATTTTTATAGTCACGCAGCGGATAGTGTTTCAGATTAGCATCCACAAAAATTTCTTTCTCCAAATCTGGGTTGATTGCCGTGTCTGTGTAGATGTGAATTGCCCCATTTTCAAAAGATTCATAGCGTTTTCGGAAATCGTACATCGCGTTTTTGACAGAGTTAAAAATATGCTGTTCCTTTTCCCGCTGCGGATAGGAATCCCGCGCCAGTGCATTTTGTAGGCGTCGCAGTTGGGCGTCCGCATAGCCGCCAAAAGAATGAATTGCACGCTTTGACAAAAAAAGATTTGCGTTGTCAATTAGTTCCTGTCCAAGTGGGTGCAGGTACAAGTAATGTTCTGGATTTAGTCCGAGCAGTTCTATTGTGTTTGGATTGCAACTTAAAAGTAGCGCAATCATTTTCATAAAACCATAGATTACAGTATCCGTTTTTGTGTCTACATATTGTTCAAAGTTTGTTAATCCGATTAAATCGGATTTTCTGTTTAAAGTTACTCCTCTGATATCGATGTCACTTTTTTCGTTGTTTGTGCCATAGGAATAGCTTCCGGCAAGCCCTAGAAGAATCACATGTCTGCCTAGATGCGCGTCAGATTGCAAGAAATTGTAAGCCTCGGAAGATAAAATTTTAGAATCAATCATATTGCACCTCACAGAAGATAAAATGGAAGTCTTAAAGACCCAATGACCTTTTGGTTCTTATTTAAATATCCCCTTTAAAGTATCTACAACTTTAGATGCTCCATCCATCGTTAGTTTTGCTTTTACACCATCGATGATCTTCATGACAATATCATCAGGTAAATCCACGCCAATTATCTTTTCGATTACCTTTACAGGTTCTTTATCAAACTGTTCTTTAATATTAGGATTTTGGGAAATCTCCTTTATCACTTTACTTATTTGCTCTTTAATATCCATTTTTTATTTCTCCCTTTTATATGAAAGTATGCTATTCTACAAATTTTCATCTGTAAGATAGCTTATTTTTTACGCATTTTATTGTACAATACATTTAAAAAAAATTCAAGAATTTCATACACTACTCAGCTTCCATACTTAAATTTTTATCTGCTCAATCTCAAAAAAAGTTGGTACAGTCATAGAACAATATTCTATTATTTAAATACATAATAAAATACTCCAATCACAGCAAATATAACACATCACGCGAATGCAAAATTTATGGGAGTGTAGAGATTTTCTCTTTGATGAACTGTCAAAAACTCAGGATTGGGAACAAAAAAGTTTACACCAAAATTTACACCATTTTGCCGTGAATTTATGTGAAGATATGTAGATTTATATGTAGTATAGTAATTTTTTGTTGATATTACAAATTTCAAAAAATGCCCAAAACCCCTTGATTTTCAAATAATTTCATGTTATATTAAATTCTGTAAATTAAATAATAAATCTTCGGGGCAGGGTGCAATTCCCTACCGGCGGTAAAGTCCGCGACCCTTTTTGGATACACAAAGAGGCTGATATGGTGCGATTCCATAACCGACAGTAAAGTCTGGATGAGAGAAGATACAAAGCCTTTGCGGAAAATGGAAAGGCTGTGGTTTTGTGTATGAATCCCCGAATGCGTGATGTGTTCGGGATTTTTTATGTGCACGCGGATGCAGAGGAAATATGCCATTGTATGGCGCGGCGAGTAGGGGAATATAAATCTTCTCTAATCAATGACATACAGATACACTGTTTATATGCCTTTAAGAAGATTGGAAAAAGGAGAGAACTATATGAAACTATTTTTTACAAACATTATTGAAAATCTCACATTTGTATTGGAATTTGTGGGAATTGTTGCAGTGCTGGTGCTTGCAGCAGTGCTGGCAGAAAAGTTGATTGCAAAGCGAAATGGGAAGCAAGGTAAGATACTGACTGCCAGAAAAACTGCTATGATTGGTATGTTTTCTGCCATTGCGGGAGTCCTAATGACAATCGAATTTCCAGTGCCGTTTGCTCCACCATTTTATGGGATTGATGCCAGTGAATTGCCCGTTTTAATCTGCGGATTTGCATTTGGTCCTGTTGCGGGTGTGCTCACAGAATTTGTCAAGATTATTGTAAAATTATTGTTTAAGCCAACCTCTACGGCGTTTGTTGGAGAGCTTGCTAATTTTTGTGTTGGCTGTTCTATGATTTTACCAGCGACAATTATTTATCATATAAAAAAGAAAAAGTTGACTGCTATAGCGGGAAGTGCAGTTGGAACGCTTTGCATGACAATATTTGGCACATTTTTTAATGCGGTGTATTTATTACCAACGTTTGCGGTAATGTATGGTATGCCTATGGAAGCGCTGATTGAGATGGGAACCAAGATTAACAGCAATATTACCAATGTGATTACATTTGTGGCTTTTTGTGTGGCACCATTAAATCTATTAAAAGGAACGATGGTATCTGTTTTAACGTTTTTGCTTTACAAACCATTAAGCCCAATTTTGAAAGCATCTTATGATACTGCTGCGAAGAATGGACGTGCAGAAAGAGCTTAAGAACTGTTAAAAAATTACTTTAGGAATTGTAGGAAAATAAGTGATGCAGATTGCGTAGGATATTTCTTCGAGGAGGTATGTCAAAAAATGTAGGTGTAGCGGGCTACGGCGAGGCTTTTTGGCATGCATAATCGGAGGAATAGCCAAGTCAAGATGCGTCAGTTATTTTTCTACAGTTCTTTATTTAACAAGACACTTTTAATCTTTATGAGAGTGTCTTTTTTTTATGCGCACGCCGATGCAGAGGAAATATGCCATTGCATGGCACATTGGCGCGTGAGTAGGAAACGATAAATCTTCCCTACTCGATTGCACAGACCCATGCGGGGGAAATAAGTCTGTAGGGTGCCCGCTAACATAAAATTTTTGAAAAATAATAACAAAATGATTAGATATTTTTTATGAAAAATACATAATTTCCAAGAGATATTAATACATTTTTTAGGTATTGTAAATTAATGTAAAATTAAGAAAATGTTAAAGACAAAATAAATGCGTAGTGTTATGATATGACATGACATATATTTAAAAGGAGAAATGGGGAAGAAAAATGGATGAAACGGAAACATTGGGGAACACGTTAATTGAGATTCGGGATATGAGAAAGATTTATAATCCTGGTGAAAATGAGGTACATGCGCTTGACGGAATTGATCTTACCATATGTGAGCGAGAATTTGTTGCAATTATAGGACATTCTGGTTCCGGTAAATCGACATTGATGAATATGCTAGGCTGTCTGGATGTGCCAACTTCTGGAACTTATATGCTGCATGGCATTGATGTGTCAGATATGGAGGATGATGAATTGTCAGATGTGAGAAACCGAGAGATTGGTTTTATTTTTCAGGGGTTTAATTTAATTCAAAATCTAACTGCTGTAGAAAATGTTACGCTGCCATTAATTTATCGCGGTGTGAGCAAGCGAGAGCGGGAGGAGCTGGCATTGAGGGCACTTGAGAAAGTGGGATTGTCGCATAGATTAGACCACAAGCCAGCACAGATGTCAGGTGGTCAGCAGCAGAGGGTTGCAATCGCAAGGGCGATTGCGCAGGCACCGCCAATTATATTGGCAGATGAGCCAACTGGAAATTTGGATTCTAACTCGACAAAAGAAATTCTACAGATTTTGCGGGAGCTCCACGGCGAGGGCAGAACAGTAATTTTGATTACGCATGACAATGAGATTGCAGAACAGGCAGATAGAGTTATTAAGATACGAGACGGAAAAATCGTTTCGGATACGAGGCAAAATGGACCTCAATTATTAAAACAGGAAAACATGGAGGACGAAAAAAATGAGTAAGGAAGAAAAGAATATACAAAATACAGAGGGAGGGAAAAAGACACGCAGGCGGAAAAAGAAAAAATTAAAGTTTATTATTCCTGTTGTTGCTGTGCTGGTAGTAGTAATTGTAGTAAAATCTTTTTCTGGCAAAAAAAGTGTGGCGATTCCTGTCTATACAGATAAAATATCGGTAGGTGATATTGATACGGAACTCAACGTTAGCGGAAAGGTAGTTGCGGAGGAATCCGTTACATTTTTTGCACCGGCTGAGGCAAAAGTGGAAGAGATTGAAGTACAAAAAGGTGATATTGTCAAGGCGGGAGATGTACTGTTATGTTTTGACGAGGAGGCAGTTGCCTATGCGAAGCAAAAGTCAGAATTAGAACAGAGGATTAGTTCGGCAGATTACAGTTCCAATGTACAATATAATGACGAGCAGAAGGCAAAATTGGCAGAAGCTGAGGCGGAGATTGCACAGTGTGAAGCTGTGATAGACAGTTATGAGCAGTACATAGACGATTTGACAAACAGTATTACCGATCTGACAGCATTAAAAAAATCAGATTTATATGCTAAGATTTATAAAGTTGAGAAAGAAATCAATAATTATGATCTGGCAATACAGACACCGACCAAAGACACAGATGTTGAAATGCTAATGGGAAAAAAGGTGGAGAAGCAGAATGAGTTAAATAAACTGAACAATGAATTAAGTCTGCTCTCAGATTACAAAACCGATTATGGATGGGAAGACATGCTGACACAGGCAAAAAAAGTGCTTGCAGATTATCAGGAGCGTCTCTCCGAGGCAAAAAGTGTGAAAGCAGGGGCAGAGTCCGCAGTTGTAAATGGAAATAAACTGGAAGGGTATGCGCTAAACAAGGAAAAAACAAAGTTAGAAGGTCAGGATGCGGAAAGAAAATATAAAGCAGTACTAAATGGGATTGTGGCAGATTTCAATGGAGTTATCTCTGATTTGAACGTTGTGAAAGGTGCAACTGTGCAGGAAGGAACACAGCTCATGGTTCTTGAGAGCATTGACAATGTATGCGTTGAGTTTCAGGCTTCAAAATATGCGTTGGAAACTCTTGTGCTTGGACAGCCAGCGGAGATTATTATTTCTGGAAAAAGCTATACTGGCACGGTTTCAAAAATCAATCATATTGCGGAAGAAAATACGTCTGGTACAGCAACCGTTGCAGCAAGGATACATATTGACAATCCCGACGAGAACATTTTTTTGGGACTTGATGCAAAACTTAAAATTTTGACGGCGAGTGAGAAAGGTGTTTTGCAAGTCCCCGTCGAGGCAGTCAATGTTGACAGTCAAGGCGAGTTCTGTTATCTGATTGAGAATGGCGTTCTTGCTAAGAAATATGTCAAAACTGGTATTTCTTCAGAAACTTATATCCAAATTTTAGATGGTCTTTCAGAGAATCAGGAGATTGTGACAACATCTGTCTACGGAATAGGGCTTGATGAAGGAATGACTGTGACAGGTATGCCAATTTCTGGTATGAGTGGCGCGGAGATAGGTGGTGCAGGCACAGAAAGCACAGGCGTGAATAACACAGTAAGTGCAAGTGTAAATGATACAGAAAGCACAGATGTGAATGATACACAAGCGCAGTCTGCAGAGCAGGAGGACGCAGATGCATCACAGAAGCAGACGGAGGATGGAACAGACAATGGCTAGAATATTGGAGTATGTAAAAATAGCCCTGATGAATATTCGCAGTAACAAGGCGCGTTCTTTTCTGACAATGCTTGGTATTATCATTGGTATTTCGTCTGTTATTTTGATTGTGTCGGCAGGAAATGGATTTAAAGTTGGCATCAGTGGACAGCTTGATGCGCTGGTCGGTGGTTTTATTCAAATCTATGCGGATGTCCCAGCGGATGAGGCGGACACAATTATGTTTAATGATGACGATATCGATGCAATCTATGAGAAAGTGCCGCATGTAAAGGGTGCGACGGATATTTGGCGAATGGGGGCAAATGGAAGTGCGCAGACGACAAAGGGAACATTTAGCGTAGCGCCGATGTTTGGAAATGAATCTATGCAGTTTTACGATGGTGCGCCAATTGCAAGAGGGCGATATTTTAATAAGATTGAGAGCCAGAGTGGCGCAAAGGTATGTGTTATCAATGAGCGTGGCGCAAAAAAACTCTTTGGAACGATAGATGTTGTTGGGTTAGATTTGAGCATGAGCATGTGGGGTGTCACGGAAGATTTTACGATTGTAGGTGTGAAAAAAGATGACGATTCTCTCGCAAAGGAAATGACGATGGGCACTTACGGAGATGTGTCAATGGAAATTCCAATTACTCTGTTGGAAGAACTGTATGGATATTATACAGAGGAGTTTAGTTCATTTATTATTTTTGCAGATTCTTCTGAGTATGTTACAGATATTTCAAGACAGGTACAAAGTTTGCTTGAGGCAAGGTACAATGTGCGCGGAAAGGACTATATACAGAGCGCGGATATGGCAAGTCAGGTCGGCATGATTGGCGATATTTTGAATTACATCACAATTTTTATAATGTTGGTAGCAGGAATTGCGCTCATTGTAGGTGGTATCGGTGTTATGAACATTATGCTGGTGTCTGTGACAGAGCGAACGAAAGAAATCGGTATCCGCAAGGCACTTGGTGCAAAAACAGGTTCGATTTTATTTCAGTTTTTGATGGAGGCAGTGATTATAACATTGATTGGTGGATTTGTTGGTATTGTTCTTGGCATTTTAGGCGCAAGGGGAATTTGTGGATTGGCGTCAAATATGGGAATGGGCGGTATGGAAGCTGTAGTTGACCCCAAAGTAGTTCTTGCCGCAACTGGATTTTCTTCATTGATTGGTATCTTTTTTGGTATTTATCCTGCACGAAAGGCGGCAAAGCTTAGTCCTATTGAAGCACTTCGACATGAATAAAAAGGAGGCTGCAATTCACATCCACGCTGGATTTGGTATTGATTTATGATGATTTGGTGTGAATTGTAACAATTGATGCACACAAAATGCCACAAAGCAGGCATTTTGGTGCCGTCTCCGACACTATGCAGTAAGTGCATGGTGTGGTGTAAAAGATAACAAAAAGGATTTCTTCCAAGATTAAATTTACATAATGACTTGCACTTTGAATACTTTTTGGTATACTGTATAGGAAAGTGCATATTGATAGAAGCACCTGTATCATTAAAATGCAGGTGCTTCTATCAATATATATAGATGCGAATAGATAATTATGCTAGTGCTTTATCCAGACAGAAATTAGAGTTGTGCACTGCATGGTTCGTGCCAGTGCTAGGCAAAATTTCGACGGCGATGCGGTGGCATCGTCTAAAATTTTAACAACGCAACGGTGCGAAACAGGCGGTTTATGAATCTAATTTCTAGCCGGATGGAGTACTAGAGTGTGTTTGAAAAATGATTCCCATCATCTGCACGCCCCACAAATTGTGACGCACATCTGACGAAAAGCATTTTTCAAACAAGCTCTAGAGCGCAATTACACAAAAAGCATTTCTATTGCGCATGGACCGATTAGAAAATGATACAGAAAGGATATATTACAATGGAAATAGAATTTGATGTCAAGGTGACAGCAGGTGTGTTGTATGACTATCTGTTGTATCACACATATACCAGTTTATCAGGAATGTTGGGCACGTTGGTTGGTGTGTTTTTGATTATGGCGTTTCTCTCAACAAAATATGTCATCTATTTGATCGCAGGCGTTGTTCTGATTGCGTATCTTCCGGGCGCACTGTTTTTGCGAGCGATGCAGCAAGTACAGAACACTCCTGCATTTAAAAAACCTCTTCATTATAAAATGACAGATGAGGGTATTAGTGTATCTCAAGGTGAAAATGAGGAAAACCAGAGCTGGGATAATTGTGTGAGGGCAGTTTCGACAGGGAGAAGTATTATACTCTATACATCAAGAACAGCCGCTTCTATTTTTCCAAAAAGGGATTTGGGTGACAAAAAGGAAGCGCTGATACAGATGATATCAACCCATATGCCACCCAAGAAGGTTAAAATACGGTTTTAGAAAGGGCAGTAAGATGAGTGATAAAAAAAATTACATAGAGACGAACAGTCCAGAGGAGACTTTCGAGGTGGGAAGAAAACTTGGTCAGACTGCAAAACCGGGTGAAATCTATATGCTTAATGGGGATCTTGGCGTAGGGAAAACGGTGTTTACGCAGGGGGTGGCGGCAGGTCTTGGTATTACAGAGCATATCAACAGCCCTACTTTTACAATTGTGCAGGTTTATGAGAGCGGTAGACTACCATTCTATCACTTTGATGTGTATCGTATTGGTGATGTTGAGGAGATGGATGAGATTGGCTATGAGGATTATTTTTTTGGAAATGGGTTGTGTATTGTCGAGTGGGCGGAGCGCATCAAGGAATTGATACCGGCGGAGGCAAAACAGATTACTATAGAGAAAAATCTTGAGAAAGGTTTTGATTATAGAAGGATTTTGATATTACAAATGCCTAGCATGAAAAGTACTCCTACACAATTCGTAAGAAAAGAGGAAATGTAACATGAAGATTCTTGGATTAGACAGTTCTGGGCTTGTGGCGTCGGCAGCAGTTGTGGCGGATGATATCACCATAGCCGAGTACACCATAAATTATAAAAAGACCCATTCCCAGACATTACTTCCTATGCTTGAGGAGATAAAGCACATGACAGAGCTGGACCTCCAAACGCTGGACGCCATCGCTATTGCGGCGGGACCAGGATCGTTTACAGGATTGCGCATTGGATCTGCGACGGCAAAGGGATTAGGACTTGTGCTGGAAATTCCTATTATTCCGGTACCAACAGTGGATGCACTCGCGTATAATCTTTATGGTTGCAATGCGTTGATTTGTCCAATTATGGATGCGCGCAGAAATCAAGTTTATACAGGATTGTATGAATTTCAAAAACGGTCGGAACTGGACGCTGGGTATGACTTGTGTACGATAGAAAAACAATGTGCTGTCGCAATTGATGTGATTGTTGAAAAAATCAATGTGCTGTGTGAGAAAATGGACAGAGAAGTTTTGTTTTTAGGAGATGGCGTGACGGTGTATCGCGATCAGATTGCAGCGCTCATCAAGGTCAAATATAGTTTTGCGCCGTCGTGCTGCAACCGTCAGCGGGCTTCCTGCGTGGCAGCGCTTGGCTGCGAGTTGTACAAAAAAGGAATTAGCCAAAGTGCAGCAGAACATGCACCGGATTATCTTAGACTTTCACAGGCAGAACGAGAGCGGGCAGAACAGGAAAAGAAACATTATTATATACAGGAAATGCAAAAAGAGGATTTGGAGGAAGTGACAGCGTTGGAGGCTTCCTGCTTTTCTATGCCATGGAAATATAAAGATTTTGAGGAGACGCTCACCAATCCAAACAGAGTTTATCTCGTTGCGAAAACAGACGCAGCAGATGCAAAAGAGCGTATTTTAGGAGGCTGTATGCTCACAAATATTGCAGGTGAGGGTGATATTTCCAATGTAGCAGTCCATGAAAAATATAGAAAACAAAAGATTGCAACAGCACTTGTGGAGGCGTTACTAAAACTTGGCAGGGAGCGTTATGGTATCACTGCGTTTACGCTGGAGGTGCGCAGCCAAAATATGTCTGCGCGGAGATTGTATGAAAAACTTGGATTTGTCTCAAAAGGAATACGTCCTAATTTTTATGAGAAACCAAAGGACGATGCAGTAATTTTGTGGAAAGAGTAAAAAATGGAAGGCAACAGTTTGACAAAAATACAGTTTGAAATATAGATAGAGGTGATTCTTATATTAGACATATGTTTATTGGGGACAGGAGGCATGATGCCTTTGCCATATCGGTGGCTTACTTCGCTTATGGCGCGATACAATGGAACAAGTATATTGATTGACTGCGGCGAAGGCACACAAATTGCTATGAAGGAAAAAGGATGGAGTCCCAAGCCGATTGATATAATGTGTTTTACGCATTATCATGCGGACCATATATCAGGACTTCCTGGAATGTTGTTAACAATGGGAAATGCAGAGAAAACCACACCGCTTGTCATGATTGGACCCAAAGGGCTTTCAAAGGTGGTCAATGCCCTGCGTGTGGTTGCGCCAGAACTTCCTTTTGAAATTGAATTTGTGGAGATTGCAGAACCAGAGCAGAGCTTTTTATTTGAGGGATTTCGCATTGAAGCATTTCGCGTGAACCACAATGTTCTCTGCTATGGATATAATATTGTAATTGACAGAAAAGGAAAGTTTCAGTTGGACAAAGCGATGGCATTGGCCCTTGACAGAAGATACTGGAGTCGGCTGCAAAAGGGGGAGACTATTGTGCTTGAGACAGGTACATACACTCCAGATATGGTGATGGGAGCACCCAGAAAGGGACTTAAGGTGACGTATTGTACTGATTCAAGACCGACAGAAAGTATTATTAAAAATGCAAAAAATGCCGATTTATTTATATGTGAAGGAATGTATGGAGAGCCAGATAAAAAGGAGAAGGCAAAGGAATACAAGCATATGACTTTCTATGAGGCGGCAGCAATGGCAAAGGAGGCAGATGTGACAAAAATGTGGTTGACACATTACTCACCTTCCCTCACAAGACCAGAAGAGTATAAAAGAGAAGTGCAGGCAGTCTTTCCAAGAACCTACATTGCCAAGGATGGCTGGAGTGAGGTACTTTTGTTCGAGGATGAGGAAGGATAAAGTCAAAAAGGTATAAGGGGGAATGAAAAATGGGGAAAGTGAAAGTCGCAATTATTGTTGTGATTTTGGTGGCATTAGTTGGTGGGTATTATTTTTATCTGTCAAATTATATGAAGAATGATGATGAGATGATTGTTACAGAGGTGCAAGATGTCTTGCTAAGGAATCTTGAAGACGATTATCCACCAACACCAAGGGAAGTTTTGAAATATTATAGTGATATTACAAAATGCCTCTACAATGAAAATTATACAGAAGAACAGTTGGAACAGATGGCAGATAAACTTTTGGCATTGTATGATGAAGAACTTGCAGCAAACAATCCAAGAGAGCAATATATTCAGGATTTGAAGAAAGACGTTGATGAATTTTTGAAAAACGGATACTCTATTTTTTCTTATCAGACATCAAAAAGCACAGATGTCGAGGAGTATACTTATGAAGGACGCAGATGTGCAAAAATGTATTGCATTTATTCTGTACAGACAGGTGCAGATTATAAGTCCTCAAAACAGATTTTTATTTTGAGAAAAGAAGCGGAGACAGGGCGTTGGAAAATTCTTGGATTTGAGTTGCTCAATCCGGAGTAAAGAATTGTACTTAATATAGTAAGGAACTGTAGCAAATACTTTTGTCGTTACTATAAAATACCAGAAAGGTTTGGCTTGATTATGGAAGAGGAAAAAATACAAGACACACTAATATTGGCAATAGAGAGTTCCTGTGACGAGACGGCGGCTGCGGTTGTGAAAAATGGACGGGAAGTTTTATCCAATGTTATTTCATCACAGATTGAATTACATACATTATATGGCGGTGTAGTGCCGGAAATTGCCTCAAGGAAACATATTGAAAAAATCAATCAGGTAATAGAAGAAGCATTGAACAAGGCAGGAGTGATGTTGGATGAAATTACAGCGATAGCGGTGACGTATGGTCCAGGGCTTGTTGGAGCATTGCTTGTAGGGGTATCTGCGGCTAAGGCAATCAGTTTTGCTGCGGATAAGCCACTGATTGGGGTACATCATATAGAGGGACACATCAATGCTAATTATATAGAAAATAAAACACTTGAGCCGCCGTTTGCCTGTCTGGTTGTTTCGGGAGGACACACCCATCTTGTCGCTGTGAAAGATTATGGGGAATATGAAATTTTGGGTTATACAAGAGATGATGCGGCAGGGGAAGCGTTTGACAAAGTGGCGCGCGCTATTGGCCTTGGCTATCCAGGCGGCCCCAAAATTGATAGAATTTCTAGAGAGGGAAATCCTGATGCAATCCATTTTCCAAGGGCGAAAGTGGATGGTGCAAATTATGATTTTAGTTTTAGTGGACTGAAATCAGCAGTATTAAACTATTTAAATACATGTGAAATGAAAGATATCAAAGTCAACAAGGCAGATGTCGCCGCTTCTTTTCAGAAAGCAGTGGTTGATGTGCTTGTCGAACATTCTTTAAGCGCAGTAAAAGAATATGGGTTTGACAAATTTGCGATTGCAGGGGGGGTTGCGTCCAATTCTGCACTTCGCGCGGCGTTTGAGACAGCGTGCCAAAGGCAAAAAATTGCATTTTATTACCCATCACCTATTTTCTGCACAGACAATGCAGCAATGATCGGAGTTGCAGGCTATTATGAATATATGAAAGGAACAAGAAGCGGATTTGATTTAAATGCAGTTCCAAATCTCAGATTGGGTGAGCGATAAAATAGACGATTAAAGTCTATTGGTATTATGCCGTTTTGCGGCTGTGAATGGCATGATATTCATGGTAAATTTCATTGGCAGTAAAGAGCTGTAGAAAATTGGGAGGATGCGGATAAAAAATGGATGGATTTAAGGTGACAGCAATTGTGCTGGCAGCGGGGCGGGGAAAACGAATGGAGAGCACCGTTCACAAACAGTATTTGCTCATTAAGGATAAACCAGTGTTATATTATTCATTGAAGGCCTTTGAGGACAGTCAAGTTGATGACATTGTGCTTGTTGTAGGAAAAGGCGAACAGGAGTTTTGCCGAAAGGAAATTCTGGATAAATATAATTTTCATAAGATAAAAGCGATTGTGGAAGGCGGAAAAGAACGCTATCATTCTGTGGCATATGGTATCCAAGCAATCTGCTGGGAATGCAAATATGTGTTGATTCATGATGGAGCGCGTCCATTTGTGGACGAGGGAATTATTCATAGAGCAATTGATGAGGTACAAATATCCAAGGCGTGTGTGATTGGTATGCCTGTCAAGGATACTATAAAAATATCAGATGAAAAAGGATATGTATCTGATACGCCAGCGCGTTCCCTTGTGTGGCAAGTACAAACTCCGCAGGCGTTTGACAAAAATATCATTGCCGATGCCTATGGCAAACTGATATTAGAAGAAGAAAAGTTGTCTGCAGCAGGCATTACAGCAACAGATGACGCCATGGTAGTAGAATATTTTATGAAGATACCGGTTAAACTAATTCAGGGCTCTTATAAAAATGTTAAAATAACGACACCAGAGGACTTAAAAATCGCAGAAATTTTACTGGATTTCTAAATAGCCTAAAAACTTATCTAATTCTATCAGAAGTGTGAATTAAAAGCCTATATAAATGGCTGAATCGAAGAAGTCAAAAGAAACGTTATAGCTGGAAGGGATTCAACGAGATATTAAAGGTATAATTGTCAACTTCAAGAATCTATGTAAGTGTGTATGTGTGACAGAGGTTGAATAATAAGTTTTGCAAAGAGTCCAGTGCGGGAAAGCTGCATGTTGGGTTCTGTAAGGGACATATATTGTAAAAGATATGTCTATTCGACCGAATTGTGACCAGAGTGTTTGAAAAAATAGAAAAAAGGTGTTGACAACTGCATATATGCGTGATAAGATAAAACACGTCGCTAATGAAAATAAGTTAGAACTACGATAAGATAAAAATTTTTACAAAAAACTATTAAAAAAGTAGTTGACAAAGCAAAGATGATTTGATAGAATGATTCTTGCATTGCGGATTAAAGCGATAGCAAAACAAAATATGGAGAGGTATCGAAGTGGTCATAACGAGGCGGTCTTGAAAACCGTTTGTCCGCAAGGGCACGTGGGTTCGAATCCCACCCTCTCCGTTTTTATTTCTGCCATTTGGAGAAGTACCCAAGCTGGCCGAAGGGGCTCCCCTGGAAAGGGAGTAGGTCGTTAATAGCGGCGC
>ERZ778497.53-NODE-53-length-100206-cov-7.862687_pt1 | contig 100206 bp, 96 predicted proteins | sample MGYA00509938_ERZ778497 | MGnify/ENA primary metagenome ERZ778497 (study PRJEB29527, sample SAMN07138969) | mouse gut metagenome | material: feces | host: mouse | place: China:Nanjing | collected 2016-01-25 ... | reverse complement strand
TCAAAAGAAGAAAAAGCCAAAGGCAAAAAAGAAAAAGAGAAAATGATCATACTTGGATATATAACATATAATCTCAAGTTCTTTTTATGAAAGGAGCATAAAAATGGGTAAAAAGATAGCAATGGTTCTTATGGGACTTGTAATCGTTACTATTTCTGGATTATACATTTACAAGGAATTTTTCACGGAACCAGAACCAGTAGTTGAAAAGGTGGATATATTCAAAGATGCACTGAAAAAAGTGGATATTCAATATGTGCCTTACGGGGATTCTAACAACGAGACACTTCTCTTGATAAAAAATGACAACAAATTTCAGGTCAATATTGCAGGAACGATTGAAAAAAAAGATGAAAATGGTGTTCATAATGAAAACTATGATGATGAAATTGACATCAATCTGAATCCTGGACAAACTTATGTGCTTGAAACAACAAATCCAAATAACAAAGTTGCCAGGGAAGGTAAATTGCCAATTGATTTTAAAGCCGATCAGTTAAAAATTTCACCAGTCGCAGGAAGCAATGAAGATGGAAAACGTTCCACTAAAATTTTGATGCAGGACAATATCGATGTGCAGTTTTTTCCAGAACGAAAAAATGATAGTGGGCAGCCGCTTATTTCGATAGAAAACAAAACAAAAAGAAAATTGACTGTTTCTGGATATATTATTTATTATACAAGTGACAAAAAAGAAGAAATCAAAGAAGTGATTCCTTTCGAATTTACAGAGATTCCGAAAAATGAAACATATCGAGATTACGTTTATATTGGTTTTGCGGAAAGTGATAACAAAGACTATACAATTTATGTAAACATCTGTGAGTAAAGGGGGGATGAGAGATGGAATTGACTGAAAAGGAAAAAGAATTACTGAATCTGTATCGGCTTCATAAAAAGAAGAAACGGAAACGATTTTTGTTGGGATTCTTCTTGATACTTTCTTTATCTGGAAGTCTATATACTGGATATAAGTACATTTATGAACCAAGCAAGAAGTCTGTAGCAAAAATGGAAGAGCAAATTGAAAAGATCGATCGTACTGCTCCTGTGCTTGAATTGAGCAGGGAATCCATTGAAATCAAGGAAGGTGATACGATTGATTATATGGCGTATGTAAGCCACGCTGAGGATGATCGGGATGGCAATCTTCATGATAAAGTTAAATATTCAACCATTGATACATCCAAGAGTGGTGAATATTTGGTTACTTATGTGGTAACAGATAAAGCTGGAAATAAGACAACTGCATCGTTACAGGTTACAGTTGGAAATAAGGCTTCAGATAAACCAAAAGAAGAAACGGAAAAAGAAGAAAAGAAAGAAACATCGATTGAAGAAAAGAAAGAAGAACTTGCAGAGGTACAGCAAACACCTGCAGAAGAACCAGTGTATGAAGAACCATCACAATCTGTACTAACGGTTCCTTCTACACCACAACCAGTCGTTCCATCTACACCAGCCCCAGCGGCTCCGCAAAAACCTGAAAATAAGCAATTTTTATTTTCCGAGGGTTATAACATGGAAAATGTATCAGGAGCCTGTATGGCTTATATAACAGGGTATACGGGAGGCTGTTATCCGCTACAGGATGCGAATGGAATTTACTATGGCATGGAAGCAAGATTTGAATAAAGGAGAAAGCATGAAGACGAGAGAGAACAAAACGATTGAAGAACAGGTAAGGGAAAACGATAAATACATTCCTTGGACACCAGAATCATTGTATGATCGGTGGGATTCCCAGGAAGAGTTGATTGACGAGTACGAAGATGAGCGTGGAGAAGATGAGTATGAAAAATAAGATTGTTTTTGAAGATTTGGAATATATCAAGAACACTTATTTATTCAAAGGGTGTGATAATTCCTTTTATTATTTGGTAGGAAAAAAGAATGATTTGCTATTCTATTTCCATGTTAATAAAACATATTTGAGTGAGAAAGGACGGAAAGTTGTCAGTAAGATGAAGCAAAAGTTGGATGATGTGAACTGGTATGTTCTGAAATTTCCACGTCATGAAAACAAAGAAAATGAATATTTTGACTTGAAAGAATGTATTATTGATGGTGTTATTTCGGAAGAAACGTTCGATAAAATTGAAAATTTTGCTGTCAAAGAAGCTATGAAATCGTTTCTAAATACAGAATATAAGGTCTGCTAAGATAAAAAATATGCCATACACAATATAATAAATATTTGGTATAATGTTTATATGAAGAGGTGATGATAATGTTATATCTATCAGGAATTCACGCATTAAACACGAATTGTCTTTTAAATACAACAGGCGATTGGCATTCCTCAGCTTTAAAGTGGGATGTAGTTAATCAACGTCTAATCGATAGTAAAAATTCAATTTTTGAGGATTATGGAATTGAGGTGGATAAGGACATTCCGTTTGCGAATAAGGATAAAAAATACAATGTAGCGAATCATATACGTGCATGTCTTGATTTACTTTCGGAAGGAAAGTTTGCGGAATTGCAGGGTATGAGAAAAGATTTTATATGTACAGATGAATATGACAATGAAATATTTGAAAAAGTATGTTTGCTCAAAGACCAATCTAATTGGCAGGAAATAGATGATTTTATGGAAAAAGAGTATATGTTAAAGTGGCTCAATTATAAAAAGAAGAGAGGGGTGGTTAATCAGTGAACCAAGTAAATAACCAACTCTGGAATCAAGATAAAGAGAAAAAGACACATTTTGAGGTCATAGAACAATTCCTCAATTATCTAAATTCAGAGACGAAAGATTTTGTTTTAAAGGGTGGAACATCTTTAATGATGTGTTACGGTTTAGATCGATTTTCGGAAGATATTGACTTAGATTCAACCAATAAAACAATTGAAAAATATATTGAAAAGTTCTGTCATCAACATGGATATATGTTTCGTGTTGCTAAAGATACAGACACTACAAAACGTTATATGATTCATTATAGTGATACTCATCGACCTTTAAAGATTGAAGTTTCCTATAGGAAAAGACATATTGAAGCTGATAAAATTGATTCTATAAATGGAATTTCTGTTTATAAAATCAATGAAATATTTGGTATGAAGATAAATGCCTATAATGGACGAGATAAGATTCGAGATTTGTATGATGTGGTATATATTGTCAGAAACTTTAAACAGGAATTATCGGATGAGCGTATTGATATGCTAAAAGATGCGTTATCTTTTAAAGGGTTAGAACAATTTGATTATCTATTGAAAACACAAACTGATGAGCTGATTGACAACGAAAAATTGGCAGTAGATTTTTTGGATATGTTCGATCAGCTGGGTTTGATTGATGATTATCCCATAGAAGAGGATCGTAGCATCGAAGATGATTTTGATGAAGTTGATAAGTAAAATAAGTGATTAACTATAGACAACATAAAAGAAGTGAAATACTTCTTTTTTTGTGGTAATTTATAAAAAATAGAATGAAAGGTGGAACAAAAAATGAATGGTGGAATTCGACAGCTTAACAGCAAAATTGCAAAATTGGAGAATGAAAAAAAGAAGAATGATGACATTATCGAGACGAAACAGATTGAAAATGAACTCATTGCCGATCAGCTCAAAAGCTTGAAATCGTTGAAATCAAGATACGATAAGGTGATGAAAGATATTGAAGATTCATTCGCTGAGAATAGTTCAGAAGGAAACAAAGAAGAACAAGTAGAACAGTAAATAAGCATCGGATTGTCACATCCGATGTCTTTTTTTATCGTGGAAAAAAGGAGAAAAACAACAAACAAAATACCGTCAAGAGGACTAATTATCTTTTTGACGGTATTTTATAAATATATTCCAGAAACCAAATTCTTATTATATAAAAAAGATGTCTGCGAATTTCATGCAGACATCTTTGTTTCATGGTTCACATAGGTCCATATATTCTTTCCGTTCCGGATGGCTTCGATCAGCTTGTGCGGATCATTGATCTTTGCGCCTGCCGCCTTCAGTTCATCCATGGCAGTCAGAAAATCGTGCGCATCCTTGTTCAATGCCGGAATGATGATCCGGCCAGCGGTCGATCTGCACATAGCCGATGTGATCCTGATCAACCAGCCAGTATTTATGCGAAGCAGCTACGACAGGAAGCCGCAAGCACAAATTCACAACGGATAAACCGATCCATAATATCCAGAACCAGTTCCTGCCCGCATAAAGCGCTAAAAACCAGCTGAACAAAAGAGACAAAAGAGAGATAAAGAAAATAGTTCCGAGCAAATCAGGACCGGAAACGCTTTTTCCGACAATGATTTTTTTCATTGGTATCACCTTCTTAATTGTGATCATACAGCGGCTTTTTCTGTTTGGTTATATATTTGCTTTTTTCATCCCTGACCAAACAGACCGGACGTCTGCAGGCGTTTGGCGGCTTCAAGAATATCCTGTTCATCCTGTACGAGGGCGATCCGCACATATCGTTTTCCTTCCGGGCCAAAAGATGTGCCTGGCGTTACAACAATTCCTGTCCTTTTTAAAAGCTCCTGTGCGAATTGTTCGCAATCCTTATATTGTTCGGGAATCAATGCCCAGATGAACATTGTCGCTTCGCTTGGCTGGATCGGCCATCCTGCCGCATGGAACGCTTTGACCGTTGCATCGCGCCGCCGCTCATATTCCTGCCGTGTAGACTGGATCGCGCTTCCTCCATGTTCGAGCGCCTCGATCCCCGCATACTGAACAGGAAGGAAAATACCGTAATCCATATTGGATTTCAGGATCCGGTACGCTTCGATCACCTTTTTATTGCCGACCAGCACGCCCAGACGCGCCCCGGCCATCCCGTACGTTTTGGAAAAGGAGTTCAGTTCGACCCCGACTTCTTTGGCGCCAGGAAACGATAAAAAGCTTTTTCCTTTTTTTCCGTCGAAGACAAGCTCGCTGTACGCATTATCATGAACGATCAGGATATCGTTTTCTTTCGCGAACCGGATGAGTTCTTCATAAAAGGAATCCGGCGCCGCCGCTCCGGTCGGATTGTTCGGATAGCAGACGAGCATCATTTTCGCGGATTTGCGCTGTTCTTCTGTGATCCTGGAAAAATCGACAAGATAATTGTTTTCTCTGCGCAGCGGCGTGAAGATAATATCTGCCTGAGCCAGTTTGGGCGCGTCCACATAGACCGGATAATACGGGTCCGGGACAAGGATGCCGTCTCCTTCATTGCAGTAGATCAGAGGCAGGTTCACCAGTGCTTCCTGCGACCCCTGCAGCAGGACGATCTCCTCTTTCTCGAGATCGACCTCATAACGGTTCCTATACCATTTCTGAATGCTTTCGATCAGCTGCGGCAGCGCTGTAACTGCATACTTGTAGTTTTCCGGCTGTTCCACCGCTTCGGCGAGCACATTCATGATCTGCGGATCGGGCGTGATATTCGGAGAGCCAAGCGAAAAATCAATGGTCTTCTGATTGTGCTCTTTTTCATACTGCTCCTTGAGTTCTTTCAGGCTCGTAAAAACAGAAGTTTTAAAATGCTTCATACGTTGTGCGGTTTCGATCATACCTGTTCCTCCTATGCAAAAAAACAGCGCATCAAAAGCGATACGCTGTTCCTATTTATTTTTACTTTTCGTCTTTCAGACCATACTTCTTGTTAAATTTCTCAATACGTCCCTGTGCGGCCGCGAAACGCTGACGTCCTGTGAAGAATGGGTGGCAGTTGCTGCATGTATCGACACGCATTTCGTCACCTTTGATCGTGCTTCCTGTTTCGAATTCATTGCCGCAAGAAGAGCAGATAACTTTAACAGTATGGAAATTTGGATGAATTCCTTTTTTCATACTCTGTATCCTCCTTCCGCCTTGAACATCCTGTGTGTTCAAAGTAAGTGCTTCATCATTATAGCATTTCTTTTTTCAAATGCAAGAATTAATATTTCGTTTCATCCACCTTTGCGAACCAGTCCTGCGTTTTCTCCATCACATTTTTCAGGCTGCCCGCCTCAAACGGCACCTTCAGGCCGGCTTCGCGGACAATTCCTTTGAATGGAAGCGTTCCTCCGATACGGCAGATCTTTTTATAATCTTCAAACGCAGTCGGATCGTTTTCCTGCATCCGCGCCCAGAACTGCATCGCGCACACCTGAGCCAGCGTATAGTCAATGTAATAGAACGGGTTCATGAAAATGTGCAGCTGACGCATCCACCAGCCTCCTTTTTCAAGAACCGGCACGCCTTCATAATTTTTATGCGGCAGATACTGCTTTTCAAGTCTTCTCCATGCAGCCATCCTCTCATCCGGTGTCATTTCCGGATGCGCATACACTTCATGCTGGAAATGGTCGACCAGCACACCATACGGGAGGAATTTCACATCCCCGCTCAGATGATTGAAATAATACTTGTCGACATCCTCTTCAAAGAACATCTTCATCCATGGATAGGTAAAGAATTCCATGGACATGGAATGGATCTCGCACGATTCCATGGTCGGCCAGATGCAGTCTGCCGGCTCGATCCCTTTTGAACTGTATACCTGGAATGCATGCCCTGCCTCATGTGTCAAAACTTCCGCATCATGGCTCGTATGGTTGAAGTTGGCAAAAATAAACGGCGACTCATAATCCGGGAAGAACGTACAGTATCCTCCGGCCGCTTTGCCAGGGTAGGAATCCAGATCAAGCACATCGTGATCGACCATGAACTGGAAGAATTCGCCGGTTGCCGGATCAAGCTCTTTGTACATTTTCAACGCCCGCTTCACCATTTCCTCGCGGTCATATTTCGGTTTCGGATTTCCGCTCAGAAATTCGATCTTTTCATCCCATACGTGCAATGTATCATAACCTAACCGGTTTTTCTGACGCTCATACAGCGTGTTGGCAAACGGCACGACATCCTCAAGCACCTGTCTGCGGTAATTGGCCACGTCGTTTTCATCATAGTCCAGACGTGTCATGCGCAGATAGCCAAGCGGCGTAAACGTATCGTACCCCATTTTTTTCGCCATCCGCGTACGTACCTTGACCATCTTGTCATACAGCTCGCCGATCTCCTTTTCATGGTCCTCGAACCATCCCCAGTAAGCCTTGGTCGCTTCTTCACGCACTTTGCGGTCCGCATCGTTCATCTTCACTTCCAGACCGGCCAGCGAATAATGTTCGCCATCGAATTCCACATCGGCACTGGCAACAAGAGCCTGGTATGCGGAGGCGAGCTTGTTTTCCTCCTGCATATCTTCGATGATCTTTTCGTCGAACGCCTTCATTTCCATTTCCTTGAGCAGGAAATACGTTTCAGGGACATCTTTTTTCAGATCATTGAAATACGGGCTTGCCCAGATCGTTTTTGTCGCGTTGACCAGATCATTCTGCACCAGCGGCAGGATGTGATCATAATGATCGTTTTCCTTTGTATAGTACGCATCCTTCGTGTCGATCGTGTGACGCACGTTGCATAACGATGACATCGTCTGTACATGCCGGTTCAGCTTGTCGAGCTCTTTGAAAGCTTCATGAAATTCCTCGTAATCTTTCGCGTTTTTCAATTTGTCCTCGATTTTCAAGAATTGTTCATGGAGCTCATTTTCATCGAGATGCTCATAAGGATATTCTTTAAACTTCATACTCATTTTCCTCCTGTTTATCCATACTCATTGAATTTATTATACTCCTATCCCCAAAAAAAAGCTCCTTGAAGGAGCTTTTAGAAAATCCATGTAAAGAGCAGGATCACAAGCGCAAGCACAGCGATCGCTCCGATTATGATCGGCCCGAATACCTGAAATGCCGCTTTGTTCAAAGCTTTGAAATCATCTTTTTCCAGTTCATCCACTTTCCCTGGTTTCTTTTCTTTTTTCTCGAGCATTTCATGCATAGATGGCCTTCTATGCGACATTAAAATTCACCGGCAAACCAGCATTTAACAAAATGTTCCGGTTCCACTTCCTTGACAGGAGGCTCTTTTTCCTTGCACACATCTTTCGCAAACGGGCAGCGAGGGTGGAATTTGCATCCGCTCGGCGTATTGACGTTGCTCGGGATCTCGCCTTCGATCAGCTTCATCTCGCTGCGTTTTGTCGGATCCGGGATCGGAATGGCCGCAATCAGCGCCTGGGTGTACGGGTGCTGCGGATTATCGTAAATATTTTCCTTGGAAGCCAGTTCGACCATCGAGCCAAGGTACATGACGCCGACACGGTCGGAAATGTGTTTCACGACCGAGAGGTCATGCGAAATAAAGATATAGGAAATATTATTTTCCTCCTGCATGTCCTTCATGAGGTTGATGATCTGCGACTGGATCGAAACGTCCAGTGCACTGACCGGCTCGTCGCAAATGATGAAGCTCGGATTCAGTGCCAGAGAGCGCGCGATACCGATACGCTGACGCTGTCCGCCCGAAAACTGGTGCGGGTAACGGTAGCAGTAGTAGCTAGGCAGACCGCACTTGTCCATCAGATCCTTGACATACGCTTCCAGCTCCGGCCCGCGCTTGAAAATACCATGTGCAAGCAGCGGCTCGGCCAGAATATTGAAAACGTTCATTCGAGGATTCAGAGAAGAATACGGATCCTGGAAAATGAACTGCATCTTCTCGCGAAGCTTTCGCATTTCCTTGCGCGACTTCTTTCCGATGTCCTCTCCTTCAAACAAAACCGTCCCGGCCGTCGGCTCGTACAGACGAATGATCGTTCGTCCTAATGTAGATTTGCCGCAGCCCGACTCGCCGACAAGGCCGAGGGTCTCGCCTTCATATAAGTCAAACGTGATCCCGTCAACCGCCTTGACACAAGGCGCCCCCTCTTTCAAGCGTCCTTTTCCAAGCGGAAAGTATTTTTTGACATCACGCACTTCGAGTATTTTTCTACGTTCTTCTGCCATTCTTTATGCCTCCACTTCTACTTCTGTTTCTTCGACCACTTCTTCGGTTTCCTCATTGCCGTACAGGAAGCACCATACCCTGTGACGTGAAGCGATCTTGGTAGCGGTCGGCTGCTTTTCGCGGCAGATCGGCATCACATTCGGACAGCGGTCTGCAAAATAGCATCCCTTTGGCAGATACAGAGGATTCGGCACCGTTCCTTCGATCGTGGCAAGACGTTTGCCTTCGGTCGCAAGCGACGGCATAGAATGCATCAGACCAATCGTATACGGATGCTTCGGATTTTTGAACAGTTCGATCACAGGAGCCGTTTCGACAACTTTTCCCGCATACATGACATTTACGTTATCAGCCACCTGTGCAACGACCCCGAGATCGTGCGTGATCAGCATGATACTCGTGCCCGTTTCTTCCTTCAGCTTGTTCATCAGCGTCAGGATCTGCGCCTGGATCGTCACATCAAGCGCGGTCGTCGGTTCGTCCGCGATCAGAAGTTTCGGCGAGCAGGAAAGAGCCATAGCGATCATGACACGCTGGCACATACCGCCCGACAGCTGGAACGGATAGTTGTCGATCACGCTTTCCGGTCGCGAAATACCGACCTGGCCAAGAAGCTTGATCGCGCGATCCCTGGCCTCCTCTTTCGTGACCGTTTCATGGATCGTAATATTTTCGATGATCTGATCTCCAACCGTAAATACAGGATTCAATGAAGTCATTGGTTCCTGAAAGATCATGGAAATCTCATTTCCGCGAATATGACGAAGCTGCTCATCCGTAGCCGTAGCCAGGTTCAGCCCGTCTTCATCCTTTTCGACATCTCCCATATAAACGATCTTGGAGCCAGGCATGATCTCGCCCGGTTCCGATACAAGACCAAGGATCGACATGGCTGTAACGGATTTTCCGCAGCCCGACTCGCCAACGATGGCAAGCGTCTCGTTTTCATACATCGTAAAATGGTTTCCGTCGACGGCTTTGGAATCGCCGTTTTTTGTATGGAAGTACACGCGCAGATCTTCTACACGCAGAATTTTCTTATTGACTGACATTGTTTACACCTGCTTCCTACTGAAGTTCTTTCGGGTCGAACGCATCACGCAGACCTTCACCCACCAGGTTAATCGATACGACAGTGAGCAGACACATCAGACCTGCAGGCATCCACTGCCACGGATAATGCTGGAAAATACGCTGATCTCTTGCCAGGTTCATCAGGTTTCCCCAAGAAGGCGTAGGCGGCATGACACCCATACCAAGGAAGGAAAGACCGGCTTCGGTAAGGATCGCGCTGGCCATCTGCAGCGTCGCGTTGACAATAACGAGCGAAATGACATTTGGAAGCAGGTGACGGAAGATCTTCGAAAAATCCGAGAATCCAAGCGCTGTACATGCCTGCATGAATTCCTGCTCGCGCAGTGTCAGAATCTGACCGCGGACAAGACGCGCAAGTCCAGGCCATGACAAAATACCGATCAGCAAAGCGACCGTATACATTTTCTGATTTTGCGGCACCCATACCATCGTGGCCGCGACCGCGATGATCATCGGAGTGAACGGCAGCGCGTAAACGATTTCCGCAAAACGCATGAGCAGGTTATCAGCCACACCTCCGTAGTAGCCCGAAATACCGCCGACAAGGCATCCTAAAATAACTGTCAGCAGGGCCGCCAGCAGACCGACCATGATCGAGATCCGGCCGCCAAGGAACAGACGGAACATACAGTCGCGTCCCTGGTTGTCGGTCCCGAGCCAATGGGCAGCGCTCGGCGCCTGGTTCGCGATATTGACATCGTAGTCATGCACATCGATCCCCATGAAGATCGGTACAAAAATAACACTTAAAACAATGAGAATAAATATGATCAGACCAGCCATGGCGATCTTGTTGGCACGGAATTTGCGCCATGCGATCATCCAAGGGCCGACCGATTCGATCTTTTCGCCTGTATCTAATACAACTGCATCTTTTTTTGCCATCAGGATCTACCCCCTTATCCATCCACCTTGACACGCGGGTCAACGAGAGAATAGCACAGGTCGCTCAGCAGGTTTCCAAGGATCATCAGGATCGCCGAGAAGACCAGACATGCCATGATCAGCGACGTATCGCGCTGGTTGACCGCATCGATCAGAACTTTACCGATACCCGGCCATACGAATACTGTTTCCAGGATGACCGCGCCACTGAACAAAGACGGAATATACAATCCGAGCAAAGTAACGAGCGGGATCTGCGCATTGCGGAACGCATGCTTGTAGATCACCGTTTTTTCTGTCAGACCTTTTGCGCGGGCCGTACGAACATAATCCATATTGATGACCTCGACCATAGAATTGCGCACATAACGCGAGAAGGTCGCGAACGAACCAAAAGCCAGAACCGTTACCGGCAGGATAGAGTGAACAGCCACATCCGTGAACTCCTGCCATGCGTTGTCGTAACCAAAGCTTGAAAGCATGGTGTCGCGCATGCCCGAGATCGGCAGACCGACATTCAATGCCACATAGAAAATGAGCATGAGCGCAAAGAAGAAAGTCGGTACACTGATACCAAGCAGCGAAAACACGGTCCAGAAATTGTCAAATTTCGAACCTTTCTTCACCGCCTGCTTGATGCCGACCGGTATCGCAAAGATCAGGGCCACGATGAGCGCGAGCGCATTCAGATAAAACGTGTTCCATACATAGGAACCGATAATTTCGCCTACCGGTTTCCTTAATGCGACCGATGTTCCCAGATCGCCGGTCGCGATACGCTGCAGCCAGAGCACGTACTGCTCCGGCAGGCTCTTGTCCAGACCGAGCTTGGCGCGAACTTCCTGACGTGTTTCTTCCGAAGCCCTCGATCCCGGTCCGAGATAAGTAGTGACCTCGTCACCCGGCATCGCCTTTACGACAGAAAAGATCAGGATGGAAATGATCAAAACAACAGGGATCATCGTAATCAACCGTTTGATCGTATACTTAAACATTAAAAATCCTCCTCTCAGACATTTTCATAATCAAACTCTTTCAACAATACTGCCGAAATCAAAGAATAGGGACAATTTGTATTTCTGTTTTTTTATTCTAATTTTCAAAATCGCTCTTTTGAAAATTAGAATAAGAGCAAGTCACTAAAGACTTGCTCTTTACTGCGTCAGTTTTTATTCAATTTCAGCAGAATCCAATGCCTGTGCCCAGGAACGTACCGGACCTGTTTCGGTCAGCTTCACATTCTTGGCATAAATATTGAACAGTTCGTTGCCGTAGATCGGCAGATAAGGGATGAGTTCGTTTTCTGTGATCATCGCTTTCTTGTAGTTATCGACCGATTCCTTTTCATCCATTGTCGAACGGCCGGCTGTCAGCTCTTCATCCAGTTTCGCATCTTCCAGACCAGAGTAGTTGTTCGGATCGCCGCTCATCAGGTTGTAGTTCGAATCCGCGTTTTCAACACCCGTGTAGGAAGTCGTCATGAAGAATACGTTCCAGTCCTCATTTCCGCTTCCCGGCGTTACTGTATCGAGCAATGTATTGAAGTCGACTGTATTTTGTTTCAGATCGACACCGATCTCTTTCCATGATTTCTGAATGATCGGAATGAGCATTTCAAGAACCGAGTTGCCTTCGCTCAAAAGGAATTTAACTGTCAGTTTTTCGCCGTCTTTTTCACGGATGCCATCCGCTCCGACTTTCCATCCGGCATCATCAAGGATCTGTTTTGCTTTATCAAGATCATAGTCGTAAATTGCCAGACCGTCGAGTCTTTCTTCGCCAGTTACGACCTTGCCTAAGTTGGCCGATACCGGGTTCCAGTAAACATCTGGAACATATCCCAGAGGAACTTTTTCGAGCTCTTCGGAAGCTTCCGGATATTTGAAGTAGGCGTCTACGAATTCCGGACGGTTTGTCGCGTAGGACAATGCCTGACGTACCGCCGGATCAGCCGTTGTTCCGGATTTGCAGTTGTAACCGAAGAAACCTTCTGCCGCACGGAAGTAGTGGTCGAATGTCAGATTTTCATCCAGCGATGCAGGACCGATGATATCCGCTTCGATCGATTCAGGGAAGTAGTTGATATCGCCGTTCTGCAGCGACGTAAGCTCTGTTGCCTCGGCAATCGTTTTTACGATAACGCGGCTGATCTTGTAATCGCCTTCGCCTGTGTAGTTTTCATTTTTCGTCAGCGATGCGCCCGAAGCCTTGTCGTAGGAATTGAGGACATATGGTCCGGATCCCATCGGTTCGTCGTTTTTCGACTTATAGTCGCCCAGGTCGCCTTTTTTGTATTCGTACTGCTCATCCGAGATGATTCCCATAGTGCCTAATGTGCTGACAGAATCGTACTGTGTTTTTGTCAGATGGAATGTCACAGTGTGCTCATCCACGACCTCGATACCGCTGAAATCCTCAGCGTCGCCGTCATGATATTCCTTATAGCCTTCGATAAAGTCCGCACTGCCTGTAAAACGTCCGTCATAAGAAGGGTCGGCGATCAGCGTAAACGTGAATTTTACGTCGTTGGCATCCAGATCGGTGCCGTCGGAGAATTTGATTCCGTCCTTGAGCTTGAACGTGATCGTTTTTCCGTCTTCGCTGACTTCCGGCATTTCCTCTGCCAGATAAGGCTTCAGCTCGGAATCCTTCGTATAGCGGAGCATTGGTTCATAGATCATATCCACTACCCAGCCGTCATACGCTGACTGGTAAAAAATTGGTGAGAATACACCGGCAAGCTCCTGTGTAGTTCCGACGATCAATGGTTTGCTGTCTGAGCTTGAGCCAGAGTTAGAGCCGGAACTTCCACAGCCGGCAAGTCCGAGCACCATCGCAGCCGATGCCAGACCTGCAATAAATTTCTGTGAGTTCATTTCAATCTCCTCCTAAATAAACTTCTAGATGTCTTAATATTATCAACATGAAATAACCTTTTCAAGAAATTTTTATTGTTTTCAAAGGGAATGAAAGGCTTTCCATTTTTAACCGTATGCTTTCAGCTTTATTTTCAAATTCTTATGATACAATGTCTGCATGAAAGCTCTATCTAAAGTGAAAGGACATCTGTCTACGATCAACAAACATAAAATCAAGGTTGGCGAGCTCTGCTTCCGGTGCGGACTGTACAAGCAGGGGCTGCTGCATGATATGAGCAAATATTCCCCGATCGAACTGAGGACCGGATTCAAATATTACCAGGGCTTCCGCTCCCCGATCGATGCGCAGAAGGAGGAAGAGGGATATTCCATGTCATGGCTCCACCATAAAGGAAGGAATCCCCATCACTGGGAGTACTGGCTGGACAATTCGAAAAATGGCGTCGCTCCGGTGAAGATGCCCGAACGCTACGTCTATGAAATGTTCTGCGACCGGGTCGCTGCCAGCATGATCTACCAAAAAGAAAAGTACACTGATCACAGTGCACTTGATTATTATATGCAGGGCAGGGATCACATCATGATCCATCCCGAAACGGACCGGCTCATCCTGTTTTTGCTTTGCTACTTATCGGAAAACGGACTCGAAAAAACGTGCCGATACATTCGCAGACGAGTCCGGAAAGGGACATAGCTTATTCGACTGTAACGCTTTTTGCCAGGTTTCGCGGCTGATCGACGTTGCAGCCTTTTTCTTTTGCCGTATAAAACGCGAACAGCTGCAGCAGCACCGCAACAAGGATTCCCGTCAGATACGGATGGACCGGCACAAGATCGATCTGCCTTTCGATCTTGTCGGAATGAATTCCCGGCGCTTTGATCAGGATGACTTCTGCCCCGCGGGCAATCGTCTCCTCGATATTGGAAATCGTCTTGGCCGCCACTTCTTTCTGGGTTGCCAGCGCAATGACGACCGTCCCTTCTTCGATCAGCGCGATCGGCCCGTGCTTCAGTTCCCCGGCATAATACGCGTCCGCATGCACATAGGAGATTTCCTTGAGCTTGAGCGCCCCTTCGAGCACATTGACATAATCGAGCTGGCGTCCGATAAAATACGCGTCCCTCTGGTCGGCAAGGAGCCTGGCATACTCTGCCATCGTATTCTTCCTGTCCAGCATCGCCTCTACGGCATTGGGGATCTCTTTCAGATCGGCAATGAACTGATCCAGATCTTTTACCTCGTATCCTGAATTATAAGCCAGCTTGACCATCATCGCTGCCAGCATGACAAGCTGGGTCGTATACGCTTTGGTGCTCGCGACCGCGATCTCCGGGCCGGCGCACGTATATAAAGTAATATCGGCCAGACGAGCCAGCGAGGAATCAAGCACATTGGTCAGCGTCAGCGTGGCCGCGCCTGCTTTCAGGCACATTTTCAATGCAGCGAGCGTATCAGCCGTTTCCCCGGACTGGGAAACAAACACGCAGAACGTGCGGTCATTGACCGGATAGTTGCCGTACCGGAATTCGCTGGCCGGCACGCACGTGATCGGAATATCCATCCATTCGCGCCCCAGATACTGCGCATACAAAGCCGCATGATAGGCGGTGCCGCATGCAAGAAAATATACATGGTCGAATGCATGAAGATCGATGCCGTCCAGTTCAGGCATGATGATCCGATCCTCTACCCGTCCGCGCAGCGTTTCCCGGATCACATACGGCTGTTCATGCATTTCCTTTTCCATGAACGTGTCGTACCCGTTTTTCTGGGCCGCTTCCAGATCATAAGGAATATGGATGAATTTCGGCTCCACTTCTCTGCCCTGTCCGTCATACACCGAAACATGGCCCGGCTTCAAAACGGCCATCTGTCCGTCTTCCAGCGTGATCATATCTTTTGTATAGGAAATAAGGGCAGGAATATCGCTGGCACAGAAAGAAGCCGTGTCATCCATTCCAAGGATCATAGGGCTTTCCTTCTTGGCTGCGTAGATCGTATCGGGTTCGTCGACCGAAACAACGCAGAGCGCATAGCTTCCTTCCAGATAGCTCATCACTTTGCGAAGCACGGCTTTCATATCCCCTTCATAATAATAGTCGAGCAGATGAACGATCACTTCGCTGTCGGTCTGGGATGCCAGCGTATATCCCTGCATCCCGAGTCCTTCCTTGATCGATTGATAGTTTTCGATGATCCCGTTATGAACGATCGAAATCGTATTCGACAAGTTCGTATGGGGATGTGAATTCAGATTGGACGGCACCCCATGGGTCGCCCAGCGCGTATGTCCGATGCCGGCATGCTGATCGAGATCATATTGCGCGAGCTTTTCCTTCAAGGCTGCCAGCGCTCCTTTCGTCTTGACCGTCACGAGCTCGCCATTCGAGACGAGCGTGATCCCTGCCGAGTCATAGCCCCGGTACTCGAGTTTTTCCAATCCCTGGATCAGAAAGGGCAGAGCTCTCCCTTTCCCGGTGTAGGCTGTAATTCCACACATATTAAAATCCTCCGTTTTCTATTATTCATGGAGGATACCTAGAAGGATTTGTTCACAGCTCGCACTGTGTTTTTGTCCTTTTTTCAGACTGTATCAAGCCTCCGGATCATCCGCCGAATCTTTCGATGAACCCGGTCCTCGTCAACTGCTCCTGCAGTCCCGGCGCTTATTTTTATGTTATAGCTCCATGATTTTTTCATTATATCGAACTTAAAAAAAAACACAAGCTTTTACGGCTTGTGTTCACAACTCTTTTGGAATGATTCAGTCGGTCAGCTCGAGCATTTCAAGGATCCGCGTAAGATCGGAATCGTTTTCAAAATGGATCGTAATGGCGTGTCCTGCAATCTTCACGTTGGTCTGAAAGTAGTCTTCGAGCTGGCGCTGCGCCTCTTTCACGAACATATTTTCCTTGCTTGCCACGATTGGCTTGTCTTTTTTCTGGGCGCTTTCCTTAACGAGCTGTTCAACCTTTCGTACCGATAGCCCCTGATCGATGGCCTGTTTTGCGATCCGCCGCATTTCCTCTTCGTTTTTAAGGGAAAGCAGGGCCCGGATGTGTCCCATGGACAGCTGCTTGTCGATCGCATACTGCTGCACATCTTCGGGAAGACGGAGCAGACGGAGCAGGTTGGTAATATGTTCACGACTTTTGCCGACCCTTTTGGCAAGCTGTTCCTGCGTATAGCCTAATTTCTGGATCAGCTGCTCATAGGCTTTTGCCTCTTCGATCACATTGAGATCTTCCCGCTGAATGTTTTCGAGCAGGGCGATCTCCATCATTTCCTGGTCATCGAACTGTACGATAATAGCCGGGATCGTTTCCAGTCCGGCCAGCTTGCTGGCTCTTAACCGCCGTTCTCCGGTGATCAGGTCATAGCCGGCAATGCTTTTCTTTACGAGGATCGGTGTGAATACGCCATGCTGTTCGATCGACACCTTCAGTTCCTGGAGCGCTTCGTCATCGAATACTTTTCGCGGCTGATACGGGTTGGGACGGATCTCGCTGACCGGGATCTTCGTCTGTTCGGAAACGACCGTATCGATCTCGCCATGCTGAATATCATCGAGCACTTTGCTGACATCCTGTCCGAATATCGTTGTCAATCCTTTTCCTAAACGCGTTGAGCTCATATATTATTTCCCCTCATTTCTATGTAAAAATTCTTCACATAATGCCATATAAGCGAGCGCCCCTTTGGATCGCGGATCGTATTCGAAAATAGACAATCCGCGGCTCGGCGCTTCGGAAAGACGTACATTGCGGGGAATGGAATTCTGATAGACAAGCTTTCCGAACGACTGCCGGACATCCTGCGATACTTCTGCGCTCAGATTGGTGCTGTTATTGTACATTGTCATCAGGATCCCCTCAATTTTTAAACGGGAGTTGGAAGTCTGCTGCACGATCCGGATCGTGATCAGCAGCTGGGTCACGCCTTCGAGGGCGTAGTATTCGCACTGTACCGGAATGAGCACGCTGTCGGCTGCTGTCAATGCGTTGGTTGTCAGCAGACCAAGCGAAGGCGGACAGTCGATCAGGATATAATCATACTTGTCTTTTACAGGTTCGAGCACTTTTTTCAGGATCGTTTCCTTGCCCGCTCCCATTTTGTCCATCATCAGATCCGCTCCGGCAAGAGAAATATTGGCCGGCAGGATATCGACTTTGCTTTTCTGATCATGGACGATCGTTTTTTCGATCGGATAATCATCCATTAATACGGCATAAACGGTCGGCTGCCCCGGGCCTGTGATAGCTCCGAGCCCCTGCGATGCGTTTCCCTGCGCGTCAAAGTCGACCAGAAGCACTTTTTTTCCAAGTTTTGCCAGACCGCTGGACACATTGATGGCCGTTGTCGTCTTTCCGACCCCGCCTTTCTGATTCGAAATTGCGATTATTTTTCCCATGCTGCGTCCTCCAGTGGCTTCTTTTTGATCTGACCGTATGCTCTTGGGTATTTTTTAGGAGTCGGCCTCATTTTCTTAAAATAAAAGTTGATGCGTGTACTGTCGTCTTCGATGATCGTTTTCTCTTCCCGTATCAGATGGATACCAAGTTCATGGACCGCTTTCTGGGCATTTTTCAGTTCCTCTTCGCCATTCTTTCCTTTCAGGGCGACCATGATCCCATCCGGTTTGAGCAAAGGAACACAAAGCTCGAGCAGGATCGATAATCTGGCTACTGCTCTGGCACTGACGACTTCAAATTTTTCCCGCGCTTCTTTTACGTAATCTTCCGCTCTTGCGTTGACGATCTGCACATCTTTCAGACCGAGCGTTTCTTTCACTTCATTTAAAAAGCGGCATCTTTTCTGAAGCGGTTCGAGCAAGGTCATATGGCATTCAGGAAACGCAATTTTTACCGGGATTCCCGGAAAGCCAGCTCCGCTTCCGACATCGCACATCGATCGAGGATTCAGCGAGGCAAATGGAAGGATCGAGTCATAAAAATGCTTTTCCCACACTTCTTCCTCTTCCGTAATGGCTGTCAGGTTCATTTTTTCGTTCCATTCCTGGAGCAGTTTCATATATTGTTCAAATTGTAAAATTTGCTGTTCATTCAATTGAATGCCCAATTCACTCAATGCTTGTATAAATTGTGTTTTTGTCATAAAGACCTCCGTGTGATTTATTATACCACAAATCATATGGCATTCACATTTTTTATATGCTATGATTAGGACATGAAAAAAATTAAATCAATTGTCATCGCCGGGGTGACGGGCGCGCTGATCGCGGGGATCCTCGTTTTGGTGCTCGGGATCAAATTCGGAAACTGGAGCGTGGGACCGGGCGAATCGAAGGTCACGCAGACTACGGTGAAAGAACAGCTTGTCAGTGCTTCTGATCTTATAACCACAAGATACCACTATTCCAATGTGGGCCGCTATGAAAACTCGCTCGAGATCAACGGCTGGTCGATCCCGCTGACTGACAAATACTTTATCCTGACTTATGAAGGAGAAGCATTGCTCGGTGTCGATATGTCGGCTGCGGATGTGAACATAGCAGGAAATACGATTTCCATCGAACTGCCTCCGATCGAAATATTGTCGAACTCGATCGATGAAAAAAGCATTGAAGTATACAACGAGTCGAAAAATATTTTCAATCCGATCAGTGTGAACGACTACAAAGAATTCGTGACCAAGGAAAAGGAAAGCATCGAAAAGGAAATCAAAGAGAAAAATATTTATGAAACGGCGCAGCAGCAGGCTGTCGAATCCATTCAGCAGATCCTTGATCTTTCTGCTCCAATCAAAGAAAACTATACGGTTGACGTAAAATTTAAAGACGCCTAATTGGCGCCTTTTTTTATGTTCGTCAGTTCATGGATCAGTTTTACGATCCGGGAGGTATTGTTTCCGTCCGTTCGAATTATATATTTTTTCTGAAATTCATATAATTTTTCATAATTATAATCCGGCAGCCTGCGAATGGCGTCGATCACGTTTTTTTCAGTAAAACAGATTTCTCCCGGAAAATCCTGTTCATATGGAATATTCAGACCGATCGTCTTTTTATACTGTTCCAGATCGGATACATAGGCGATCATCGGTTTTTTTAAGAGCGAATAATCAAAAATGATGCTTGAATAGTCAGAAATCAGACATGTGCTGATCTGCATGAGAACGTACAGATCTTCCGTATTTACAGCAACAGCTTTTTTATTTCGAAAGCGGACGTCGCCAAGCAAGGGATGAAATTTGTACAGAACCACCGTATCTTCTTCAAGCTCTTCTGCCATTTTATCCAGATCAAGTGATTCGATCTCAAACCCGTCAATAATATTTCCCCGGAAAGTGGGTGCATATAAAATACATTTCTTTTCTTTAAGGTCCGGATATCTTTCGTAAAACTGTATGATTTTCCTATTTATCTTCTTTTGATTGAGGAGATTATCGGTCCTTGCCATGCCGCAGTCATATACCTGTCCAGGCATGACTCCGAATGCCTGGGCATAACACTCTTTCCAGTAAGGCGCTGAAGAGATGACCGCATCATAATTGCGGATCACATATTGACGCCGGATCTGGTTTCCGAATTTTTTTACTGCACCGCACGCGTGCCATACCTGCAGGACCTTCGTTCTTTTCGGTTTCATATGAGAAATCACATAGTTATTGTCATTGATGATCACCAGAGCAGATCTCTTTATTTCTACGAGCTGTTTAAGACAGTTGAGGAAATAAAGAAAATCGCCCCAGAGACTTTTCTGAAATACGACCAGATCGCAGCGCAGTTCATATACATTTTCTTTTTCGAGCGCTTCATAGATCCGTTTGAAATCGGAAGTCAGTTTATCGGAAGTGAGCGAAATGAACGTGATCCGGTTCGGGATTGGCCGAAGATAAAAAGTGAACACATTGACAATACTCAATGCGATATTCAATATGATCTTGCTCAATCCCATAAATCTCACCTACCGTTCTTTTTTCAGTACGTCCAGCACTCTTTGGGCTGCGTGTCCGTCTTCCCGATTATTAAACTGGGCATTAAATTGTTTTAACTGCTCATAATCATAGTTGTTCCGGGCCATATCTTCAAGCATTTTCCCTTCATTGCGATATACTTTGCCGGGAAGGTCTTTATGGATGTCCAGGTAAAATCCCCGCAGATCCGAAGCATATTGTTCCAGATCGTACATATAAAAATAAATCGGCCGTTTCAGGATCGCATAATCAAAAAATACGCTTGAATAGTCAGTAATCATCTGGTCCGCGATAATGTACAGTTCGCTGATTTCGGCTTCGGCCGGGATCGAGTATAAAAAACCATCCAGCTCCTGATCATTTTCGAACGTGTTAATGATCAGATAATGCGGCTTGAATACCACGACCGTATCAGCCGGCAGTTTCTTTTTCCATTCGTGAAAATCAACTTCCAGTTTAAATGTATATCCAGCCGCTACATACGAGTTGTCTCTCCAGGTCGGTGCATACAGAACGACCTTTTTGTCCAAAGGGATCCCGTATTTCTTTTTTACCCGGATCACATCTTCCTTCGTATGATTGGTCAGAAAATCATTGCGCGGATACCCGGTTTCGATGAGCCTTTTCCGGTCGATCCCAAACGAAGTCTGAAATACTTTTGTACAAAATCTGTTTGGCGAAATCATGTAGTTGTATCGTTCCACATCGATGTCATAACTGCCGACCATCGCTTCATAGGAAACACCGGAGCGGTAAAAGGTCGTATCTTCTGCCACATCGATATCGTGCGCCAGACGCTTTAGCGGCGTGCCGTGCCATGTCTGCAAATAAACCTGATCCGGCTTTTTTGAAATATACGTCGGCATCTTGCAGTTGATGATCCAGAATTTTGCCCGCGACATATAGTAGAAGTAAGGAATACTGAAATATTCTACGATCTTCGCTTTCGGAATATGCAGATCCTTCTTTTTGTGATGTTTGACAAACCAGATGAACCGGTATCCTTCAAAAGCCGGATCTTTGATCATCTGCTCATAAATTGCTTTTGGATTATCTGAATATCCTCTTCCATGAAAAGATATGAAAATCACAAGTTTCGGATCGATCGGAATAAGCTTGTAGGTCAACTTGTATCCCCAGCGGATGATTTTCCCGGCTATCTTTTTTATAATACGTAGTAATTTCATAATAGTTTTCTCGCTTTCCTTGTCAGGATCGGAAATATCTGGGCAAATGCCATAACTCCGATCAGACAAAAAATAAAATAAAAGACAGGATTTGTCTGCAATCCAAAATTTTCTCCAAGGATCATGACGATCCTTTGCAGGATATAAATGCCGAAGATCCTCTTTCCAACCCACTCCAGAATTGTGCTATGAAGAACAATTTTCATCGAAACGGCTGTTACGATCAGAACAAATAAAATGCTATGCAGTTCATAAAAAAGAAGATTGCTGCGCAATTTATAGCAAACTATAAAACCGGCACATAGCAAAAGCAAGGTACACCAGTAACGCAGAGAAGAATTCATTACGTATTTTTCTATTTGTTTTTGATATATGCAAAATGTCACACCTGCCGGATAGCACAAAAATGTGTTGTACCATCTTGTTCCGTTTTGCACATCCTTGAGCCAGATCATTGAGAATAATGATAATACCAATATACAAAATAACGCATATTTCTCATCATCCCTGAAAACCTTGAAACTGAAATAAGTAATACCGTACAGCAGTAGAATCACGAATAAATACCAGTTCGAATTTCCTACACTTTTCCATCCGATACATGAATATAAAATATGTGAAACAGAATATGATTTTCCCAATGCGCCTTGAATGATCACATAAATCAACACAGCGATCGAAAACATCAGGATCATCTCACAAATTTTCTTTGGGAGCTTGTCGATATATCTCTCTTTTTGATGTCGAATACAATACATTACTCCATATCCTGAATAAAAAAGGAAAGTTGTGACAACAAGCTGACCTAATATCCGACGGACCTCATAATAAATATGACTATAAGGTAGAGGAATAGTCAGATACTGGCAGAAATGGGATAAAAACACCAGAAGAACAAATATGCCATTGATTTCGATCGTCGTCCGATGAGAAATATATTCCGGATTCCAGGATCTGCACCGAACGTGCAGCAAAATTTCCAGCATTAACGCTCCTAATACAATAGTCATTAAAGAATCTCATCCTTTTTCAGCTGTTCAATGAGGCGTTCCGTATTTTTTCCATCATGAAATGCAACAATTTCCTGATAATTTCTTTTATAAACCGGATCCTGACCATTCTTCAGGTTATTTACGATACAATCTGCGAGATCCTTTGGATTCATACAGATATCTCCAAATGCATTTTCTTCATTGAGCATCAGCTTTGTGTTTTCTCCATAGTTGTTCAGGCTTTCCTCTTTTTCCTCCCAGTAGAAGATCACGTTGCTGCCACGGTAAAAAGCATCATAAGCAATCGAAGAATAATCCGTAATCAATACTTTTGTCTGCTTGAGCACATCATCGTATTTTGTTTCCGTGCTAATAAATCTTTTTAACGGATAGTCTTTTCCTCGAACAGCATCCAGAAACAAAGGATGTACAAGAACCGTGATCCGATCGTGATATGCTTCAGGAATGGCAGCAATGATCCGTTCGATCATCTTATAATATTTTGTCTCTTTAAAATCATAACGGGCTTCATTATATTCCCAAGGCCTCCATGTGGGCATGATCACGATCCGGTCCGCATGCAAAGAGAGTTCATTTTTATCAAATTTAGGTAATCCGGTTATATACAATACATCTTCAGGGTATTCTCCAAGCTCGATAAAATGTCTTGCTTCATTGATAGAGGAAGTGACTACACGATATTTTCCTTTTAATTTTAACGGTTTAAAAAATTTCCGCGATTCTGAATCGAGAGAAACCATATACATTACTCCATGCTGAAGAAAAACGTAGTTATTGTTTTTATTTTCCAGTTTCTGCAATGCGTGCCGATTGGCGATTCGAAGATCGATCGAATGAACAAGCATTTCCGATCCGATAAATGTCGTTGCTCTGAAAAATTTTAAATAATGTCTGAAGCTGCCTTTATATACGATATGATCCCGATATTTTTGCGGTATCCGGTCTATAAACGGATAGTTTCGATCCAGTACAAAGTCTACATGATCATACCCCTGATCGATCAGCTGTTCATATACGACCGATGCGCTTTCCTCATACCGGGAGCTCTCTTTTTCAAACATCAGGATACTTTTTCTTTTTGGTAAAAGCTTAGCGAGATGATACGCACAATTGATCTTAAACTGCTGCAGAGGTGTATCGCTGATATTCGTTTTACGCACAGTAAAATATAAAAAATTGTTTTTTGACTGACGAAAAAATACAGAAGTATCGTGTTCAGGGAGCTGTACAACTTTCCCCTGGAACATTTTGCCTTTCTGACGATCCTGTGCCCGGTAAAGAATTCCTTTTTCAAGTCCGAATCCGTCACGATCCTCATAAGTTACATACACTTTATTCTGGATTTCAAATTGTTCGATCTGGGCATAGTCCAGTTCAAACCGGTAAGAGATCACAGCCCGCGATTTTCCTAGTCGAGCAATAACACGAAACTGCGAAGGAAGCAGGCAGTCATTTACTTTGATTTTAAACTGATCAACCGGCAAATGATGAGGATTCAAAAGAATTCCAGTACATTTGCCGGAAAGAATATTCCCATGCTGATGAAACGTATTTTTAATATTGCCGAGAGCGACACTTTGATTATAGTAATGAAGCCGATCTTCTAAAAAAAGACCCTTTACATTTTCATGGCTGTTATCAACAATTTTCTTATATACAGATTTTGCTCTTTTCAGTTTCGCTTTATAGTCCCTTTTCAACGCAATCGTCCCAACTAGAATGCTCGGAAGGATAAACAAAGTTTTCGGACAGGAAAATGATTCGATCTCGAAATCCATATACCGGCTGTGCCGTGAAATTGTAATGGTCCAGGCAGGAACAATGGAATAAAAGTGCCGCTCTCTTTCCATTCTTAATACAGGTTCCAGCGATTTTTTGAAGACCCGATATAATAAATTGCTTTCTAACGAAAGTCGAAGCCGGAATAATTCTGAAATTGAAAAACTGTATTTTTTGACCAGACCATAAAACTGGATGGTTTCGGGAAGCTGCTGGATGAATTCAACTTCTTTTTTTCGAATGACACCACGAAACGCTACGACAACATTGTAATCCGGATTTTCACGTTGAATCTGTATGATCTTATTAGCGATGTATATGTTATAAACCGGAGCATTTAGATTTCCTACATAAACAAGAAGTAGTTTTTTTCCGTTATCAGGGGCTTCTTTGATCTGCAAATCATAGGATTTTCCTGTCGTGAGAAGTTCAAGGATCTTTTCAGGAACATTTGTCATACGATACGGGCAAAATTCCTTCCAGAATTCTTTCCGATCCTCTACTGCTGGATCGTTGATCTGAGCAACCACTGCATCTACCGTATCGCAAATTGGAAACGGAAGGGAATCGATAGAGAAATAAGTTCCTCTTTCAGCCATGTATTCATCAAGATCATATGTAAATAAGATAATCTTGCGATCTGTGACGCCAAAATCAAACATTACGCTTGAGTAGTCAGTGATGAGTCCATCACAGGCTGCAAGCACATCATACGTTTCATATTGAGATGGAAAAGCACGAATATGGCGATAGGATGAAAAATCAATCGTATTCCCTACAAGAAAGTGAAGATTCACAAGAACGAGCTGATCATCCTGCAGCTTTTCATCAAGCTCTTTCAAATACGTTTCAATGATCTTTTTCTGAATTTCCACAGAAGCCTTACGACCAGTTCCGCGCCATGTAGGCATATAAGCATAGACAATCTTATTCTCCAGATGAAGTGCTTCTTTTATGGCTCTTCTTATTTTTTTGTCTTCCAGATGCCAGTTTCGCGGATAGTCACACAGCAGCAGCTTGCCTTTATAAAGATTTTCAAGCATATAATCTTTCATAAAAACAGATTCTGTTAATGGATTCGGAAAGAGAGCATAGTCGCACATTAAATAATTTTTTTGTATATTAGAAAGAGATACCGCATTTTCAATATCGCTTTTTCCTAATGTTTTTAATGGCGTGCCATGCCATGTATTTAAATAAACCTGCTCCTTCTTTTTCAGAAAATAAACAGGAAAAGAATTATCTGTAACAAGATATTTTGAAGTTGCCAGATATTTCTTATAAGTTTCCGTGTCACGTACTACCAGTTTCACGTTCCAGCCGTAAAATTCAAAACGTTTTCTCGCGCTCTCCATCGTTTCATCCGTTACAACGAAAACAGGATGAAGATTTTTCCATTTCGGATTTTCACATATTTCCTGTAAAAGAGAAAACATATTTCCGTTAATATTCTTTCCCTGCCCGGCCTCAAGCAAAATATGATTTTCAGATACAGGAAGAGAATAAAACTTCCTGTAACTCGTCTGATCGTTTCTTAACTTGTTAATAAATTTATTTATTCGCATGATCAGCCTTTCAATTCATCCTTGATCTGTGTCGTCGAAATGCCCTCCGTCCGAGGAAGATAGACAACTTCACAGTATTCCTTCAGATCATCGAATTTTCCTTTCCAGTCATCCCCCATCACGAAGACATCCACATCGTGTTCCTTGATGTCCTTCACCTTCTGATCCCAGCTCGTTTCAGGGATCACTTCATCCACATAGCGGATCGCTTTGACAATTTCCATCCTGTCCTTATCGCTGATCTGACATTTCTTGCCCTTGATCGCATTGAATTCATCGCTGCTTACCGCCACGATCAAATAATCACCCATCGCTTTTGCGCGCTTTAAAATATTCAAATGGCCGATATGAAACAAATCAAACGTTCCGTAAGTTATTACCTTTTTCATATTCTCCTCCGATCAACCAAATAGTTTTTGGAACAATCCTTTTTTTTCCTGCTTTGGAAGCAGGCGTTTCTGAAATTTCTTATCAAGAAATTCCTGTTTTTCCTTCCCCTTCATCGCATTGAGCATATTGACATAATCCGAGTAATGATCCGCCACCGTGTCTACCGGACCCATCTCGCGCAGTTCTCCTCCTTCGATCCACATTCCTGTCGTACAGAAGTTTTTTACCTGTTCCAGCGAATGGGAAACGAAGAAAATTGTCTTGCCCCTGTCATCGCGCAGCTGCATCATCCGATCAATGCATTTTTTAGCAAACCCTTTATCTCCGACCGACAACGCTTCATCGACAATGAAAATATCCGGATCAAGAGCAAGAGAGATAGAAAAGCCAAGTCTTGACTTCATACCGCTCGAATATTTCTTTACCGGCTGATACAAAAAGTCCCCCAGCTCAGAAAAATTGATCACATCCTGCGTGATCGCTTCGATTTCCTTTTTCTTCAAGCCCATCAAAGCTCCCTTGACCTTGATATTTTCAAGACCGGTCAGCTGCATGTTCAAACCCGTATTGATCGCAATCAGAGCCTGTTCTCCATTGACCGTGATCGTGCCGTGATCGATGTCCGATATGCCAGACAGCAGCAAAGATAACGTGGATTTGCCGGAACCGTTCGTTCCCAGGATCCCCACGACATCTCCCTTTTTCACTTTGAACGACACATCTTTTAAGGCATAAAACCGTTTATTCGCACTTTTATGCTGATTATTCTTGTTTCGCAGCTCATAAATTTTGGAAACATGGTCCGCAATCACCGCGTATTGTTTATTATCCTGTGAATTTTCCATATTTTCTCCTAGAACAGATCGATAAATTTCTTTTTGAATTTATACATCAGCATGCTTCCAGCCACAAAAGCCACGATCGTAAAGATCCAGAAATAAGCGGTCAAGGCCGGATGGTCCCAGAAATTCCGATGATAAAAGATCGAGTCGCGGTATCCGTTTACGATATAGTAAAGCGGATTCAGCTTCATGATCTTATTTAAAATAGAATGAAAAGGAACATTACTGCCAAAATGGCAGTTCCAGATCAGCGGAGTGAAATAAAACAGCATCCGTGTCAAGGAAGTCACCAGCTTTTTTACATCGCGCCACAGCATGGTCAATACGGAAAAGATCAGTCCGATTGCTTCCACCAGTACAAACGAGCAGAACGCGTAGTAAATCAGATTCAGCCAGTAAAGGCTCGGAAACTCCCCGTAAATAAAACATGCCGTAAACGCGATCAGCAGCATACACAAATGATTGAAAAACTCCTTGCACACCACCGTTGCCGGAAGCACCGAAACCGGAAACTTCATCTTGGTGATCACATTGATCTTTGAATGGATCGCCGAACATCCCTGCGTAATACACGGCTGAATAAACCACCAGGCCGCATAGCCCACGATCAGCCAGAGCAGATACGGAACCTCGATCCCGTTCACCTTGATCGGCTTTCGATTCCATGCCACACCAAAAATCAGCCAGTATGTAAAGACCTGGATCGTCGGCGAAAGAAAATTCCATACGATACCGAATTTGGAATCGCGCATATCCGCCAGCAATTCATATTTTGCGATACTATATATTCGAAATAAATTGGAAAAGTTCTCTTTGAGAACGTATTGAACACTCTTAAACATGTACTGCTCCTTTTTTTCTATTATAAGCAAAAAATCTGCATACTGCAGATTTTTAGTCTCCATTATCCTTTTTTTCGTCCTCAAGATCCGTATCGCTATCGAGCTCGTCTTCTTCGTCACCATCGTCGAGCGCGATCTCAGACGTGTCCGTCACGCTTTCCGAATACGTATGCCGCGACCGAAGATCCCACGTATTGCCAGACATATTTAAAAACCGTCCATCCATGGAAAGGTCCGTATACAGCTGCGCAATATTGTCTTCCGCCTGCGACGAGGTAAATCCCATTTCCTTGCTCACTTCTGTCCAGAGCTGTACAAACGGAATCGAACCCTCATGTTTCTGCAGCACTTGATAGGCTGTCTCAACCATAGATTTACTCATATTCAATAATCTCCTTTAATTATCGTCACTACATCGACTCGACAGCTTCCACACCAATCAGATTCAGTGCATCCGCCAAAACGATCTGAGCCGCTTTCACAAGCGCAAGCCTCTGATCAGTAAGATCCTTGTCATTCGGATCGTTGACCTTGCATGCATTATAGAAACTGTGAAATTTCGAAGCCAAATTTTGAATATAGTGGCACATCTTATGTACCTGCCGCGATTTGGCCGTCTCCGCAACCACCTTCGGATATTCCTGCAGCGTCTTCATCAGATCGATCTCTTTTTCATGAGTTAGCCGCTCAAGCGTTTCAGGCATCGCCCATTCCGGCACCTGCCGCAGGATCGAGCACATTCTCGCATGCGCATACTGCGCGTAATACACAGGATTCTCGTTCGATTTCTTTTTCGCAAGCTCCACATCGAAATCCAGATGCGAATCCAGCGCACGCTGCACAAAGAAGTAGCGAGCCGCATCAACACCGACACTGTCGCAAAGCTCCCGGATCGTTGTCGCATTGCCAAGACGTTTGGACATCTTCATTTCCTCGCCGTTGCTGACCAGACGAACCATCTGGATGATATCCACATGCAGCTTGTCCGGATCATTTCCCAATGCCGCCATGCTCGCTTTCAGACGAGGGATATATCCATGGTGATCTGCACCAAAAAAGTCCACCAGTTCATTAAATCCGCGATTGTATTTGTCATTATGATACGCGATATCCGGAACCAGATACGTCAGGGAACCATCCTGCTTGCGCAGGACCCGGTCCTTGTCATCCCCGAACTCTGTCGTCCGGAACCAGAGCGCCCCGTCTTTCTCGTATGTATATCCTTTTTCGCCCAGCTTTTCCAGCACGGCGCTCACGGCTCCGTCATCACGCAGCTTCTGCTCGCTCGTCCATACATCAAAAGAAACACGATACGCATCCAGATCCTTTTTGATCTTGTCGAGCTCGAACCGGATCCCCTCTTTTCTGAAAAAATCCAGATGATCCGGGGTCTCTTCCAGATACTTGTCCCCGTACTGTTCTGCAAGCTCTTTTCCTTTCTCTTCGATATCTTTGCCAAGATATCCGTCCTGGCCGATCTCTTTTTCATGGCCGAGCGCCTGCGCATAACGCGCATATAAAGATAGAGCCAGATTTGCGATCTGATTTCCCGCGTCGTTTACATAATATTCGCGCGTTACATCGTATCCTGCTTTCGTCATGATCCGCGCACACGAGTCGCCCCACGCCGCACCACGGGCATGGCCTAAATGAAGCGAACCGGTCGGATTGGCACTGACAAATTCAAGATCGACCTTGATCCCGTTTTTGGCACCCGTTCCGTATTCGGACTTTTTATCCATGATATCCTTGATCACTTTCGAAAATGAATCTTTTTTCAGCGTCAAATTCAGAAAGCCCGGGCCCGCAATTTCGATCGTTTCGATTCCCGCCGCTTCTTTCGGAAAATGATCAACCAGCTCCTGCGCGATCATCCGCGGATTCTTATGCAGCGTGCGGGTCAGCTGCATCGCCACGTTGGTCGAAAAATCTCCGTGCTCTTTATTTTTAGGGATCTCAATAATGATCTGCTGATCTTCCAGTGTCAGATCGAATGCATCCTGAACACCCTTTTTAATGGCTTCCTTCAATTGAGAATCAATCGTCTGCATTGTTTTCACTCCTTTTCTGCAATATCCAATTTGAAATGAAATATCTGCTCATCCCCCTGCAGGGACAGCGTATACTTCACTTCCGCCGAATTATTATGAAAATCATATAATCTGGCAGATGTCGTTACATCCAGCATTCCGAACGGCGTTTCGATCGTTCCTTCTTCATCCTTGCACGGATCAAGTTTCAAACGCACGATCATCTCCTGCTCGCTTAGGATACAGCAATGATCCTCATACAGTTCATACGTGTATCTTGCATCCCTGTTTCCAAACTGAACGACCGTTTTTTCGCCGTCCTTTGCCGATACAGTTCCCGCACCTTCATAAAGAATTTGTCCGCTCGTCATATCTTTTAAAACTATATAGTGTGTCATAGCGAATGTATATTACCATGATTGAGTTTTTTTTCAATAAAAACCCTCTAAATCCTTTCGAACCGGGATCGTTTTTTCGCAAAATAAACCATACGCCGTGTTTTTGTTTCCATTTTCATCAAAGCTTTTACGATCTCGCTTTTTTCGGAAAGACGATAGATCTTTCCATGAGGATCGAGCACATAGACCGCATTCTTCTCATCCTCCTCCTTATAAGGAAGATACATGCTGGAATGGGAATATTCTTCATGATAATACAGATCGGCCGGCAGCTTCCGTTCTGCAAGTTCCGTATGAATTTCAGAAAGCTCCTTTTCATCCGGATCTTCGATCCAGCCAAACAGTCTGCGATCCAGGATACGCAAAGCCAGATCGCTCAAATACAGATCCGGGCACTGCGCAGCATCCTGCACGATCGAATATAGCCGGTATTCATCCAGCATATAAAAATTATCCAGATCAAACGGCTCATCCAGAAGCTTTGCCGAAGGAAGATCGACCACCTCTCTGATCTGGGCATACCGCCTGTAAAACATCCAGATCAGCAGCTCGAACGCTTTGGCATCCGGATGCAGGTAAACCTGCCAGTACATATGATACCGGGCCATGATATAATCCTCGACCGAATGGATCCCGCTTTCCTTGACACACATCTGATCATCACATACCCGCATCGTACGCAGTATCCGTTCCAGATCGAACGTTCCGTAGCTCGTTCCCGTTTCGTAGGCATCCCGCAGCAGATAATCCATCCGGTCCGCATCCAGCTGGGAGGATATGATCTGATTCAGTATATTCACAGGATGGGTATGGGAAAGGATCGCAGCAATCTGACCGGAAAGATCTTTATCATAGGAATCGAGGACCTGATGGACCTGCGACGACGGATCCGTAATGATCTCTATCGTGACCTGTTCATGACTGCGATGCATGATCAACTCATAAAAATGAGAAAATGGTCCATGTCCCAGATCATGAAGCAGACCGGCACACATCGCCACAATTCTCTCTTTTTCATTGAGCGCACGCTGTACATCTTCCACCTCGTGAACAATGCGGTTCACGATTTCGTATACCCCAAGAGAATGGGCGAACCTTGAATGCTCTGCCGTATGATACACATGAAAATTTCCGCCCAGCTGGTGGATCCTGCGCAGACGCTGCACCTCGCGGGTATGCAGAAGATCCCAAATCACCTCATACTGAATATGAATATATCCATGGATCGGATCCCGCAGCACTTTCTTTTCAGAACACTTTTTTGCCAGTTTCATATCCCTCATTCCCTCTTTTTATGATTTTATCGCGTTTTTCCTATATCTTTTGTCAATCAATAAGAATGATTCTTATTCTCTTTCGCTGATTTTTTCCTCTTTGATCACCTCGAAAAGCAGAGAAGCGTTTTGTTTGGAAACCTGCTTTTTGATTTCGAGGATCTTTACTTCCAGGATCCTTGATCCGAATTCAAGCTTCAGGATATCGCCCTCCTTCACTTCCGCCGAAGGCTTGGCCAGTCGCCCATTGACCCATACACGCCCCTGAAGAGCCAGTTCCTTGGCCGCCTCCCGGCGTTTTAATATCCTTGCCGTTTTCAAATATTTATCCAGTCTCATATTTTATCCTTTCTCATCATTGTCTGATCCGCTTCTTCGAGCAGTGCCGCCGCCTTCATGAGCAGATCAAGATATTTCCCTTTTTTCTCAAGGATCACTTCTATTTTTTTGTCCTTCAGCCGCAGCTTCAGTTTGCCAGACAGCGCACCTATAGCCGTAAAAAGCTTGGCTCCGTCTACACGCGCCGACCATTCCGGCTCCATCGTGATCACAATATGCGTCTTTGTTTCATTCATACCATGCACGTACGGTTCATTGACAAACAAGTCGAGCCGGCGCTGTTTGAACAGCTGGCCCACTTCCTTCGGGATCCTTCCGAACAGATCCGTTATTCGGTTTTCGTATTCATGCAGTTGCTGCAGCGACCTGACCGCGCGGATCTCCTGATACAGATCGAGCTTGTCCCCGTCATTTTCCGTAAACTGATCCGGAATATATCCGTCGACCTTCACCTGGGACACCTTTTCCGGACGCTCCTCTTCCACAACTTTCCCCTGTCTTCGCGCGATCGCTTTTGACAGCAGCTCAAGATACATGTCCAGTCCGACCTGATCGATAAATCCGGCCTGCTGCGGTCCGAGCATATCTCCGGCACCCCGGATGGTCAGATCGCGCATCGCGATCTTGTAGCCTGAACCAAGCTGGGTAAATTCCTTGATCGAATGAAGACGCTTATGTGCCTGCTCCGTCAGCTCCCTGTGCGGATCGACCATCAAATAGCAGTAGCCGATCTTTTCGCGCCGGCCGACACGGCCGCGGATCTGATAGAGCTGCGACAAGCCGAAATGATCCGCTTCATCAATGATGATCGTATTGGCATTCGCAATATCGAGTCCTGTTTCAATGATCGTCGTACACACAAGGATCTTGTATTTACCTTGAGCAAAATCGATCATTGTCTGTTCGATCTCGTCCCGGTTCATTTGTCCGTGCGCCACCGCGATCGGCACATCCGGGAATTTTTTCTGCAGATCCCTGGCCACGTTATAAATATTCGCCACCCGGTTGTGCAGATAAAAAACCTGACCATCCCGTGAAAGTTCACGTTGAATAATTTCCTCGACCGCGCTTCCCCGCTTTTCGATAATATAAGTCTGTATGGCATGACGATGGGCCGGAGGCGTATTCAGCTGGGAAATGGTCCGCACCCCGATCAGCGACATCTGCAGCGTTCGCGGGATCGGCGTAGCCGAAAGAGAGAGCACATCGATCGATTGCTTCATTTCCTTGATCTTTTCCTTATGTTCCACGCCGAACCTCTGCTCCTCGTCGATGATCAGAAAACCGAGATCCTTGTATTCGAAGGATTTGTTCAGCAATTTATGCGTACCGATCACGATATCGATCGTACCGTTCTTCAAGCCTTTTTTGATCTCTCTGATTTCCTTGTCGGAAACGAACCGGTTGACCAAGGCGATATTTGCTCCCGTATACTCGAACCGCTTCTGCAGAGTCTTATAATGCTGCATGGAAAGGATCGTCGTCGGGCATAGAAAAGCCACTTGTTTGCCGCTCGAGATGGCTTTGAATGCGCATCGCATCGCCACTTCCGTCTTGCCGAAACCGACATCTCCGCATAACAGATGATCCATTGGCTTCGGTTTCTCCATTTCTCTTTTTATTTCCTCGGTCGCCTGCAGCTGATCGGGCGTCGCTTCATATTCGAATGCCTCGTCAAATTCTTTCTGAAGCGCATCATCTTCGGGATATGCCGTTCCGATTTCCTCGTTTCTTGTCGCATACAGATCGACAAGCCGGGCCGCAATTTCTTCGATCTTCGCATTGACCCTCTCTTTTGTCTTCTGCCATTTTGTACTGCCGAGCTGCGACAGCTTTACACCGGCTCCTTCCTTGGAAATGTATTTGCGTACGAGCTGAAACTGGGAAAGAGGAACATACAGTTCATCGCCGCCAGCGTACATGATGTACAGATAGTCCGCTCTTTTGCCATTGTTTTCGCGCGTCACGATCCCAAGATACTGGCCGATCCCGTACTGGCCATGAACAACGTAGTCGTATTTTTCCAGTTCCAGAACGTTTTCGAGCACCTGACCTTGTTTGAAGGTTTTCTGATACCGTCTGTGCTTTACGGTCTGCCGGAACAGTTCCCGGCTCGTATATATTTCTTCTCCTTCATATGAAAATCCTTCATAAAATATATCCGGAAGAAATTCGAGAGCGAACTCGCTCAGATCTGTCAGTTTCTTTTTCTCTTCCTCATTAACAGCAAAATACGCTCCCTGATGACTGATCTGTAGAAACTGGGAAACAGGCACGCCGATCGGATCGAGCGGATGGATACCGGAAGAAACCGGATCCGACAAGCTCTGAAATTCATGAAACATCAAAAAGCGGTGTTTTCTTTCCAGCGCATACAAGTCATGAAACATGATATACCGGCCCAGTGATTTACGGTCCTGCACCATTTCCTGAATAAACGCGATATTGTCCTCGTTGAGTTTCTTTGCCGCTCTTTCTACCTGTTCCTGACTGGAAAGGATCACTTCGCCATCTACATAATCCAGCAGCTGATCGCTGTGCACATAACTGTAATACCAGTACAGGTGAGATTCCGGATCGTATGTCTGCAGGGAAAGAAGATCCGCCTCGATATGATCCTGCAGTTCTTCCCCTTCTTCTTCAGAAAGCTTTTCTTTTTCTTTAACGAGCTTCTCTCTGACAATCGTATGAATTTCCTCGATCTGCGTATCGGTAAATAAGATGTCCGAAGCCGGGGTGATCAGACACTCGTTCTTTGTTTCGATCGTTCTTTGTGTCTGTTCGTTGATCAGACGGATCGAATCGATCTCCGTATCGAAAAATTCGATCCGAAGCGGATGCTCGTACCCTAAGCAAAATACGTCGACGATCCCTCCACGCGACGCATAGGAGCAAGGGCGATCGACATAATTGACTTTCGAATAGCCAAGACGGTTCAGTCTTTCCTTCAGCTGCTTCATATCCATTTCCTGACCAGCCGATAAATGGAAAATATTTTCCTTCATAAAATCATATGAAGGAAGATAACGCAAAAAGGCCGCACAGTTGCATACGATCAGTCGCGGCTTAGGATCAGAGATCATCGTGATCAAGGCATTCAATTGTTCTTCGCGGTCTTCGATCGACGAAGCGATCGCCTGAACACGAAGTGATTCTTCCATCGCGAACAAAATCGTATTTTCCTCGATCTGCAGTATCCGTTCATAGAGCTGCATCGCTTCATAACGATTTTTCTTCACGATGATCCGCGTCTTGTGATCGGCCCGGAACGCGGCACACAAAAGCATGGCTTCCTCCATCGGGTATAAATTTCCTACATTGTCCCGGGAATGAAGGATCGACTGTGTGACCGGATTGTGCTCAAGCTGTTTTAATATTGAATCATTCATAGGATTTTCCTCTTTTATTTTTTATTAAAGTGATTCATCGTATCGGAAAACGAATGATCGATCGCATAAACCGCAGCCTGAGCCGCTGTATCGACCGCTTCTTCGATTTCACGTTGTTCATCCGGACGGAATTTTCCGAGGACCCAGTTGATCATTGAAATTTTCGGATCTTTGCCGACACCCACCCGGATCCGGTCGAATTCCTGCGTGAAAATGCAGTGAATGATGCTTTTGATCCCGTTATGTCCTCCGGCACTTCCTTTCTGACGCAGCCGGATCTTACCTACCGGAAGATCGACATCATCATAGATCACGATCACATCCTGAGGGGACGCTTTATAAAAGTCCAGACACTGACGAAGGGCGATCCCGCTTTCATTCATATAGGTCAGCGGCTTAAGCAGGATGACGTCTTCGCCCCTGACTTTCGTTTTGATGAATTTCGATGTAAATTTTTCATGATTCCATTCTTCATGCAGAGTTTGCGCAATTTTATCCATTGTCATAAAACCCGCATTATGACGCGTATTTTCATATTTCAGCCCTGGATTTCCCAATCCAATAATAATTTTCATATTCTGTTTCTCCTTATTATAAAAAAAGCGGGAATGATCATTCCCACTTATTCAACTTCTTTTCCTGGCGTATATAATATACACAAATGTCGGTTGGCTCCTTCGCCTTCGGAATGCGTGGAGATATCGGCCATTTTCGCTAATGCATTGTGAATTGCTTTTCTTTCATCTGCCGGCATCGGATCCAGAGCGGCATCCACTTTTGTGCGCCGCACATCTTTTGCGACACGGACCGCCATTCGACAGATTTTCTCGTAACGATCCTGTTTATAGCCATTCACATCGATCAGCAGCCTCACCCTGCGTTTGAAAGCTCCGCTTGCGGCAGCCTTGACAAGCCGGTTGAACGCCTGCAGCGTTTTTCCGTTGCGTCCGATCAGGATCGCATTATTGCTTGTATTCACAGTGACACGGTAGAAATCATCTCCGTCTTTTTCGACTACTGTTTCTCCATCAAGCTTTGCGTTGTCAAAATAGTTCTGGATATAATCATGAATAAATTTTTGAATATCTTTATCACAGTACACTTCGATTTCCACCGTTTTGCCGATTCCTAAAAAACCAGCCTTTTCCTCAACGATGGTATAAGTCAGATTTTCAACCGCAGCCTGTTTTGCCTGGGCCGCTTTCTGGAGTGCTTCTTCGAGTGTTTTTCCGGTAAATTTTTCAAATTCCATGATTTCCCCACCTACTTTTTCTTGTTTTTCTCTTTATCAGCGATCACAAAATGAAGGATCAGCTGCTGGATCGAACGGATCACAGAAGATACGAGCCAGTAAAAGGACATGGCGATCGGCCAGTTCAGATACATGACGGCGATCAGAGCAGTCGAGAAATACATCGTAGTATTCATCGTGCTCGCCATTCCGCCGCTTTCCTGCTTGAGATACTTCTTCTGCTTTACGTTGTTTTTCTTATCATCGTATTTCTTAAGCCATTTCGGAAGCTGAAGCGATACGATCTGGAATACGACCATCAATACATAGACCACCATCGGTCCCCACTGCACATTGGAAGATCCGAAACTTGTAAATGCTGCGATCGGCGTTTCCGAAAGAGACATTCCCAGGAATGTTCCATAAACGACGGCAGCGGCGCGCATCGTGGCATAATACATACCCATCATGATCGGCAGCTGGATAAATGTGACCAGGATCGAACCAAATGGATGAATATCGTATTTCGTATAGATCTTCTGCACTTCCTGTGCCATCATCATGCGGGACCGTTCATCGTCTTTTCCCTTGTATTTGCTTTGGATCCGTTCGATTTCCGGCTGGGCCTCCTGCATCCTCTGCGTTGACATCTGCGATTTATGTGTAAACGCGAAAACGAGGATCTGGATCAGCAGCGTTGCCAGAATAATTCCGATTCCCGCATCGGTCCAGGACGCGAAAACGTTGATCAGCTGCGCGATCGGCCATACGATCAATCCATCGAACCAGCTCGCGCTGATTGCTTCCTTGAATGAAGTCGGCTCGATCGTGATCGTATCCGTATCATCCAGTTTTTCATATTCTTTTTTCAGTTTTTCGTCACTGATATCTGAAACGTTGATCTTTCCTTTTTCTACTGTCATTTGCTCACTGGCAATAATCTGGTCAGCTTTTGTTTTTCCATCTGTTCCACGCGGATTCGAACATCCTGTCAATCCCAATAACACAAAGGCACAGAGCATAAAGATCTTAATTCTGCGTTGAATAAAACTGCTCATTTTTTTTCCTTCCCTTGTCGTTTCTCATCAAGCTTTCGTTTGCTTGACTCAAGTTCACCTAAACAGTGCTGATACGTTTGTTTCTGATAAACCGGTCTGACAATTAATATCGTGTCATACCATTCATCAAAGGTATATAAGGCATCGATCATGCTTCGAACCTGACGCTTCACCTTGTTTCGTTCGACAGCGTTACCGAGTTTTTTCCCGACACTGATGCCCACACGGGCATGTTCCTCTTTTTTCGGTTGATAATAAAAAACAAACGCACTAGTCTTGATAAATTTCCGCTTCTGGATAATTGAAGAAAATTCGTAGTTTTTGCAAACTCTGTATTTCTTTTTCATAAACCCAGACTAGACAAAAAAATCACCTGACTCGGTGATTTCTATGCGGATAATACCTTTCTGCCTTTGGCTCTTCTGCGAGCAAGAACTTTACGACCACCTACGGTAGCCATACGAGCACGGAAACCATGAACTGTTTTGTGTTTTCTCTTACTTGGCTGATATGTTCTTTTCATGTTATTCACACCCCTCAGTCTACTTTTTTAATTTTCAAATAAGATTGCTCGCTCATTATAGCAAATCGTCAAGTGAGCGTCAATCAAATTTCCTTTAAATATGCGTTTTTTTTTGATTTTTTCCCTTCCGGACCGCCTCCTTTTTTCCACTATTTCAGGGGAAATCTTTTTCCGCAAAAAAAGTGTTTTGGGGAAATCCCCCTTTGTTATACACAGTTATCCCCAGTTTTTATCCCCTGAAATCCCTCTCTTCATTCTGTGGATGGGGAAAAGTTGGAAAAGTCGAATTTTATTTATATATAAAGGAAATATAAAAAATAATTACTGGGGATAAAACGAGTTTTCCCCATATAGGACGCTCCAGTTTTCCCCGCTTATCCACATTCAAGAGTCTTTATCCCCAAACCATGGTGGGGATAAAGGGGATAACTGGGAAAAACAATTGCCCGGTTTTCCCCTTTCATGTATAATGAAAACCTAAAAGGAGGAAATATATGCCTTCCACTCTCGAACAAATGTGGTCCCGAACATTAAAAAAAATCGAACAATCCCATTATTTTAATGATCAGGATTTCAAAGCCTGGATCTCAAAAACGACATTATTCCGAATCGAAAATAATATTGCATATATCGCTTACCGTTCATCGATCACAAAAGCGATCATGGAACAGCAGCTGTCCTTATTCGAATCGACACTGAGCGAAGAATTGCCTGAACCGGTAAAGATCCGTCTCGTGGAACAAAAAGAAATGGAACAGATGCTTCCGGAAGTCGCCGTTCAGCAAAAAACCAACACTCTGCTGGCCAATAAATTCAATCCGACGTACACATTTGAAAATTTTATCGAAGGAAACAGCAACCAGGAAGCGTACGCAGCCTGTTTTGCCGCCTGCAACGCCGTATCATTTCCTGCGTTCAATCCATTAATGCTGTACGGCAACTCCGGCCTGGGAAAAACCCACCTTCTTCACGCGGTCGGCAATTATCTGGCAGCCGAGCGTCCGGAGAAAAAAGTCATCTATATGTATAGCGGCGATTTCGTCTCCCTGCTCATTGAAGCGATGCGCTCGAAAAGCATTCACGGAAATACGGTCGACCAGGTCAAACAGCAGCTGCTCGACTGCGATTATTTTCTGATCGACGATATCCAGAACCTGCAGAACAGTGCGAGCCAGGAAGTTTTCTTTACTGTATACAATCAGCTGATCCAGAAAAATTCCCAGATCATCATTACTTCGGATATTCATCCGCATGAACTGAATAATCTGCAGAACCGCCTTGTTTCGCGCTTTTCCTCCGGACTGGCGATCAATATCTCAAAACCCGGATTCGAAACGAGCAAAGCGATCCTGAAAAAAAAGCTGGAAGGACGCGAAGATATAATATGTGACGATGTTCTCGACTATCTGGCGCTAACTTTTTCCAATGATGTGAGAAATCTTGAAGGAAGGCTCAATCAGCTCATATTCCAGTCCACCTTGTTCAATCCGGAAATCATCGATATGAAGTTCGCAATGGAACACCTGGGAAAAGAACCTGTAAAGGAAAAACGAAGCGAGCTGTCCATCCGGGAAATAAAAAAAGCCGTTACCCAGTTTTACGGCCTTTCCTATGCGGACGTGGAAGGAAAATCGAGACTGAAGCCGATCATGAATGCCCGTCACATCTGCGTCTATCTTTCCAGAGAAATGCTGCAGAAACCGTATACCCAGATCGGCAAAGATCTTGGGAACCGCGATCATACGACCATCCAGTCTTCCTACAACCGGGCATGCGAGCTCATAAAAAAGGATGCCGCATTCCGTCAGGCTATTGATCAGATCAAGGAGAAGCTCATATAGTTTTCCAAAGTTTTCCCCAGTATTTCAACAGCCGAAAAGCAACGATCATCCGCTGAATACATGGAGTTTCAAGAGTTTTCCCCAGTATCCACGCCCTTGTTGTTGTTACAAATATAAAATAAATAAAAAAAACACAAAAACAAAAGAGGAGTCCTTATGAAATTTACGATCAACCGAAAATATTTATCCGATAAGCTCACTATCGTTTCCCGAGCCATTTCCTTATATTCCCCTCTTCCTGCATTAGCCGGGATCTGCATTGAAGTAAAAAAAGATCAAATTATATTAACAGGCAGCGATTCGACAATTTCCATTCAATCAACAATCCTGCCGGATGAAAAGAACCAGCTCATTATTGAAACAGAAGGCTCTATTATAGTTGAATCAAAATATCTGCTGGAAATCGTAAGAAAAATGGACTTCGATACGATCTATTTTGAGCTTGTCGACACGACTTTGCTTCGGATTTCCAATCAATTAGGCGTTTTCCACTTAAATGGAATCGAAAGCTTTACCTATCCGGATCTGGATTTTTATAAGCCGAAAAATCATTTTGTTCTGTCCAAGAAAAATCTTGAGGAAATATACAATCAGACAGCCTTCGCATGTTCAGAAAAAGACAACCGGCCAGTCCTGACAGGAATCAATTTCCGGGCAGCCGGCTCGACACTTTTCTGCTCGGCAACCGATACATATCGTCTGGCCAGAAAACAGATACACCTTAATGAATCCCGGGATTTCAATATCACGATTTCTCAGAAAGCCCTGAATGATGTTGTCCGGTCGTTTGAAGAGTCTGAAACGAGCGATGTAGACATTTATGTCGACAACAAAAAAATTCAGTTTTATTTTGATGGAACTTTATATCAGTCCAATCTTCTTGACGGCCTCTTCCCGGATGTAGAACGGATCATTCCTCAGGAATTTATCAGTTTCTATCAATCGGATGCGCAGGAGCTCGTTCGGGCGATCGACCGGACAAACTTTATCCGCAAAGACAAAGTTCATCTGGTTCGTCTCGAATGCAGCACGAAGGAAATTCGCCTGAAGACCCGATCGAGCGAGATCGGCGACTCGGACGAAGTTCTTTCTTCCGCTCTATATACGGGAGAAGAACTGGCTGTGACATGCAACGGAAAATTTATGACGGATGCCATCAAGGCTTTGGGAGGCGAACGGGTGGAAATCGATTTTACCGGCGTTTTAAAACCGTTCCGTCTGACGAACCCGGCTGATGATTCGGCGCTGATGGTCGTTGTCCCTGTCCGCAGCGTTGATTAGAAGTATCTTGTGATACTTCTTTTTTCTTGTATATCGGATGTATATATGGTAAAATAAGCAATTTTATGATATAATCTTTTATGATAGGAGAGGAATCGTCATGAAATTTAGACTACAAACTGAACATATAACGCTTGCTCAACTTTTAAAGGCGTGCGATGTCGTTCAAAGCGGTGGTGAAGCCAAGGAATACCTTAATTCTGTTGAAGTTCTTGTTAACGGAGAACCCGATCAAAGACGAGGACGCAAAATTCGTCAGAAGGATGTGGTGGAAACAAACGGAATAAGGATCGAAATCGAATGAACATAAAGAAATTGAAGTTCTATCATTTTCGAAATTATGACAAGGCTTCTTTTTCTTTTGAAAAAAACGCGGTACATGTTCTGCAAGGAAAAAATGCACAAGGAAAGACAAATATCGTGGAAGGCATTTATTTTTTATCCCTGCTGCGTTCATTCCGTACGAATAAAACAGTCAATATGATCCGACACGGCCAGTCTTCTTTCGTGATCGAGGCAGAAGTTGAAACGAAAGGGCGCGTGGAGGAATTGAAAGCGGCGGTTTCCGGAACGAAGAAGCAGCTTTTCCGGTTCAACGATCCGGTGGCTCGTTATTCGGAATTTGTCGGTACGGTCAATGCCGTTCTGTTCTGCCCGGATGATATGACGTTGTTTTCCGATTCCCCGGCAGCAAGAAGAAAATTCATTGATATGGAACTGATCAAGCTTTCCAGATCGTATACCGCTACCTTATCGCATTATCAGAAACTTCTGAAAGAGAGAAATCAGGCGCTCAAACAGCCCTGTCCGGACCAGACGCTGATCGGTATTTATACGAAACAGATGATCGCTGATCAGAAGATCATCATCAGACAGCGGGCCGCGTTCGTGAAGGAGCTGATGGAAAAAGCGCAGAAGCTCTATCCTTTTTTTTCAGGCGGCGAAGAGAAGATCGATGCGATATACGAAACGTTTGCGAAAGAGGAGGATACCGAAACCGCGATGGAGAAAATGTATGCAAAGACTCTGGAACGCGATATTCAGTATAAAAATACCCAGCTCGGCATCCATAAGGACGATTTTCTGTTTCTCCTGAATGGAATGCCTGTTGTTCAGATCGCAAGCCAGGGCCAGAAACGGAGCGCGCTTCTATCTCTCAAGCTTGGCCTGGCACAGATCATTTATGAAAAAGACGGACAATATCCGATCCTTCTTCTGGACGATGTATTCAGCGAGCTGGATCAGGACAGAAGAAAAAAGTTAATAGAAATGCTTCCGCATGAAATGCAGATCTTTATCACAAGTGCCGAACCGATCCCGAAGGACTGGTTCGATCGGCCGGTAAAGTTTTATGAAATTGAAAACGGAACTGTAAAGGAGGAAACGCATGAGCGAACAGAAGAATGAAGAATTGCTAAAATTCGAAGAAATGGAAAATGAAGCGACTTTTGTCGATCATTCTTATACAGCCGAAGACATTCAGGTGCTTGAAGGGCTCGAAGCCGTCCGGCTTCGTCCGGGAATGTACATTGGATCGACCAGCGCAAGAGGGCTCCATCATCTCGTATGGGAAATCGTCGACAACGGAATCGATGAAGCGCTGGCAGGTTTCGCCAATCAGATCGATGTCGTGATCGAAAAAGACGATGTGATCTCTGTACGCGACAACGGGCGGGGAATGCCGACCGGCATCCATGAAAAGACCGGTGTCAGTGCCGTGGAAACGATCATGACCGTCCTGCATGCGGGCGGCAAGTTCGGCGGCGGGGCCTACAAAGTGTCCGGCGGTCTTCACGGTGTGGGAGCAAGTGTCGTCAATGCGCTGAGCGAATGGATGGAAGTGACGATCTTTCAGGACGGAAAGATCTATTTTATCCGCTTTGAAGACGGCGGACATCCAGTAGCTCCTTTGAAAGTGATCGGAGAAACGACAGAAACCGGCTCGCTTGTCCGGTTCAAAGCGGATCCGGCCATTTTCAAGGAAACAACACAATACGATTATGATGTGCTCAACAACCGGCTTCGCCAGCTTGCGTTCCTGAACCGCGATATTCGTCTGACGCTTCGTGATGAACGCGATCCGGAACAGATCCGAGAGAACAGCTATCATTACGAAGGCGGGATTATTGAATATGTTGATTATCTCAATAAAGGAAAACAGACCATCTCGGACCGGGTCATTTATGTAGACGGTCTGCAGGACAATATTTTTGCCGAAGTCGCCCTGCAGTACAATGAAGGATACCAGTCAAGTATTTATTCATTCTGCAACAATATCAATACGCATGAAGGCGGCTTCCATGAAGACGGCTTCCGTCTGGCCCTGACCCGCGTCATCAATAAATACGGCAAAGACAACAATCTGCTCAAAAAAGATGAAACGCTTTCGCAGGATGATGTGAAAGAAGGGCTTGTCGCGATCATTTCCATCAAGCATCCCGATCCTCAATACGAAGGACAGACAAAAACGAAACTCGGAAATTCCGAAGTGCGGAAGATCGTTTCCGGTATCGTAGGCGAAGGAATGCAGCGCTTCTTTCTGGAAAACCCAACGATCGCCAAATCGATCGTTGAAAAAGCGATGGTCGCATCCAAGGCGCGTATCGCAGCGAAAAAAGCCCGCGAGCTGACCCGGAGAAAGTCGGCGCTCGACGGAATTTCCTCGCTGCCTGGAAAGCTGACAGACTGCTCGAGTAAAGACGCGAGCGAATGCGAAATTTATATTGTCGAGGGAAATTCAGCCGGCGGTTCGGCAAAACAGGGACGGGATGCCAGGACCCAGGCCATCCTTCCGCTGCGAGGAAAGATCCTGAACGTTCAAAAAGCGCGGGCTAACCGGATTTTCGAAAACGCGGAAATCAGGAGCATGATCACGGCTTTCGGCTGCGGGATCCAGGACGAGGTGGACCTGTCCAAACTGCGGTATCACAAGATCGTCATCATGACCGATGCCGATGTCGACGGTTCCCATATTTGTACACTGATGCTCACGTTCCTGTACCGTTTCATGAAACCGGTCATTGACGGCGGATATGTGTACATTGCCCAGCCGCCTCTTTACAAAGTGCAGAAGGGAAAAAAGGTCGCCTATGCCTATAAAGAGCAGGAAATGGATGCGCTGCGTGCGGAATTCAAGGAAGGCTACAAAGTGCAGCGGTATAAAGGTCTGGGAGAAATGGATGCCGAACAGCTGTGGGAAACCACGATGGATCCCAAACATCGCATACTTAAAAGGGTCACGATCGAGGATGCCATGGAAGCCGACGAGGTATTCAATATGCTGATGGGCGAAGATGTCGAGCCTAGACGCGATTTTATCCAGACGAATGCGGTATACGCAACATTAGATTACTAGGAGGTCATGCATGTCAGAACATGAAATGAATGATGAGACAGAAGTTGTGGAAACATTTCACGACCAGGTCGAAGATGTAGAAATTTCAAAAGAAATGAAGGAATCCTTTCTGGATTACTCCATGTCGGTTATTGTCCAGCGTGCGCTTCCGGATGTGCGTGACGGTCTGAAGCCGGTGCACCGCCGTATCTTGTATGCGATGAACAGTCTGAATATCACCTCTTCGGTCGCTCATAAAAAAAGTGCGCGAATCGTCGGAGATGTGATCGGTAAATACCACCCTCACGGCGATACGGCCGTATACGATGCCATGGTGCGTATGGCGCAGGATTTCTCCTACCGCTATCCGCTGGTCGACGGCCATGGAAACTTCGGTTCCCTGGATGGCGACGGGGCAGCGGCGATGCGTTATACAGAAGCGCGCATGTCGAAAATTTCGATGGAAATGGTGGCCGATATCAATAAGGAAACGGTCGACTTTACGCCAACCTATGACTCGGACGGAGAAGAGCCTGTCGTTCTTCCAAGCCGGATCCCGAACCTGCTCCTCAATGGAGCGGTCGGTATTGCGGTCGGCATGGCGACAAACATTCCTCCGCACAACCTGAATGAAACGGTGGACGGGATCAAAGCGGTCATGAACGATCCGGACATTACGATCCCGGAACTTATGGAACATATCAAAGGACCGGATTTTCCTACCGGAGGTATTATCCTGGGACGCAAAGGCATCCGCCAGGCATATGAAACGGGGCGTGGATCGATCATGATCCGTTCAAAATACCGGATCGAGAATGCGGAACAGGGAAAAAAGCGGATCGTTTTTTATGAAATTCCTTATGCGATCAATAAAGCCAATCTGATCACGAAGATGGCTGCGCTCATACGCGATAAAGCCATACAGGGCGTTACTTATCTGAATGACGAAAGCAACCGCGAAGGGATCCGGATCGTCATGGACCTGAAAAAGGATGCGCAGGAAGATGTGATCCTGAATCAGCTGTTCCGATTGACCCCGCTGCAGAGCTCGTTCGGGATCAATATGCTCGCGCTTGAGAACGGCCGTCCAAGACAGCTGAACTTAAAGCAGATCATCGTGGACTACATTGATCATCAGACGGATGTGATTGTCAGAAAAACGAGGTTCGATCTGAAAAAGGCCCAGGAAAGGGCCCATATCCTGGAAGGGCTGCGTATTGCGCTCGATCATCTCGATGAGGTCATTCATATGATCCGCTCATCGCATAAAGATGAAAACGGATTGAATGCGGATCTGTGTGCGGCGTTCGGCTTTTCTCCGGTACAGGCAAAAGCGATCCTTGCGATGCAGCTGAGAAGGCTTTCCGGACTGGAACGCGAGAAGATCGAAAACGAATATCAGGAACTGCTGCTCACGATCGCCGATCTGGAGGATATCCTGGCAAATCATGAACGGGTGCTTCAGATCATCCGCGACGATCTGGATGAAATGGTGCGGCGTTTCGGCGATGCACGCCGTACCGAAATTTCGGATTCCTTTGTGGATATGGACGACGAGGATCTCATCCCGAGAGAGGATATCGTGATCACGCTCACGGAATCCGGCTATATCAAACGGCAGCCGCTCGATACGTACCATGCGCAGAACCGCGGCGGCCGGGGAATCAAATCGGTTACCTTGAACGAGGAGGATTCGGTCGATACGATGGCAGCGGCTACAACCCATAATCATATTCTCCTGTTTACGAACAAAGGGCGGGTATACCGGCTGAAGGGCTACAATATCCCGAATGCGTCAAGGACCGCAAAAGGGCTGCCGATCGTCAATATCATTGAACTGCTGCCGGATGAAAAAGTACAGACACTGCTTCCGGTGCCGGATGACAAAGAAGGATTCGAGTCGCTGCTGTTTGTGACAAAGAACGGTCTGGCCAAACGGACCTCTGTCACCGAGTTTGACAATATCAATAAAAACGGCAAGCTGGCCATTACCTTGCGGGAAGGCGATGAACTGAGTTATGTCAAGGCAACCAATGGTCATGACGAGATCATCATTGCCGGAGACAACGGAAAGGCGGTCCGCTTCAAGGAAGAGGACATCCGTCTGATGGGCCGTACGGCTTCGGGCGTGCAAGGGTTCAATACCGACGGAGGCCGGGTCATCGGCGTGGCTCTTTCTCACGAAGGAGATACGGTGCTTATCGCTTCGGAAAACGGATATGGCAAGCGGAGCCGCTTTGAAGATTTCCGGCTGACTTCCAGAGGAAAGAAAGGGGTCCGTGCCCTTCATATAACCGAGAAGACGGGCAATCTTGTTTCTCTGCAGTCTGTGCATGGGGATGAGGATGCATTGATCGTTTCGAGCAGCGGAATCATGATCCGTCTGCGTCTGAACGAGATCGGAGTGTATGGACGCAATACGCAGGGCCTGAAACTGATCAATCTAAGCGACGGCGCGAAAGTCACAAAGATCACTCTTGTGAATCATGAGGAAGAGGAAGCCGAGGAAATCGATATCGTGAATGATCAGGGTATCGAAGAGCGGATCGATGTGGAAACGAACGATCACGACGAAATGAATGTGTACGAAGAAAACGTGCAGGAATAAAACCTGCCATTTGAAAAAGAACACAGTTATGGTATATTAAAAAAAATAAATCGTTGATAAGGATCGTGTCATATGAACAAGGTTTTCAGAGAGGATGCGGGTGGTGCGAGCGTTCATCCTGTTCATGTGAACAGCCCCTTGGAGTGAACAGGCGAATCAAGTAGCCTGTTTCGGTACATACCGTTATCATGACAGAGATATTTTCATGTTTCACGTGAAAATAAGAAAAGGTGGCAGCGCGAGACCTTCGTCCTTTTTGAAGGTCTCTTTTTTATAGGAGGATAAAATGCTGGATATTAAATTTGTGCGTGAAAATCCTGATCTTGTGAAAGAGAATATGAAAAAGAAATTTCAGGATCATAAGCTTCACTTAGTAGATGAAGTCATTGCTCAGGACCAGGAGCTCCGTATGGCCCAGCGCCAGGCGGATGAGCTGAGAAATCAGCGCAAGACCATTTCGAAGGAAATCGGCAAGCTGATGGGACAAGGCAGAAAAGAAGAAGCGGAAACGGTCAAACAGAAAGTGGCTGCGATCGCAGAGGATCTGACTGCTTTGTCGGAAAAGGAAAATGTTCTGCGGGAAAGTGTTACGAACAAAATGATGCAGATCCCGAATATGATCGATCCAAGCGTTCCGATCGGCCGGGATGATTCCGAAAATGTAGAGCTTGAACGGTTCGGCGAACCGGTGGTTCCGGATTTTGAGATTCCATATCATACCGAGATCATGGAATCGTTGAACGGTATCGATCTCGACAGCGCCCGCAAAGTGGCCGGAAACGGATTTTATTATTTAATGGGGGATGTGGCCCGTCTGCATTCTGCCGTGCTCTCCTATGCAAGGGACTTCATGATCGATAAAGGGTTTACTTATGTGATCCCTCCGTATATGATCCGTTCCAATGTCGTGACCGGGGTCATGTCTTTTGCGGAAATGGATGGCATGATGTACAAGATCGACGGGGAAGATCTTTATTTGATCGGCACGAGCGAACATTCAATGATCGGTAAATTTATCGATACCATCCTGGATGAAAAGGATCTTCCTTATACGTATACTTCTTATTCGCCGTGTTTCCGGAAGGAAAAAGGCGCGCACGGTATCGAGGAACGCGGCGTATACCGCATCCATCAGTTCGAGAAACAGGAAATGATCGTGGTGTGCAAGCCGGAAGAATCAAAGGAATGGTTCAAAAAGATGTATATGAATACGGTGGAATTTTTCCGTTCCCTCGATATTCCGGTACGCACTCTCGAATGCTGTTCGGGAGATCTGGCGGACCTGAAATCCAAATCGGTGGATGTGGAGGCGTGGTCGCCGCGTCAGCAGAAGTATTTTGAAGTAGGCAGCTGCTCGAACCTGACGGATGCGCAGGCACGTCGGCTGAAGATCCGTGTCAAGGATGAAAAGGGCGGCAAGTACTTCGCGCATACATTGAACAATACGTGTGTGGCTCCTCCACGTATGCTGATCGCTTTCCTTGAAAACAACCTGCAGGAAGACGGTTCGATCCGGATCCCGAAAGTTCTCCAGCCTTATATGGGAATGAAGGAAAAACTTGTTCCTGTAAAATAACAGAAACAGAAAGTTTGCTTCGGTTTCCTGTTTGACATAAAATCTGAAGTTTGCTATTATGAATGAGCTACTACAATACCATCTTGTGAATCAGGTCAGGTCAGGAATGAAGCAGCCTTAAGCAGGCTCTGGTATGTGTAGTAGTTTTTTTTTATGGAATGAAGTATGACAAAAGAACAATGGATGAAAAAAGCGATCGCAGAAGCGAAAAAAGCCTCTTTAAAATATGACGAGGTTCCGATCGGCTGTGTGATTGTTCACAATGATCGCATCATTGCCCGGGGAAGCAACCGCCGCGAAACGAAGCAGCAGGCGGAGGCTCATGCCGAAATGGAGGCGATCGCCAAAGCGTGCAGAAAGCTCGGTACGTGGCGGCTCGATGATTGTGATCTTTATGTTACCCTTGAACCTTGTCCGATGTGTACCGGGGCGATCATTCAATCCAGGATCCGGAATGTATATTTTGGCGCCTATGATCCTAAAGGCGGCTGTATGGGTTCCTGCACGAATCTTCTGGATGTTCCGGGATTCAATCATTACCCTTCCTATGAAGGCGGTATCCTTCAATCGGAATGTTCAGAAATGCTTTCTGATTTTTTCCGTGAAAAGCGAAGACAGAAAAAACGAGCAAAAAAACGAGGAACTCCATGTGAATAAGGAGTTCCTTTTCCTATGACTGCTCTGATTTTTCGAGATAAGGGATCACATCGGTCAGTTTGTCGAAAAGCGCGCATGTCATCTTTTCATATTTCTGTTCCGGGTATTTCATATCCGGAATACAGGCGACCGGAATATGACCGTCATACGCTGCCTGGATGCCCATTTCGCTGTCTTCGAGAACAAGACATTGCTCTACAGGCAGTTCCAGCTTCCGGGAAGCTTTTATAAATATTTCAGGGTCCGGTTTTCCTTTTTCGACTTCATTGCCACAAATGGATGCATCGAAATACTTCGCAATCTCTGCCTGAGCGAGTATGGTGTCCACACGGTCTCTCGTACTGCTTGTTGCCACACATGTTTTATAATCCTTGGCTCTCAAATATTGAAGCAGCTCGATCAGTCCGGGTTTCAAGGGAACGCCCTGGGCCGCAAACTGTGATGCCATCCGGATATGATTTTCTTTCATAATTTCAGGTGCCGGAAAATCATCGCCGAACGCATCGTAAAATACCTGCCAGATCTGAGCGACCGGTTTTCCTAAACACTTCAGATAAGTTTCCCGGCTCAGCTTGCAGTCTCTTCGGGCGCACAGTTCCACATAGCCTTCAAAAGTCACTTCTTCCGAATTGATCATCAGGCCATCCATATCGAAAATTATTCCTTTTATCATAAAATTCTCCTTTTTTTATATTGTACGGGCCGGGTATAGAATATGTAAAGACCATGATATAATATAAATCGTGAGAAAAGAAAGGAGGCATTATGCATGGCATATCAGGCACTCTACAGAAAATACCGTCCTGCTGATTTCGATGAAGTCGTGGGCCAGAGGCAGGTCATTCAGACCTTGAAAAATGCTGTACTCAATAACAGGATCTCTCATGCTTATTTATTTTGCGGGCCCCGGGGAACCGGAAAGACCTCGATCGCGAAGATCTTTGCCCGGATGCTCAACTGCACGGATCCTGCGCATGCGCCCTGCGGAACGTGCTCGAACTGTCGTATGGCGTTATCGAATTCTCATCCGGATATTATTGAAATTGATGCGGCCAGCAACAATGGAGTCGATGAAGTTCGTAATCTGATCGAACGGGTAAAATATGCGCCGATGGAAGGCAAATATAAAGTTTATATTATTGATGAGGTGCATATGATGACACAGGGCGCGTTCAATGCTCTGCTCAAGACGATCGAAGAGCCTCCGGAACATGTTATTTTTATTTTTGCCACGACCGAACCGAATAAGGTTCTTTCTACTATTATTTCCCGCTGTCAGCGCTTTGATTTTACGAAAGTCAGCGTATCCGATATTGTTTCGCGTTTAAAAACGGTATGTCTTCAGGAACAGATCGACGCATCCGAAGAGGCGCTGCAGCTTATTGCTGAACTGAGCGACGGAGGAATGCGTGATTCTTTATCGATCCTCGATCAATGTGTAGCCTATTGCGATAATCATATCGAACTGCAGGATGTGCGCGAAGTATACGGCGTCGTGACCAAAAGAGATATTGGAACTGTTTTGAAGGAACTTCATGAACGCGATATTGAAAATGTGATCCGCTTTCTTCATCAGATCGATGAAGACGGATTTGATCTGAAACGTTTTACGGCGGATACGATCCGCCTGCTCAAAGACAGCATGATCTTGTACTATTCTCCGGATTCGACCCTGGTCGATACGTCCACCAAGCAGATCAGCAATGAATTTCTTGCGGATCAAAGCCTGGCTTTCAGGACGCGGCTGATGAATCGTTTGATGGATACCTACAGCAAATTTTCCTATGCGAGTAACATTCTAGATTACATCGAAGGCGCGTTTTTGCAAAGTTTAATGAATTCATATGAACCGGAATTGAAAGAGCAGCGATCTGATTCCGGAGAAGATGAAGTGAGAAAGTATGATTTTTCGAAAGAAAATGTATCTGAAAAATCAGAAATCAAAGAAAAAAGTTCGAATATTCCCCAAAAACAAAGTATTTCACACGAAAATCCTATTTCTGATGTTTCACGTGAAACAATTACAAGCACGAAAAATGTTAATTTTCAGCCTCAAAGAATCCGCTTTGAAGATGAGAAACTTTTAGGGCTGCTCGTAGGCGCAGAAAAAGCGGAACGCCAGAAAGATGAATTAAAGTTCAATATTCAGGATGATCTCATGAATGATCTGAGATGGATTCGCAGTCTTAATTTGCTGAAAGGGGCAAAAATGGCTGCGAGTGGATCAAATTATTTGATCCTGATTACAAAAACGCAGCTGGAAGCAGATGAGATCAATGAATTTGAAGCAAATGACGGATTTAAAGAATACCTCGAGAGTTTGCTTGGAACTCCTAAAAAAGTATTTGCGGTTTCCAGGAAGCAATGGGAACAAGTGACCAGCGAATTCAGGGAACGGATGAAGAATCATACGCTTCCTGAACCAGCTGTGGTGTCATTGAGCGAACATACGGTCAAAGAAGAGAAGAAAAACGAAGAAGAAGATCTGATGATGAAAGTCTTCCCTAATATCAAAGTGTTCAATGATTAATGAGAACGAACGAAAGGAGATACTATGTATCCAAGTCAATTAGAAAATCTGATTTTTGCTCTGCAGCGTCTGCCGGGCGTAGGAGCAAAAACAGCAGAACGCTATGCATTTACGATCATGGATTGGGCGCCGGAAAAAAGAAAAGAACTGATCGATGCTCTGAAAGGGATCGAGAAGGTCCGGTACTGTGAAGTGTGCGGAAATCTGAGCGAAGGAGCCGTATGCAGCATATGTGAAAATCAGAACAGAAATCATAATATGATCTGTGTTGTTTCCTATCCTAAGGATATCGCAGCCATTGAAAATATGCAGTCATATGATGGGGTGTATCATGTGCTGAACGGCCTGATCAATACATCGAAAGGGATCCTTCCTGAAATGCTGAATATCGATTCCTTATTTAAGAGGATAAGCGAGGATACGCAGGAAGTGATCCTTGCTCTGGATCCAACCGTTGAGGGAGAAACTACTTCGCTCTATCTGGAAAAGCTTCTTGAAAAGCATGTGAAAGTCACAAAGCTTGCTCATGGTATTCCGGTAGGTGGACATCTGGATTATGCGGATTCGAGAACGCTTGCAAAAGCGTTCGAAGGACGCAGCGGAAAGCAATAAGAGAATCACAACTGAAAAGAAAATCAGCTCATATGATTTTCTTTTTTTATATGATCTTTCCTACGAAAAGGAATATGAAAAGACATATTTCGGACAAAAGCAGGATAATAAGATAGGAAAAGCTTATAGGATTGGAAAAAGGGACAGAATGAGGGTGGAAGATCGTTAGGGTGTATAGGATATCAGAACGGATTCTGAATATTTAAGATGGACAAATTTCGTCTTCTTCTTTCTGTACCGTTTCCTATAGACTTTTTTTGATGTTGAGGAGTCATATCCTATTCATTGAACCGGCTCTATCTTTTCCATCGTCCTCTTTCTCAAGGTGAAATGCTCAGACGCACATATAAAGGATGGATCGTTAAACAGGATCCCAAAAGAACGATTTGAAAAATCATCAAAATAAATCAATCAAGAAATTGCTGCTGGATCAGGCAAAGAGAAGAAAAAACGCATTTTTTATAAATCTTACCAATCATATGAATGAAATAGGATAAATCCTATTGAATTTTTGCTAAAAGTTTAAAAAATATGAAAATCATAAATAGAATCACATTAAATAAGCTGTTCTTTTTCAAAATGTAAAGTGATTTAACTGAAATTTGATTCATATCATATGAAATAAAAAATAACACAAAATCCTCATATCTTACGAGCATATGATTATAGATATTCAAAATAAAGTATGTTATAATTCATTCGCTATTTTCAGAAGAGAGGATGATTGAAATGACTGAAATCGAAAAAACGATTGATGTTTATTATGATATGGATATTGCACAGATTTGTCAGCATTTCAACAAATCCAGAAATACGGTTGACAAAGCTATTGCAAAGCTAGTGAAAGACAATCCGGACAAACACTGGAAGTATAAAAATCCGGAAACAAAACGAATTACGATCAAAGCGGAAGGCGTTGAAAAGCTGTCAACTTATTTCAGGAAAGAAAAACATGAAGTATCAGCCGTTGAAACGGAATTAAGATATGAAAATGAGAAATTAAAGGCAATTATCGAAGAAAAAGAAAAAGCAGCTGCACAGATCGAAAAATTATATAATGAGAGGCTGGTACTCGAACTCGAAAAGAATCGCCAGTCTTTCCTGCTCGAAACCCAGACCAAGGAATCGAAAATATCAGAACTGGAATCTGAAAATCAGAAATTAAAGGAAGAACTGAACGAAGCGTCTGAATTAAGAAGAAAAAATGACGAATATAAAAGAAAAGAAGAAGAATATAACTCGAAATCCTTCTTCTATCGTTTAACGCATAAGATCTGATGAATTGTACTTCATTGCTCTGGCAATTTTGCTGGAGCAGTTTTTTTTGAATTGAAGACCAAAAGGTTTCAAAAATTCGTTGAACGCCCGGATCCCGTCATGATCCTGCAAGTATTCATACTCAATTTCATAATCCTGCGTATGAGAAAAATATGTATGATCGAGACAGATTTCCGCTTTTTCGGTTTTCATCAGATGCCGGACAGTGCGGATGGATGTGACAGGCTTTAGATCGCGAAGGGGGATATGATACTGATCGCACCATGAAATGATCTTTGGATCCGTTATCTCTTCGATATCGTCGCTGCTTACATCTTTTTCAAGTTCGATCAGTGTGATCGGATCTGTTCTTTTCTTTAATGTGAATATAAAGCGATCTTTGATCCGGCGGATCCTGATCGCGCATCCTTCTTTGCGGACAAGCTGATCGGATGTGTCGAAATACGTGTTGATCTGATCAATCAATATCGGAAAATCATATGAGGATAGGATATGATCGAACTCCTCTTTCGTGAGCATACATTTTAATTCGCGTTCCTGCTCGTTATACATGAATATCACCTTCTGCAAATATGGTACAATGGAACAGAAAAGATAGGAAGTGAAAAAATGATATTTTCTATAATAGATCGTGGAGATGAAAACTCGATCCACATTGCCGATTATCTCAAAAAAGAATGCATTCAGCGAGGCTGGATCTATGATAACGAAAAACCACAGATCATGCTTTGCGTAGGAGGCGACGGGACCTTGCTGCGTGCCATTCATCAATACCTTGACCGGCTGGACGAGATGTCATTTATCGGGATCCATACAGGAACATTAGGCTTTTTTACTGATTATGCCCAGAATGAGCTCGATCAGTTTCTCAGTGATATCCAGACAAGCATTCCGTTTATTGAAGAATCTCCTTTACTGACACTGAAAATGGAAAACGGCCGATCAGTTTATGCGCTCAATGAAATGCGGATCGAATCTTTTTCCAAGACACTGCATCTGGATATTTATATTAACCATGAATTTTTTGAACGATCGACCGGATCAGGAATCTGCATCGCATCACAGGCCGGTTCCACAGCGGTCAACCGGGCATTGAACGGCGCGGTGATCGACAGCGGACTGAACGTGATGGAACTGTGCGAGATCATGCCGATCGCTCATAAAGATCATCATTCCCTTCGCAATCCGTATGTCATGCGAAGCGACAGGAATATCACGATCATTTCCGATGAACTCTCAGAAGCGGAATTGTGCTATGATCATCTGCAGCTTTCTTTAAAAGGAAATACAAGACTGGAAATCTGTACATCCAATAAAAAAGTGCGGTTCATACGATACCGCACGTATTCCTATCTGAAACGGCTCAAGAACCTTTATTAGAGGTTCTTTTTTTTCTTCACGCCGATCCGGATCCCCTTTTTTCCGGCAATCGGACTTGCGTTTGAAACGAAACCGAACGCAATAAAATAGGAAAGGATACTGCTGCCGCCATAGGAAATCAAAGGCAGCGTGATTCCTGTGATGGGAAGAAGACCGACGATCATTCCCAGATTCTGAACCTGCTGATAAAAGAGCATTCCGATGACCCCGATCACGATAAGACGATCGGTCCGGTTTCTCATATTGTAGGCCAGCTTGCATAAATACAAATCAAATACGAAGCAGGAAATGAGGATCACAGTCGTTCCGATCAGACCGAAGCTTTGTCCGAAAGCCGCAAAAATGAAGTCCGTATGCGCTTCCGGAATAGCGATGATATTCGGCTGCAGGCCATACCCGGTCAGGCCCGCGCTGCCAAGCGACAGCAAAGCAGTATAGAGCTGATTGGAACTGCCAAGGATATTGCTTTCGGGGTCCAGCCACGCATCCACACGCTGCAGACGGTAGCTCGATACAAAAGTATGCAGGAAATCCTCCTGAAAAAAATATAAGTAAAAGAATCCGAGCACCGCCGCAAGGATAATACCGGCAAGGATGAAAATGTATTGTTTTCTGATCCCTGAACACATAAGCATGATCAGGATCGTGATCGCGATAATGATACATACACCCGTATCCGGCTGCAGAAAAATAAGAACTAGCGGGGGAAGGATAATTTTCCCGATTTCCCACAGCATATTCAGATCATCGTGCATTGTTGGATTTTTATGCTTTCTCTGAAAGCTTGAAATAGTCTGCGCCGTCATGACGATCAGTACGATCTTGATGAATTCAGAAGGCTGAAAGCTTGATATGAACGGGATCGTGAACCAGGACACCGCACCATTCAAGGTCGGAGCCAGTGGAAGATTGAAACCAAGCACCCTCTTGCACAACATGGAAAAGAACAGGTAAACGAGGCAGATCATTAAAAAATTGTATGCCGCCTTCATATAGCGGAACAGCACTTTGTTCTGAAAATAGCCGATGGCCGCCATGGTCATGAACCCGATAAAATACCAGATGATCTGCATGATCAGATAGCGCATGCCCGACCCGTAGCTGATCAGGTTGAACGATGTATAGATCGCGAGGCAGCTCAGCGCACACATCCATAATAAAACGAGAATGAATCCGATATCGATGCGCCACGTGTGCCTGCCGATTTTTATTTTATGTTTCACAAATGACCCCCTTGTTTTTCATAGTATATCATCAATAGGAAAAGATTTGGTATAATTAGAAAATAAGTAATTTCGAATCATGACAGAAAGGAAGAATCAATTTGTCCAGTAAACAATATACACCAATGATGCAGCACTACCTGAAGCTCAAAGAGGAAAATCAGGATGCGATCCTGTTTTACAGGCTCGGCGATTTTTACGAGATGTTCTTCGAAGATGCCAAAACTGCATCGCGCGAACTTGATCTTGTATTGACAGGACGCTCGGCCGGCGTAGAGGAAAAAGTGCCGATGTGCGGAATTCCTTATCACGCAGCCCAGGCCTACATCCAGCGGCTGATAAAAAAAGGATATAAAGTAGCGATCTGCGAACAGCTTTCCGATCCGGCCGCTTCCAAAGGACTTGTCGATCGCGGCATCATCAAGATCGTCACGCCAGGGACCTACATGGAAGAAACAGGAGAATCAAAAACAAGCAATTATCTGGCAGCCATTCATATGAACGGATATGAAGTGTGTGTGATCTACTGCGAACTGAGTACCGGAGAACTGAAAGGCCAGAAGCTCGAGCGTTCGCTCGTCGCACTGCAGAAATCGCTCATGGAAATGAATGTCAGCGAAATCGTGATCGATTCTTCCATGGACAAGCGCTGGAAAAAAGCGCTCGGGGAACTGGAGCGTTTTCTGATCTCCACGCAGAAAAGGATCCCTCTTGACCCGGAAGATGAAAAGCTGCTGCCCGCCAACGATACGCTCATACGGGATACGTTCGAAACACTGACCGGGTATCTGAATACGACCCAGAAGCAGCATATCGATCATTTTTATCCGATCGAGATGATGGATCAGCATCATATCCTGCAGATGGATTATGACACGAAGCAGCACCTGGAACTGACCGAAAGCCGCTCGGCTTCCGCAAAAGCCGTATCGCTCTGGGAATTTATGGACCATACCAAAAGCGCTATGGGAGCACGGTTACTGAAACGCTGGATCAGCGAGCCTCTGATCGAAAAGACAAAGATATTGAAAAGACAGGAGGCGATCGGACAGCTGATCAATGATTTTATGCTTAGGGAACAGCTCAAGGATCATCTGGCATTCATATACGATATGGAAAGGCTGGCATCCCGCATCGCCTACGGAAACGCGAGCCCGAGAGACGTGCTGCAGCTCACCGCTTCTCTTGAACATGCTGCGCCAATTCTCGAGCTGGCCGCAAAACTTGGGTCGTATCCGGAATTTCAGACCATACCAGCTAATGAAGATCTGTATAACGAGATCAAAGACGCGATCGTTGAAGAACCGCCGCTGACCATGAAAGATGGCGGCGTGTTCAAGACAGGATACTCGGGAGAGCTGGATGAAGTGCGCAAGATCGCAGAGGACGGTCAGACCTATATTTTAGAGCTTGAACAAAAGGAAAGAGAGCGCACGCAGGTCAAGTCGCTGAAGATCGGATACAACCGGGTATTTGGATACTATATCGAAGTGCGCAACGGCAATCTTGACCATATCCGTCCGGAATTCGGCTATGTGCCCAAACAGACACTCGCCAATGCGACAAGATATATTACCCAGGAACTCAAGGAGCAGGAGGAAAAGATCCTGCATGCCCAGGAAAACAAAGTAAAGCTGGAGGCAGCTCTTTTTTCGCAGCTGCTCCAGAAAATAAAAAAACGCCTGTTCGATCTGCATACGTGCGCCCATGCCCTGGCCCAGATTGATGTGCTGGTCAGCATGGCGGAGCTTGCCAGCAGACAGGGCTATGTGAAACCCGAATTTCATGAAGATCACAGCATCGAAGTGATCGAAGGCCGCCATCCGATCCTGGAAGCACGGATGAGCAGCTATGTTTCCAATAACTGGATCATGTCGTCGGACGAGCATGTCGAACTTATAACCGGTCCGAATATGGGGGGAAAGTCCACCTACATGCGCCAGAACGCCCTGCTCGTGATCATGGCGCAGACAGGAAGCTATATTCCGGCCCGCAGCGCAAAACTGCCGATCTTTGACCGGATCTTTACGCGGATCGGAGCAAGCGATGATCTGCTGACCGGGAAATCGACATTCATGATGGAAATGATCGAAGCGAATACGGCCCTGCAGTATGCGACACGGGATTCTCTCATTATTTTCGACGAGATCGGCCGGGGAACGGCAACATATGACGGGATGGCCATTGCGCAGGCTATGCTCGAATATATCGATGAGGCCCTGAAATCGAAAACGCTCTTTTCCACGCATTATCATGAACTGACCAATCTGGAAGAAAGCCGCCGTTCCATGAAAAACGTTCATGTAGATGTGCAGGAAAAGAAAAACGATATTGAATTCCGGTACCGTATCATTCCCGGAAAAGCCGACAAGTCGTACGGGATCAATGTGGCGCGCCTTGCCCATCTGCCAAAAGTTGTTCTGGACCGGGCATCGGGCTTGCTCAAGGGGTTTGAATCGCAAAGCGGTGCCGTCCAGTACCAGCCGAATCTTTTTATCATGGATGAAGTGAAACCGGAAAAATCAGCTCTGATCCAGAAGCTTCAAGGCCTGGATATCGACGAGCTGTCTCCCAGGGAGGCGCTGGCCTGCCTGTATGAGCTGAAAAAACTGCAGGAGGAAATCGAGGAATAGACCATGGCAAAAATTCATATATTAGATGAACATCTTTCCAATATGATCGCGGCTGGCGAAGTCGTGGAACGTCCGGCAAATATCGTAAAGGAATGTGTGGAAAACAGCATTGACGCCCATGCGAAAACGATCACGATCGAAGTATGGGAAGGCGGGATCGAAAAAATAGTCATCACGGACGATGGAGAAGGAATGAGCCGAGAGGATGCATCGCTTTCTTTTATCCGTCATGCGACGAGCAAGATCAAAGATGAAGACGATCTGTTCAGCATCCATACGATGGGATTTCGGGGCGAAGCGCTGCCGTCGATCGCTGCCGTCAGCCATGTTGAAATGCAGACCAATAACGGAAAAGAAAGCACAGAAATCATTTATGATTACGGACAGGAAATCAAAAACGAAGCGGCCGGCTGTCCGGGCGGAACGAAGATCACGGTAACGGGACTGTTTTTCAGGACACCGGCCCGCTTCAAATATCTTCGAAAAGCGAGCTCGGAGTTTTCGGTCATTGCCGATCTGATCAACAAGATGGCTTTGTCCTATCCGGATATCCGTTTTTCCTTGTCGCATAACGACCGGCTCGTATTCCAGACAAGCGGACAGGGAAATATACTGGAAATCATTTACCAGATCTATGGAAGAGAAGTCGCGCAGGCTGCCGAGCCGTTTGATCAGCAGACGCTTGATTTCCATATTCACGGGTATGCCATACAGCCCCGGATCAGCCGCGCTTCCAAGTATTTCATTTTTATTAGTGTCAATCATCGCCTCATACGCAGCGTGCCCGTTCAGAATACGATCATTGATGCGTATCATGAATTTATGCCGCCAAACCGCTATCCGATCTTTCTGATCGATATCGAGGTCGACCCGCAGCTCGTTGATGTCAATGTCCATCCGAATAAATGGGAGATCCGTCTGACAAAACAAAAAGAGCTGACGGATCTGATCAAGGAAACGATCGATTCTTTATTTGCTCAAAAACTCAGGACGGTGGAAGTGGATCCGAAACGGGTAGATATCCAGAAAGTTCCGGTCGAGCAAAAAGAAGAAACGATCGTGCAGCCGGCACTGGATCTGGAAGGAACCCAAACGATCGCGGCCCTGAAAAAGGAAGTAAAGGAAATTCCCGAATATGAGAATGTCTACGACAATCAGGATGAAATATATGAGCAGTCATACGAAAATCATAAAAGCCAGTTTATGAAAATGATGGAAGAGGAACGACCGTCAGAACAAGAATATAAAAAAGAGGCATACGAGAAGCCGGAAGCGGAAAACAGAGAAAAGGGACAGGAAGATCTGGCTCAGGAAGTGGAACGGATCCGGAATGAAAAAAAGGAACAGAGCCTTCATCATGAAACCGGCCATGATTTCTTCGCGCACCTGAAGGTGATCGGTCAGCTGAAGGATTCCTATATTTTGTGCGAAAACGAAAAAGGGCTTGTCATCATTGATCAGCATGCGGCGCAGGAACGTTATCACTATGAACAGATCCGCGACGAATTTAAAAAGCCGGTCACAAAGACGCAGCCGCTCATGCTTCCGCTGCAGGTGCATGTCAGCGTGCCGATCCTTTCCCATATCCAGGAAATCAACGAAAAGACCAGCCAGTTCGGGATCGTGTTCGAGCCGTTCGGAAAAGAAAGGGTCATCGTGCGCGAAGTGCCGGTCTGGATGAAAGATGTGGAGGAGCAGGATTTTCTCGAAGATCTGATCTCGCTGTTCATGCAGGATCTTCACGTGGATATCGCAAAGATCCAGAAGCATATGCTCGCAACGATGGCATGCCATTCCTCGATCCGCTTCAACCGGAAGCTGACGTTCCAGGAAATGGAGCAGGTGATCAAAGATCTTCAGAAATGCGGACAGCCTTATCATTGTCCGCATGGACGGCCGACGGTTATCACTTTGAGCGACAGTGATCTTAGAAAGGAATTCGAACGTGGATAGACAGAAAATAATCGTGATCGTCGGACCGACCGGTGTAGGAAAGACGTCATTGTCCATCGAGCTCGCAAAAAAACTGAATGGAGAAATTATTTCAGGCGACAGCATGCAGGTATACCGGAACATGGATATCGGCACCGCAAAGATCAGAGAAGACGAAAAAGAAGGAATACCTCATTATCTTCTGGATGTACAGGCGTACGATGAACCGTTCAATGTCAAAACGTTTCAGGAACAGTGCCGGCGTGCGATCGAAGCGATCAGACAAAACGGGCATGTGCCGATCATCTGCGGAGGTACAGGACTGTATTTAAAAGCGGCTTTATACGATTATGAATTTGAAGACGAACAGCTCGACGAACAGTATGATACGTATTTAAAAACGAGAAGCAACGAGCAATTGTACGCTCTGCTCAGACAGATCGATCCCGGATCATGCGATACGATCCATCCCAACAATCGCAAACGGGTTATCCGGGCTCTGCATATCGCCCATGGCGGAGCGACGAAAAGCGAACGGGAAGCGATCCAGAAACATGAGCCTCTCTATGACGTGTTCTGGATCGGATTGAATACAGATCGAAAGAAACTGAACGAACAGATCGATAAACGGGTGGATCAGATGTTCGAGGAAGGGCTGACAAAAGAAGTGGAGCGTCTTTTCTCGGATCCGCAGACATGGGAGTATACGAGTTTTCAGGGCATAGGCTACAAAGAGTTCAGAAACTATTTCCTGAAGATCTGGAACGAAGAGGAGGTCAGGGAAAAGATCAAGGTGCATACGCGGCAGTATGCGAAACGGCAGCTGACCTGGTTCAATCATCAAATGCCCGTGCAGTGGTTCGATAAAAAGGATACAGCTCTGATCATTAGAAAAGCAGAGGAGTGGTACAATGCATGAACATGAACGCAGCGCGCTGCTATTAGGAAGAGAGGCGATCGAAAACCTGAAAAGTAAATGTGTGCTCGTCGTTGGGGTCGGCGGCGTAGGGGGCATGTGCGTGGAGGCGCTGGCCCGCAGCGGCATCGGTCATCTTGTTTTGGTAGACCGGGACGTCATCGAAGCGAGCAATATCAACCGCCAGCTTATCGCGACCTTCGAGACCGAGGGACAGATCAAGGTTGAGGCATGGAAAAAACGGATTGGCATCCTGGCGCCGGATGCGAGGGTGGATACGATTTATGCGACATATGACAGTCATATGAATTCGGTTCTTGATCAGTATCCGATCGATTTTATCATTGACTGTATCGATTCGATCGCCAGCAAGCAGGATCTTATTTTATATGCGCTTGACAGGCATATCCCGATGATCAGCAGCATGGGCATGGCGAGAAGAAAGGATCCGTCAAAGCTTGTCGTGGCAGAGCTTGAAAAGACAAGCTATGATCCAATGGCAAAACGTCTGCGTCTTTGGAAACGCAAGGAACGGATCAAAGGAAAGGTCATGGTCGCGATGTCTACGGAGCCGCCGGTCAAAGCGGTGCCGGGACAGCCTTTGCCGAGCATGATCTTCGTTCCGGCGGCGGCAGGACTTGTGCTTGCGCAGTACTGTGTGGAGCAGCTGACCAGGTAAAGGAAAAACACATATGAAATATGTATTTATTATAAATGGCCGGGCAAAGGGAAAAAACAAAGAGCTGATGAGCCGGATCGTTTCCTGGGCCAGGACCCATGATTCGACGATTCATTTTACGAAATATGAAAAGCATGCGACGTATATCGCCAAAGAATATGCTTCGGATCAAAATGAACCTGTACATATTTTTGCGTGCGGCGGGGATGGTCTGCTGCATGAAGTGGTCAACGGAATTGCCGGTGCTGCCCATGTGACGCTGTCTGTCTATCCGTCAGGAACGGGAAATGATTTTATCAAATCGTTTCCGCAGTACAAAAGAGAGGATTTCATGGATCTGTCGCGGTACGAGGAGCCGGTGATCATGCGCTGCGATCTTTTGAAGATGGGCACAGAATATTCCATCAATACGATTTCTTTCGGATTTGATGTGCATGTCGCGCAGTACGCCAATGAATTTAAAAAGAAAATGCAGTTTCAGGGAATCGTTCCGTATTATCTGGGGATGCTCAAAAGCCTCACGCTTCCGTTAAACGAAACATACCAGCTGCAGATCGATGAAAAGAAGCTGGAGAAAAAGGATTATGCGTTCCTGGTGCTGTGCAACGGGCGGTTTTACGGCGGAGGCTACCAGCCGTGTCCGGATGCGCAGATCAATGACGGTCTGATGAATGTATGCATGATCAGCGGGGTCAGAAAGTATCAGATTGTCAGGTTTTCGAGAGCCTATGAAAAAGGAAAACATACAGCTTTTACGACGATCTATGAAGGAGCGCAGGCAAAAGTCGTGCATGTGAATACAGAGAATAAAATAATTTACGCTAATATGGATGGAGAAGTGGCTGGATTCCGCAACCCGACCGTAGAAGTGGTCCCGAGCGCGGTACAGCTTGCGCTTCCCTCATTGAAATAAGGAGATTGAGTACATACATGAATGAAGACCTATGGAAACAGATTATTGTTTTAATTGTTCTGCTTCTGCTGTCGGGTTTTTTCTCGTCTGCAGAAACTTCGCTGGTCGCATGCAGCCGGATCAAGATCCGCTCGCTTGCGGATGATGGCAGCAAGCGGGCGAAAACATTGATGAAGGTATATGACAACGACGCCAAGATGCTGAGTGCGATCCTGATCGGAAACAATCTGGTCAACACGTTTGCGGCCAGTATTGCTTCTATGGTGGCCTTGTCGTTCGGTGGCGGGGCGGCTGTCAGTATCGCAACGTTCATCATTACGTTCCTGATCCTTGTTTTCGGGGAAATCACTCCGAAAACGATCGCGACGCAGAACAGCGAAAAACTTGCGCTCGCTTTTGCGCCTGTTATCCTGTTTCTGATGAAAATACTGACACCAGTCATCTGGTTCATCAATTTGTTCAGCGCCTGCATTTTAAAGATACTTGGTGTCGGAAAAAATACGGGGCCGAGCATGACAGAATCCGAACTTCGTACGATCGTCGATGTCTCTCATGAAGAAGGCGTGATTGAAGAAGACGAAAAGGAAATGATCAACAATGTATTCGATCTGGGAGACGCGATCGCCAAGGATGTGATGGTGCCGCGTGTATATGTGGTCATGGCGGATGTGAACAGCAGCTATGAAGATCTGATCCGGCTGTTCCGGGAGGAACAGTTTACCCGCATTCCGATCTACGAGGACAATGTGGATAATATCATCGGTCTGATCAATATGAAAGATCTGCTTCTGTATGAGGATCTGGATCATTTTGATATTCGCCGGATCCTGCGCAAGCCGTATTTTACGGTAGAAAATAAAAATGTATCCGATCTGCTGATGGAAATGAAAAAGTCGACATTCAATCTTGCTATCGTGCTGGATGAGTACGGGGAAGTGGCAGGAATCGTTACGGTCGAAGATATCGTGGAGGAGATCGTGGGCGAGGTCCAGGATGAGTACGATGCCCACGAAACAGACAATATCAAAAAGATAGATGATCACACGTATGATGTCAAAGGATTTATCAATCTGCATGATCTCAATGATGAACTGCATCTCGATCTGGACAGCGAGGATTTCGATTCGATCGGCGGACTGATCATTGACAGGCTGGGGCGTCTGCCGCAACTCAACGATCAGGTGACTTTGGAAAACGGGATCATCCTGCAGGTCAAGAAGATCGATAAGAACCGGATTGAAGAAGTTCGCCTTATTCTTCCTGTGAAAACGAATGAAGAGGACGAAGAGGATAAAAAGAACAAATAGAAAAAAAGGAGATTTCGCGTTCATCGAAATCTCTTTTTCTATTTTGTACTTTCTATTGGGCCGGAGCGCTCTGTGCTGCCTGGGCAGCCTGTTCGTTTTTCTGAGCCTGTTCCTGAGCTTCTCTTTCCGCTTGTTTCTGTTTATACGGTTCTTTCAGATCATCGGGAAGGATCTCTTCCGGAATATTTTTTATTTCGGTCAGATCCTGCCGCTGGCTCGCTCCCGGATTGTCTTTAATGTATTGACAATACGCTTTGGCGATCGCCATGCAGATCTTGTCCTTTGTGCTTTCATTGTCCAGGGCGTCTACATCGTTTTTATTGGTCAGGTACCCTAATTCGAGCAGCATGGACGGCGACTGCACGAGATCGACGATCTGCAGCGGATAGCCTTCTGTGGACCAGCAGCCGTTGTTTTTGCTCCACGGGATCGCTTCGAGATTTTTGGCAATATACGTGTAGATCGTATCGCTTGCGCTGTCGCTGCCGCGTACATAGGATTCATATCCGTATTCGGAAGCGTCTTCCCGGGAATTAAAATGGACCGATAAGATGTAATCGGGATTAGCCACATTCAAAACGCGGGTTCGGCCGTTCAGATCATCCAGCTCATAATTGGCCGAATACACATTTTCCCAGGGAACTTCGTCGGATTCTCTTGTATAGGCGACTTTGATGTTCGGATTGAGCTTCTGTATATCCGTTCCGATCTGTTTTGCGTATTCGAGCGTATAGTCCTTTTCCGATTTATCGGACAGCGAGGTGGCTCCGCCATCCATCCCGCCATGTCCGGCATCGATCATGATGGTTACATCGGTGTCGGTCACGTATTCTTTCGTAACTGTTTCATTTTGCAAAGTGGCGTGTTCTTCTTTCTGAAGGAATGGTCTGGCAATAGCCCAGATCATACAGGCACAAAGAAGGACGAGCACTACCTTCACCCAGGTTCTCAGTTTTCTTTTCTTTTTTCTTTTCTTTTCTGCCATGTCTAGAGTATAGCATATCGATGCAAAGTTCAGGCTACCGGAATGCTTCTTCCCCTAAAAATGAAAAATGATAATCATATGAAAAAAGATACCTGAAAAGTATCTTTTTGAGAGAAAAACAATTTCGACCATACTGCAATATACAAATAGGTGGTGCCGATCGTGTGCCGGATCATAAATTCTGGATGATCAGGATCCCGTAGGCGATCAAAGAGGCGATTCCAAGGAAGATGATCCCTTTCGAAAGGGAGGCGCTGTCCTTTAAGAAGGAATCGTATTTCTTCATTACTGTTTGTGATTCCTGGAGGTATTGCTTTTTCTGCCGTGCAGAAATACCTTTTACTTTTTTTGATGCTGTCATAAACTCGTCTCCTTCTGTTTAAATAATACCATATATTGATAAAAAAATATTTTTTTTATCAATGAATGACCAATGTTTCCGTTTTTGTGACCAGGATGGAGGATAAAGAAAAAAGCCCGCCAAGGCGGACTTTTCGGTTTTCTGAAATGAATAAGGATTAGTAGTTTTCAGAACGAACTTCAAAGAATGATTTCGGATGATCACATACAGGGCAAACTTCAGGAGCCTTGTCTGCGAATACGATGAATCCGCAGTTGCGGCATTCCCACATCGTCTTTTCGTCTTTCTTGAATACCTTGTCTTCGTTCAGGTTGTTCAAGAGGGCAATGTAGCGTTCCTCGTGTGCTTTTTCGATCATCGCAACACCGCGGAATTTGCGTGCGAGTTCAGGGAATCCTTCCTCGTCGGCTTCCTCAGCCATTCTCTTGTACATGTCGGTCCATTCGCCGTTTTCGCCTTTGGCAGCTGCTAAAAGGTTTTCTTCTGTCGTACCGAGCTCGCCAAGTGCTTTGAACCACATTTTTGCGTGTTCTTTTTCGTTGTCAGCCGTTTTCAGGAACAAAGCAGCAATTTGTTCGTATCCGGCTTTTTTAGCAACGCTGGCAAAGTAAGTGTACTTGTTGCGTGCCTGGCTTTCTCCGGCAAAAGCTTCCCATAAGTTCTTTTCGGTTTTTGTACCTTTTAATGATTTTTCCATCTTGTCCTCCTATAAATGATAGAAATCTTTTATATGTTATATCTTGAAAAGATTATAACCAGTAATCAGTAAATATGCAGCGCTTCTTTTTTACGGCATTTCGGACACGTATAATGAAGCGTCAGATCATAAGAATGAATGTCGAGATTTGTCCGAAGTCTTAAGAATTCCTCAAGACCTGTTACATTGAAATCTTCGATCGTTTCGCACCGGTCGCAGATCGCATGGACATGCGCATCCGTTCTTGAATCGTACCGGTCCGGATGACCTGCGATCGAAATTTTTGCGATCTTTCCTTCATTGACCAGAAGATTCAGATTCCGGTAAATGGTAGCGATCGACATTTTGATATTGTCTTCTTTGCACAAAAGAAACAGCTCTTCTGCGCTCGGATGGCCATCATACTGCATGACCATGGAGTACAAAGTATCTTTTTGTTTCGACACAGGATCACCCCCTAAAAATAAGAATCATTCTTAATTTGAATTATACTCAATTTTTTGCACAAATCAACAAAAAAATGAGCAATCACATATTTACACACGATTATTCAAACAAAGCGGTACCGATCCGGACCATGTTGGAACCATGTTCGATCGCAATCTGATAATCCTGTGACATTCCCATGGATAGTGTATCGAGCTGAGGGTATTTTTTCTGCAGCGCAAGATAGAGATCATGCATCGTTTCAAATTCTTTGCCGACTTTTTCCAGATCCTCCGTATGGGAGGCGATACACATCAGCCCTTTCCATTCAATATGTTCCATCTGTTCGATCTGTACGATCAGTTCATCCAGTTCATTGAGCGGCAGACCCGTTTTGTTCGGATCGTCGCTGATCTTCAGTTCGATCAGCACCTTCTGACAGATGTTGTGTCTGGCCGCCTGTTTTTCGATTTCCCTGGCAAGCTTGAGAGAATCCACGCTCTCGATCACATCCACCTTGCCGATAATATATTTCACCTTGTTGGTCTGCAGATGCCCGATCAGATGCCACGTATACGCGGGATCGTATTTTTCGAGAAACTCCTGGACCCTGTTCTCGCCGAAGACCGTGACACCAAGAGCAGCCAGTTCGTCGACTTCTTCTTTCGTATGTTTTTTTGTTACGCCGACCAGCGTCACCTCCGGCATGGCCAGCACTTCATTGATCAAAACTTCATTCATATGATTCCTCCTAAAACAGTTTTCCCTGTTTATGACTCATTTTGTGATCCAGCGCTCCTGGAACACGATGCAGCAGTTCCTTTGCACGCTTTTCATCAAACAGCCAGTCCCTGACATCGTCCTTGCGGATGATCAAAGGCATCCGGTGATGGAACGGCTTCATCGAATCGTTCGCTTCTGTTGTAAGAAGCACAAACTGTTCCTTATGAAAAAATCCCGCAAGGAACATCGTGTTTTCCTCTTTTTCGAAAAATGTCACTTTTTCTTTTTCCGGTGTCCATTCGTAAAAGGCGGAAGCCGGAACAAGCACCCGGTGATGCGTGAAATCATAGGAAAACATCGGCTTTTCGCATACGGTTTCCGCCCGCGCGTTGATCAGGCGCTTTTTAAAATTCGCGTATTCGATCCCGAACTGCCGGATCGTGATCGCGTACGCATTTTCCTTTTTCATCAGACAGAACGCTTTCGAGCTGGGATAGATATTTCCAAAATCAAAAGATTCCTGCTCGAATTCAGGGATCGGCGCATAGTTACGCAACGTTCTCAGCACATCTTTCGAAATATAAAACTGTCCGCACATACAACTCCTCCTGTATTTACATTTCATTATACGAAAAAGGGAAAATATGGTACAGTAAAACGAAGGAGACATAAGCATGAAGAAAGGATTTTTCATCACATTTGAAGGAAATGACGGGGCCGGGAAAACAACGATCGCCAAGGCCTGCATGGATCAGCTCAAGGAACAGGGGCACGAAGTCATTTATACAAGAGAGCCGGGAGGCAGCCGGATCGCCGAACAGATCCGTGGAATCCTGCTCGACAATGAGAATACCGATATGGATGCCCGCACGGAAGCGATCTTGTACGCAGCGGCCCGCCGGCAGCATCTCGTCGATATCGTTGCCCCGGCTCTGGCCCAGGGAAAAATCGTATTATGCGATCGTTTCCTCGATTCTTCGCTCGCGTATCAGGGAGTCGGAAGAGGACTAGGCATAAACGAGGTGGAAGAACTGAACCGCTTTGCGATCCATGATCTGATGCCGGACAAAACGATCTTCCTGGCTGTCAGCAATGAAATCGCCCAGCAGCGGATGGGAGCGCGCAGCGAAGCGCTGAACCGGCTCGACAATGAAAAAGCAGATTTTCATGAAAAGGTCCGTGCCGGGTATGAAAAACTGCTTCAGCGCGATCCGCAGCGGATCGTCAAGATCGATGCGTCAGGAAGTGTCGATCATGTCAGTGCGACAGCCATGAAGGAAATTGAAAAAGTGATCTATGGATAAAGCTCAGTTGAAAAAGACCCAGCCCGTCGTATACCGGACGCTTTCCCACGCCTTGACGAGCGGCCGGATCGCGCATGCCTACATGTTTGCCGGACCGAAAAGCGCCAATACAAAAAATACAGCACTGCTCTTTATACAGAGCCTGTTCTGTCCTCATCCGGATGAAGACGGTTTTGCGTGTCAGGAATGCGATTCGTGCCGTCGTCTGGCTGCCCATGATGCGGCCGACGTAAAATGGATCGAAAAAGAGCGGATCAAAAAAAACGATATTGCCCGGCTGCAGGAACAGTTTTCGACGACAGCCGTCGAAAGGAACGGAAAACGGGTGTATGTGCTCGATCGTTTCGACAAGGCGACACCGGATTCGTCGAATGCGCTTTTGAAATTCCTGGAGGAGCCGGGCACCAGTCTGTTCGGAATCCTGCTTGTTGAAAACGCAGCCAATACGCTGACGACCATCCAGTCGCGCTGCCAGCTGATCCAGTTTCGTCCCGGATCGATCGCGTATGTAAAAAACGCACTGAAGGACCTGACAGACGAGGAAAGTGCCGACATGCTCGCACGAGCCGGCTATTCTTTCGAGGAGGCCGCAGCGCTGGTCACCGACGAAACCTACCCGCTGATCCGTGAAGAAGCCAAAGTATTTTTTGAAAACATGCACAGGATCACAGCCGTATATCGTATGCAGCGGGAAGTCTTCCCGGCCAAAGGGGAACATACGACAAGGCAGTGGGTCAATGTATGGCTCATATGGCTTCTGTACTATATTAAACATTCCGGACGATCGGATGTGCGTTTTGAACAGAAAGTGGCTCTTGTCGCGATCGTGACCGAAACGCTCGATCTTCTTGTCCGTCCTGTGGACCTCGCTTTATGTCTCGATAAAGTGTATGCCCGCATAAGAAAGGCAGTAAATTTATGAACGATAATCTCGATAAGGAAAAACCATATCCCTATTTAGTATATATACAATTTGAAGAAAGCAAAAAACCGTACTCTTTCGGTTCGCATGAACGCTATCACGTCAATGACTATGTGATCGTGGAAACCGTACGGGGCCAGGAAATCGGCAAGGTATGCGTGCCGACGCTCGAATACGACGAAAAGAAGATCAAAGGAGAGTGCAAACCGGTCATCCGCAAAGCGACCGAGGCCGACCTCGAACGCAAGGAGCAGAACAAGGAAAAAGCAAAAAAAGCCATCCTGGTATGTCAGGACTGCATCCGCAATCTCGATCTCGATATGCATCTGATCAGCTGCGAATACACGCTCGACTGCGCCAAGGTCATCTTTACTTATATTTCCGACGAGCGTGTCGACTTCCGGCAGCTTCTCAAGGACCTGGCCCATCAGCTGCACTGCCGGATCGAGCTGCGTCAGGTCGGTCCCCGCAACAAGGCGAAAATGGTGGGCGGGATCGGCAACTGCGGTATGGAATGCTGCTGCAGCCGCTTTTTATCCGACTTTGATACGGTCTCGATCAATATGGCAAAAAACCAGATGCTTGCTCTCAATATTTCCAAGCTTTCCGGCCAGTGCGGCAAGCTCATGTGCTGTCTGCGTTATGAAAACGATCAGTATACCGAATTGAAAAAGGGGCTGCCAAAGATCAATTCCCATGTGACGTATGAAGGAAACAATTACCGCATCTCGAGCATGAACCTGCTTCAGAAACAAGCCAAGATCGAAAACAAGGAAGAAGTGAAATTTGTCTCGTTTAGCGAATTGTATCCGGATCATGAAGCGATGCCGGATAAGCTGAAAGAGAAAAAAGAAAAGGCGGAGCCGGAACGAAGCGAAAAAGCCGGCAGGCCGCATAACCGTTCTCATAAACAAAACAAATCAAATGAAAAGGTGAATCGAAATGGAAAAAACGAAAGACACCAGCGAAACGACAGGAACCATCACGAAAAGACAAAAAAGCTTTAGCGGGCCGCAGGCATCTCTGTACCTTGTGCCGACCCCGATCGGCAATCTTAGCGAAATGAGCCGGCGGGCACTCGAGATCCTCGGGCAGGCGGATATCATTGCCTGCGAAGATACGAGAAATTCCGGCCGTCTGCTTCAGCATTTCGGAATTTCAAAACCTCTGATCTCCCATCATGAGCACAATCAGGAAACGAGCATCCCTAAGATCATGACATTTCTCGAAGAAGGAAAAAGCGTGGCCGTGATCTCGGATGCCGGTTATCCGCTCGTATCGGATCCCGGACAGCGGCTCGTTCGTTCATGTATCAGCGCCGGTATCCCGGTCATTCCGGTTTCCGGACCAAACGCTGCGCTCGACGCACTGGTCGCAAGCGGAATGGATACCCGTCATTATCTGTTTTACGGTTTTCTGGATGCCAAAAGCTCCAGACGGACCCGACAGCTGGAAACGCTCAAAAGCTTTCCGTATACGATCATTTTTTACGAAGCGCCGCATCGGATCGAAGCGATGCTCAGCGATCTGTATTCGGTTTTCGGCAACCGGAACATCTGTCTGGCGCGGGAGCTGACAAAGCTGCATGAAGAACTGATCCGCGGGCCGGTAAAGGATATCATTCCTTTGTGCGCGCAGCTCAAAGGCGAGATGGTCGTGGTGTGCCAGGGAGCGCCTGAAGAGGAAAATACAGTGACGCTCGAGGAGGCGGCCGAAATGGCCGGCCAGCTCAAAGCGGAGGGTCTGTCAACGAAGCAGGCTGTCGCTCAGACCGCAAAACAGCTCGGGATCTCGAAAAACGAACTGTACCGTTTTGTCGTGAATAAAGAAAGATAAAAATAAAATTGTCAAAAGATCAAATATCATGTAAAATTAACCTTGCAAAAGTTGTTGGAGGGTCTTGATTATGGTCTTAACAAGATTAAAGCAGCAAGTGAAGATGAAATCTAAACAAGCGTACCTGGTATAGGTGCGCTTTTTTTGCGAAAGGAAAGGTATTTTTAAATGGAAAAACCAAGAGTGCTTATTGTGATGGGATCACGTTCGGACATGCCGGCCATGGAAGGATGCATGGCGATGCTCGATGATCTGAACGTAGGTTATGAAGTCCGCGTGCTGAGCGCCCACCGTACGCCGGAAGCCGTACTGGAGCTTTCACGCACCGCAAAAGATCGCGGGATCCAGGTCATTATTGCCGCGGCCGGAGGAGCGGCTCATCTGGCCGGCGTCCTGGCCAGCTCGACACCACTGCCGGTGATCGGTATCCCGATCCAGACCAGCGCGCTGGGCGGAATGGATTCTCTTTTGTCCACAGTACAGATGCCTGCCGGCGTTCCGGTCGCTACAGTGGCGATCGGAAAAGCAGGAGCGAAAAACGCGGCGCTGCTGGCATGCCAGATGATCGGACTGGCCGATGCGCAAGTGCAGCAGGCTGTCGCAGACTTTAAAAAAGCGCAGGCCGAAAAGGTCCTGGCCGATTCGGTCGTACAGTAATAAGGAGAAAAGCATGGATCAGAGAATATTCGTTTGTAAAAAAGATCAGTTTCAGGTAGAAAGCGAATCTTTGATGGCCGAATTGAAGCAGTCATTCGGTCTGAATGATCGTTTTCATGCAGAACGTTACAACATTTATGACGTTTTCGGAGCCGATCCGCAGGATATCGATCTGCTCAAAAAGCAGGTCCTTTCTGAAATCGTGACCGACGAAGTATACGATACGATCGATCTGGAAAACAAAAAGTACCTCGCTTATGAGTTTTTGCCTGGACAGTATGATCAGCGGGCCGATTCGGCACAGCAGTGCCTTATGCTTCTCAACAATAAGCCGGCCGTTTCCATTCATTCGGGAACGCTGCTTGTTTTTGACAATGCGAGCGACGAGGAAATCGAAAAGATCAAAAAATATATGATCAATCCGGTGGAGGCCCGCGAAAAAGATCTCTCCGTCCTGGAGGATGACCAGAACGTGGAGATTGAGGATGTCCCGGTCGTCAGCGGTTTCGTTCAGATGCGTCCTGAAGAGCTCGAACAGCTCAGGAACGAGCTTGGACTGGCCATGTCCTTTGAAGATATCGCCTTCGTGCAGGATTATTTTAAAAAGGAGGAGCATCGCGATCCGACTATGACCGAGATCCGGGTGCTCGATACGTACTGGTCCGATCACTGCCGCCACACCACTTTCGAGACCGTGCTGGAAAACGTGACATTCCATGAAGAAAAACTGCAGGAGCAGCTGCAGAAGTCGTATGAAAACTATGTAGCGCTGCGCCGGAAAGTACACCAGAACAAAAAGCCGGCCACCCTGATGGATATGGCAACGATTGCTGGCAAGCATCTGCGTCAGGAAGGCAAGCTCGACGATCTGGAAGTGAGCGACGAGATCAACGCCTGCTCGATCGAGATCAAGGTGGATGTGAACGGAAAAGACGAGGACTGGCTGCTCATGTTCAAAAACGAGACCCACAACCATCCGACCGAGATCGAACCGTTCGGCGGCGCGAGCACATGCATCGGCGGCGCGATCCGCGATCCGCTTTCCGGACGAAGCTATGTATACCAGGCGATGCGTATCACCGGAGCTGGCGATATCACAAGACCGATTTCTGAAACGATGGCGCATAAGCTGCCGCAGTCCAAAATTTCAAAACAGGCCGCGCATGGGTATTCTTCCTACGGAAACCAGATCGGACTGGCTACCACTTTCGTTGAGGAAATCTACGATGACGGTTATACCGCAAAACGCATGGAAGTCGGCGGGGTCGTCGGTGCCGCGCCAAAGGATCATGTAAAACGCGAAAAACCGGAACCGGGCGATATCATCGTCCTGATCGGCGGCGCGACAGGCCGTGACGGGATCGGCGGTGCGACCGGATCAAGCAAGGAACACAACGATACCTCGCTGGAAAAATGCAGTTCCGAGGTGCAGAAAGGCAACGCGCTGATCGAGCGGAAGCTGCAGCGGCTGTTCCGCAACCCGGCTGCGACCCGGCTGATCAAAAAAGCCAATGATTTTGGCGCAGGTGGTGTGAGCGTGGCTGTGGGCGAGCTGGCTGATGGTCTGGACATTGATCTGGATATTGTTCCGGTCAAATACGAAGGGCTTGACGGAACCGAACTGGCGATCTCGGAAAGCCAGGAGCGTATGGCGGTGTGCATCCGCGCAGAAGATCTTGAACGATTCCTGGAAGAATGCCATAAGGAAAATCTGGACGGTGTCAAAGTGGCGGAAGTGACCGACACGAATCGTCTGGTCATGAATTGGCGCGGCAAAACGATCGTCGATATGTCCCGGGCTTTCCTGGATACGAATGGTGTCCGCCAGCATCAGGATGTATGTGTGGAACCATCGGACCACAAGAAAGATCCGTTTGCTGCCGGCGCAGAGAATCTGAAAGAGGCGCTGCAGCTGCCGAATGCGGCCAGCCAGATCGGTCTGGCAGAAATGTTCGATGCCACGATCGGAAAGTCGACGGTGCTGATGCCGTTCGGAGGCAGATACCAGCTGACCCCGGAAGAAGGATCGGTGCAGAAGCTGCCGGTTCTCGGATGGACCAATACGTGTTCGGCCATGACGTATGGCTATGATCCGCGCATTTCCAAATATTCCCCGTACCTGGGCGCTTCCTATTCTGTGGTAGAGGCGCTGGCGCGGCTCGTATCGATGGGCGTGTCCTATAAAGGGGTCCGTCTTTCCAACCAGGAATATTTCGAACGGCTCGGAAACGATCCGAAAAAATGGGGCAAACCGTTCCAGGCGCTTCTTGGCCTGATCGATGCGCAGCTTGCGTTCGAAACGCCGGCGATCGGCGGCAAGGACAGCATGTCCGGAACCTTTAACGAGATCCATGTGCCTCCGACGCTTATCACGTTTGCTGTCAACACCGCGAAGACCCAGGATATCGTATCGGCTCCGTTCAAACAGGCAGGCAACTATATTTATCTTGTCAAGCATGTGCCGCAGGAAGGCTATGTGCCGGATTATGAGCAGCTCAAGCACAATTTTGACTGTGTTCTCGACCGGATGAAAAGAAAGCAGATCGTATCGGCCAAATCGGTCAAAGAAGGCGGTCTGGCTGTTACGGTATGCAAGATGGCGTTCGGCAACAAGCTGGGTGCGGCCATCCGTACAGACGAAGAGGTCTTTGCGCCAATGATCGGCTCGATCGTTGTGGAGTCGACCGAAACGATCCAGGATCCGGCGTTCAAACTGCTCGGTATCCTGAACGATACGAATGAAATTGTCATCAATGAGGAAAAGATCGCAATCGATGAGGCGATCGCGGACTGGGAAAGCCGTTATCACGATCTGTATCCGCGAATCGTGAACGAAAATAAAGAGGCTGTCATCGATACGCCGCTTTACGATAAAAAATGTCATTTGTCCCGCAAGGTCGTGGAAGTGCCGAAAGTAGTCATTCCGGTATTCCCGGGCCAGAACTGCGAGTTTGACACGGCGCAGCAGTTCGAAAGAGCGGGTGCTCAGGTCGAACAGATCGTATTTAATAATCTGAGCGTGGAAAATATCGAAAAAAGCATCGATGTCCTGGCTGCGGCGATCGAATCGGCTCAGATCCTGATGATCGTGGGCGGATTCAGCAGCGGCGACGAGCCGGACGGTTCGGGCAAGTTTATCGCGAGCGTCCTGCGCAATCCGAAGGTCTGGGACGCGATCGGTAAAATGCGAAGCAATGAAGGTCTGATCCTGGGAATCTGCAACGGCTTCCAGGCGCTGATCAAATCGGGACTGCTTCCTTACGGGGATATCGAAAAACTGGATGCCAAGTCGCCGACCTTGTTCCGCAACGACATCAACCGCCATGTTTCTCACATTGCGCGTACGCGGATCACATCGGTCCATTCTCCTTGGCTTGAAAGCTTTGTGCCGGGCGAGATGCATTCTGTGGCGATCTCGCATGGAGAAGGAAAGTTTGTCGCGGATGATGCGCTCCTTCATAAGCTGGCGCGTCATGGACAGATCGCGACGCAGTATGTTAACGAGGATGGCCTGCCGACAATGGATGGTGCCGACAATCTGAACGGTTCTTCCTGGGCTATTGAAGGGATCCTGAGCGAAGACGGTCATATTTTCGGAAAAATGGGACATAGCGAACGGTATGAAGATGGTTTGTTCCAGAATATTTCCGGCAATAAAAACCAGAATATTTTTGAAAACGGTGTGCGTTTCTTTACGCACAAAAAGAAATAATGAGCACACAGAGCATGGCGGCGATCGGTGCGGTATTCGGCATCGATGAGGCGGCCAGGACGTTGTATTATGTGCTGCATTCTCTGCAGCAGCGTGGTCAGGATGCGGCCGGGATGGCTTGTACGGACGGTTCAAGGATCGTCTGCGAGAAAAACAACGGCATGCTCAGCGAGATCTTCAAGGAAGATGTCCTGGCCGGTATGAAGGGTACGAGCGCGTTGGGTCATGTGCGCATGGCATCAGATGAAGATACGGATCTGGAAAATGTGCAGCCGATCATGGTGCGTGCCCATCAGGGCCATTTCGCGATCGCGACGGCCGGAAATGTCACGAATTCCCAGGCTCTGCGTGACGAGATGGAAGAGAGAGGCCTTATTTTTCAGGGCAGCAGCGACGCGGAGCTGATCGCGCATCTGATCCAGTTTTATCCGGGTCATTTGTTTGAAAAGATCATGACGGCGTGTTCGAAACTGGAAGGTTCCTATACGTTCGTGGTCATGACAAAGAACACGATGTATGCGATGCGCTCGTCGGACGGGATCCGTCCTTTGTGGATCGCGCGCTGCAATGACGGCTATGTGATCGCAAGCGAAAGCGCGGCGTTTACGATGATCGATGTGCAGGACAAGCGGGAGCTGAGGCCTGGCGAGCTGATCCGGCTTGGCGAAGAGGGCGAACGCAGCTACTTTGTCGAACAGGATGCCAGGGAGCATATGTGCGCGATGGAATATGTGTATTATTCCCGTCCTGACAGTGTGCTGGGGGGCAGAAATGTGCATTCGGTGCGTGAGGACTGCGGAGCGCTGCTGGCGTTCGAGGAGCCGGCCGATGCGGATATCGTGATCGGGGTGCCGGATACGGCAATGAGCGCGGCGGCCTCGTTTGCGCGGATGCTGAAAAAGCCGTACGAGATCGGTCTGATCAAGAACCGGTATATCGGTTCGACCTATATCCGTCCTTCTTCGCAGCAAAGAGAGCAAGGGATCCGGACAAGACTGAATGCGATTTCCTCGGTCGTCCGGGGCAAACGGGTGTACCTTGTGGACGATTCGCTTGTCAAAGGGTTCACGGCGAAAAGGATCTGCAAGCTGCTCAAGGAGGCGGGAGCGAAGGAAGTGCATTTGCGGATCGCTTCGCCAAAGATCAGCAATGTTTGTGTTTACGGGTATGAAGGGGCGCGGCAGGATCAGCTGGCGGCCTATAAGTATACGGATGAGGAAATGTGCCAGCTGTTCGGAGCGGATTCGATCCGCTTTTTGGGGCTGGATGCGTTCAGGCTTTGTACGGGAAATGATGCCTGCATGGCCTGCATGGACGGACACTATGTGAATAGCTGTCCTGAAAACAAGGAAAGGAAATAAAGATGGCAGAAAAATATAAAGAGGCTGGAGTTGATCTGGAGGCTGGTTATGAATCGGTGCGTCGTATCCGTTCGCATGTGGAACGTACAAAGGTAAAAGGGGCGATCGATTCGATCGGCGCGTTCGGGGGCATGTTCGATCTGAGTGCATATGATCTGAAGGAGCCGGTGCTCGTTTCGGGCACCGATGGTGTCGGAACGAAGCTCATGCTGGCTTTTGAAATGGACAAGCACGACACGATTGGGATCGATGCGGTCGCGATGTGTGTCAATGATGTGCTCGTTCAGGGGGCGGCGCCTGTCTTCTTCCTGGATTATATTGCGGTCGGACAAAACAGGCCGGCTGTCATTGAACAAATTGTCAAGGGGGTCGCGGATGGCTGTATGGATGCGCAGTGTGCTCTGATCGGGGGCGAAACGGCCGAAATGCCGGACATGTATGACAAGGATCATTATGATCTGGCTGGTTTCTGTGTGGGGGCGGTCGACAAGTCGAAGCTCAAGGATTCCCGCCATTTGAAGGTGGGAGACGTGCTGATCGGTCTGCCGAGCACGGGCGTGCATTCGAACGGGTTCTCGCTGGTGCGCAAGGTGCTGTTCAAGGATAATCATCTCGATCCGCACCAGGCGTATGAAGAGCTGGGGGGCAAGGTGCTTGGCGACGTGCTGCTGACGCCGACAAGAATTTATGTCCGTCCGATCAAAGCGCTGTTCGACAAGGTCGATATTCATGCAATGTCCCATATCACAGGTGGCGGTTTTTATGAAAATGTGCCGCGTATGCTCAAGGAGGGCATGGGGGTCGTGATCGATGCCAGCGCGTTCCCGAAACCGGAGATCTTTGATTTTATCGAGAAAAAAGGAAACATTGACCGCAGGGAAATGTACAACGTCTTCAATATGGGGATCGGATTTATCGTGGCGGTCGATGAAAACGATGTGGAAAAGACGCAGGCTCTGCTCAAAGAGGCTGGCCAGGATTCGTATGTGATCGGCAAGGTGACGGATTCGGGCGAGGTTGACGTGCAATGGTAAAGATCGCGGTCTTTGCGAGCGGATCGGGCACGAATCTCGAAGAGATCCTTTCACATATCGAGGATGGTTCGCTTCCGGTCGAGCTTTCCTGTGTAATCGTGGACAAGGAAAAGGCGTTTGCGAGAGTGCGGGCGCACAATCACGGGATCCCGGAATATTATTTCGACCCGAAGGCTTATGATGGCAAAGCTTCGTATGAAAAGGCGATCCTGAAGGTCCTTCGCGAATACGGGGTGCAGCTGATCGTGCTGAGCGGCTATATGCGTTTTATCGGCAAGGTGCTGCTCGAAGCCTTCCCGAACCGGATCATGAATCTGCATCCGGCGTATCTGCCGGAATTTCCGGGAGCGCACAGTATTCAGGATGCTTACGAGGCGGGCGTGAAGCAGACGGGTGTCACGGTCCACTTTGTGGATGAAGGGGTGGATAGCGGCCCGATCATCCGTCAGGAACGTCTGGCTATCGACCCAGACTGGGATCTTGCAAAGCTGGAAAAGCATGTGCATGCGCTTGAATATGATCTGTTCTGGCAGGTCATCAAATATGTGAGCGAACAAATAGAGGAGGAAACGAAAATGAAGAGAGCTTTGGTAAGTGTTTCGGACAAGACAGGTCTGGTTCCTTTTGTGAAAGGTCTTGTCGAGCAAGGATATGAGATCATTTCGACTGGCGGCACGAAGCGGGCGCTGGAAGAGGCTGGCCTGCCGGTGATCGGGATCAGCGAGATCACGAATTTTCCGGAGATCATGGATGGCCGTGTGAAGACGCTGCATCCGAATGTTCACGGGGCTCTGCTTTGTGTAAGGGATAATCCGGATCATGTGGCGCAGATCGAAAAACTCGGTATCGATTTTATCGATCTGGTTTGTGTCAATTTGTATCCGTTCAGGGAAACGGTGCAGAAGGAGGGCGTTTCGCACGAGGAAATCATCGAGAATATCGATATCGGGGGTCCGAGCATGCTTCGTTCGGCTTCGAAGAACTATAAGTTCATTCCGGTGCTGTGCGATCCGAAAGACTATGATCTTGTGCTTGACGAGATCAGGGAGCTGGGGGAGACGACGCTGGAAACGCGCGAAAAGCTGGCTGCCAAGGTGTTCCGTCATACGGCTCGCTATGATGCGATGATCGCGGATTATCTGACGAAGAAGACGAACGAGCAGTTCCCTGAAAGCCTGACGATCACGTTCGACAAGGTGCAGGATCTGCGTTACGGGGAAAACCCGCATCAGAAAGCGGCGTTCTACAAAGGAATGCGTCCGCTCTATTCGCTTGCGAACGCGAAACAGCTGCATGGCAAGGAGCTTTCCTACAACAATATCCAGGATGGCAATGCGGCAATCGAGATCCTGAAAGATTTCGAGGGCGGTTTTGCGGCTGTCGGCTTGAAGCATATGAATCCTTGCGGTGTCGGTATTGGCGAGACGATCAACGAGGCGTGGGACAAGGCGTACGAAGCGGATCCGGTTTCGATCTTTGGCGGTATCGTGGCGTTGAATGCGCCGGTGGACAAGGAGCTTGCCGAAAAGCTTTCGAAGATCTTCCTGGAGATCGTTATCGCGCCGAAGTTTACGGACGAAGCGCTCGAGATCCTGACGAGAAAGAAAAATATCCGGCTGATGGAACTGGATACGACGCTGGATACGAATACGGCGCTCAAATACACGAATGTCAACGACGGCCTGCTGGTACAGGAAATGGATACGCACAAGATCAAAGAAGAGGATCTGCGCTGCGTGACGAACCGCAAGCCGACCGACGAGGAGATGAAGCAGCTGCTGTTTGGCTGGAACGTGGTGAAGCATGTCAAATCGAATGCGATCGTTCTTGTCAAAGACAATATGACGATCGGTGTCGGTGCCGGACAGATGAATCGTGTCGGTGCGGCAAAGATCGCGATCGAGCAGGCTGGCGAAAAGGCGCAGGGCTCGGTGATGGCGAGCGATGCGTTCTTCCCGATGCCGGATACGGTGCAGGAAGCGATCAAAGCGGGTGTGACGGCTATTATCCAGCCGGGCGGTTCGATCAAGGATCAGCTGTCGATCGATGAGTGCAATGAACATGGCATCGCGATGGTGTTCACGGGTGTTCGTCATTTCAAGCACTAAGGAAAAATGACAAAGAGGCAAACAGGGATGCGTTCCTGGCTGCCTCTTTTTTACTATTTGGAAAAAAACAAGAAGATCGATGCGAGAATCAGGATCATCTGCAGGACGAAGAAGGCATAGGCGTATTCTTTCGAACCTTTCAGGTATTCCTGGCCTTTTTTTATGTAGTCTTTATTGGTCATGAGATCGATGTCTCCTTTCTTTGAATTCATTCAAAATTGTCGGTATTCTTCTGTTTCCATTGCTTTGTCTGATCAAAACAGAAGGCGATCACACTGTAAATCAGATAAACAAATACATACAGTTTTCTGGTCGCGAACAGCATACGAGGGACGGTGGAAAACAAACACCAAAGCCAGATGCCAAGAAGGAAGAGGATCAGGCTTGTCGTACAACAGATCACTGCGGGGCGTGATAACTCGAAAGCGATCATCTGCCGTTTCCATGATCCGATCAGGACGAATACGATCAGGCAGGAAAGGATCTCAATGATCAGAGAACGATAGAAGGAGGTTTTTCCGATCGTATCATTCAATGCGGCTGGAAACAAAATCCATTCCAGCAATAAAAGAAATACAGGAAGTAACAAGAACATGAGTTTTTTCAGCATAGTCTGTATCCTCTCAATTATTGACAAGAAAGAAAATGAAAACGGAGTAAATGATGCACAGGACATAAGCAAAGATCAGCAGGAGATCGGTTGCAATACTGCTTTTTCGTGCCAGCTGGATCGTACAGGAAAACAGGAGCAGGAAAAAGATGTATTGAACACAATATATTTGATAGACGACACGATAGCGGACGAGCATCATGATCGAGGCGATGGCAACACTCAGGAAGCTCGCATATCGAAGGGTCAGCGAAAAGCTTCTTTTTGTCATATTCGGATCCCTTTCTTTTTCTATTGTTATTTTAATATTAAATTAAAATACAATCAATAAAACAGATACACTAATTGTATATCTGTTTTATATAATTGTTTATTTATCGCTCAGCATATCAAGCCATTCCTCGATATCCGCCTCTGTATATGTTTCCGAGAATGCTTTTCCATCTTTCCATCCTTCTCTCGCCCCGTCAAAAGTCAGGGAATCTCTGGCGTGACCCAGAGCATCCTGCGTACCGATCGTAAACGGAATGAACGTTTTGTTTTTGAGGTTGTTCTGGCTCAGGAACAGAGCCACTGGTGCTGGTGCGGCTGTGACCGAAGAGAGCGGAAAACCGATATAGACCGTGTCGCATTCGTTCCATTGATCAGGAACACTTTGTTCGAGCAGAAGACTGGTCGACTGCAGATCTTTGATCTCCTCGGCAGACAGCTGCTCGTCCTTATCGATTTTCTCATTCAGCGATGAATAATCTTTCTTGGGCACGATGCGGAACAGTTCCGAATCCGTATCGTCGGCAATTTGTGTAGCCAGTTCTTCGATCCCGTCATTCTCCGAATAATAGACGACCATGCTTTTTTCTGCTTTTTTTGGGCTGCATGCACTCAAAAGCAATACACATAGGAATAAGACTGTCAGTTTTTTCATCAGTAATCCACCGTTCCTTCGATCATATCATTAGTTGACTTCTTCTGTTCGGAAAAGAGGTCCATATCTTCCAGCATATCGGATGTACGTTGTGTCTGTTCTTCGATCGGTTCTTCTTTGATCGGACGGGGTGATCCGCCAAAGAAACTGAATACGAGCAGACCGGCTATGACGAGCGCGATCAGCACAAGGATCCACTTGTAAAATTTCATAGATTGCTCCTTTCCGAGAAATTATTTATAAGCCTTACTGATAAAGGGTGATACTTCCTAATAAATAGGCTTCTACACGATATGTATGAGGTACTTGACCGTTCAATGTAAAGATTACAGTTGCTCTAGCCTGGGTAGTGGTTGCATCATGATAGGTAATAGAATTTACTACAATAATCGAGTTTGACACATAATATGTGCAGTTAAATCCAGAAACGCTATATCCGCCATTCAAATAGCCACCAACAGTGATTTGAATAGAATAAGCATAAGACAAAAATGAGAATGTTTTTGTATTTGTTTGATAATTTCCATAAGGCTGAACTGCATACGGATCTTTGATATAGTTGGTAACAACGATATCTGCTCCAGATTTTTCAAAAGCAGCATTTACTTCTTTTTCCAAATCTTCTTCAGTAATTGTTTCCAATACAGTAATTTCGCAAATCTCCGGTTCTTCTGCTACTTCATCATTTGCATAGATATTTGCCGGGATAAACGAAAATGCACATAGAGTACAGATAAGTAATGATAATGTCTTTTTAAAAATTTTCATATTATAATTTCCTTTCAATGAATTGTATTTTTGTGAATTTGAAGTTCAAATGTTAATTTAATGAACTTCAACGATAATATTAATTGTTCTTGGTCCTTTAATGGTCAAGGTAACAGTCTTTTTGCTAGGAGAACAAAGAGCCTGCGTGATCCTTGCTCCTTCCCAGGATCCTGTTGCTTTATGGATTTCTCCTCTAGCTCCTCAGTTTCCATTTGCGTATGTCATAACTCCTACGACTACGACTTCATTTCCATCTCCATCGACCCAGGATGCGGAACCGCTCCAGGTTTCAATATTCCTTGGAACAATTTCTTCAACTGGTTCTGTTTCGCTGTAAGCCAGTACAGGAACAGAAGATGTGCATAATGTGCAGGCAATCAATGCTGCAGTGCATAATTTAGCTGAAATGTATTTCATAAATCCAGCTCCTTTCTTTACTTCTATTATCCTGATGAACTTTACAAATTATTTGCAAACAGGAAGATTCTCAAAACAAGGAATGATAATGAAAAAAGTACTTTATTTTGAAGTTTACAGTAAGAAAATATGGTACGATAAAAAATATAAATTATAGATGCAAGAAAGAAAAAGAAAGGTTTTATTATGAATATTTTGCTGATCGAAGACAATCATGCTTTGGCGTCTGCTATTCGTGATGTGCTCTCAATATATGAAATTCAGATCTGCTACACATTGGAACAGGCATGGAATGAAATAAAAAATAAATATGATCTGTATATCGTGGATCTTCATCTGCCGGATGGAAATGGATTGGATTTTATCCAGTATGTGCGGGAGTTTTCATCCGTACCGGTCATCGTGATCTCCAATATTCATGATGAAGAAACGATTTTAAAAAGCTATTCTTTCCTGATCGATGACTATATCGAAAAACCATTCCGCACGGCAGTGTTCAAAGCTAAGATCGAAAGTTTGGAAAAGAGAACAAAAAAGCAGCAGGATAATCTGATCATTCATGGAATTCGTCTTGATGTGTCTTGTTCAAAAATTCGCTATTTAAAGGAAGAAGCAGATCTTTCTATTAGTGAATGTGCGATTCTGGAAAAATTGTTCATTGCATGGCCAAATGCTTTGCGGACCGAACAGTTAAAACATTTCGTATTTCAAAAAACGGGCAGAGAAATGTCAGATGCTACGTTTAGTGCGAGGATGTCCAATTTAAAGAAGAAGATTCTGCCTTTTCCGTTTTCTGTGGCAGGAAAAAGAAATTCGGTCTATTTTTTGAAGTTTGATGAGGAATGAAATCATGAATAAAGAGAAGACAAACAATTCTATTTTAAAAATCGGCGTATTTTTTACCTGCACATTGTCTTTCGTATTATTGATCTTGATATTAAGCCGCTCTTTTTTGAGAGAAATGGATATTGCGTTTGCTGAAGATCCGATATCTGCATTGTTTCAAACGTCTTCTTTTCAAATTCCTCTTTCTTTTTCTTTATCTGGATATGGAAAGAGTGCTTTTTATTATTTATTGAAGCAGTATCTGCTAGATCCGGTCTTCCTTTGTTTTTTCATTTCATTATTCCTTTCTGTCATCTGTCTGGTTCTGTTTTTTCGACAGATTTTATCAGAAAACAAAGAACATCAAAGCAAGATCAGGCAGATCCGAAGCGACATGGGTCATGCGAAAAATGAATCACGATCTTTCCGGATCCGAAGCCGGCAGGAACGGATCGAATATGAAAATGTTCTTCATCAGATAAAATCGTCTTTGGCCACTTTATCCTTAAGAGCAGAACTAACCGATCCTGGAAAAAATCAGGAGCAGATGCTTCTGGAAATTGACCAGTGTTCGTCCATGATCGATGCGTATTTGACGACATCGGTTGCCTACAGCATGAAAGCCTATCATTTTTCTCTTGGAAATCTGGCTGATCTTCTTCATTCGGCAAATAGCCGGCTGAACGAAAAAGCAAATCAGAGAAATATCCAGATCAGGACGGAACTGGAGCCGGCATGGCTTTTTATGGATCCTGTCAAAATGGAAGAAGCATTTGAAACGATCCTGTCAAATTTTATCGAGTATTCTCAGAAAGACAGCACCATTTCTGTTTATTCTTGTCATACTACTTCGCATCTTACAGTACGAATAACTGGTCTTCCAATCGCCCGGCCTTCTTTTAAGACAGCTCGTTATGCGTCCAAAAGAAACGGACATTACGGGATCGGCACGGATCTGGCATCGGAGATCATCGAAAGCCATTTTGGAACGATCTCTTCAACTATGAAAGATAAAAGATACGTTCTGACTATTCGTTTTCCTGTACATACCAGTGAACAAAAGTTCGATTTGTAAAAAAAATGTAAAAAGAAAAAAATATGATAAAAAAGAGGTGAGTGGAATGGAAATGATCGTAGAAGTAAGAAATTTAAAGAAAACATATAAAGGAAGAATGCAGTCTGTGCATGCATTAAATGATGTTTCCTTATATATTGAAAAAGGAAGTTTTACGGCATTGATCGGAAAAAGCGGTTCCGGAAAATCCACTTTGCTGAATTGTATTGGAGGGCTGATTCCTTTTGATGACGGAAGTGTCATCGTGTCCGGAACCGAACTGAATGCAATGAATGAAGAAGAAAGGGCAAATTTCCGGTGCCGCAATCTAGGAATCGTTCAACAGTTTTTCTGCTTGATTTCTGCGCTGAACATTCATGATAACCTGATGATTCCTTTTGATCTGAATAATGAAAAAAGAGAGGAAGAATATGTTGAAGAGCTTCTGGATAAGCTGGAACTGGCAGGAATCGAGGAACGTTTTCCTTTCGAATTGTCCGGAGGGCAGCAGCAGAGAGCAGCAATCGTCCGGGCTTTATCCAGAAAGCCGGCTTTGATCCTGGCAGATGAGCCAACTGGCAATTTAGATCGGGAAAGTGGTCATCAGGTCATTCGTCTGCTGAAAAAGGCGCAGACGTATTTTGATCAGACAATCATTTTTGCGACACATGATCTTGAACTGGCAAAATATGCTGATCAGATCTATATCATAGAAGATGGCAAGGTGTCGCTTTATGAGTAAATTTCGTTATTTTTCAAGATCAGAACAACTGAAAAAAATATTTTTATGCTGTTTCTCATTTGCTTTGTTCATCCTTTTCGGTTCTGCTCTTATGCAGACGAAAATGTATGAATTGCGATCAAAGCACGACCAGCAGATCTATGGAAATTTTGACGGTATGGTATTGAATAGTCATTCCCGGTCAAAACAAATTCTCGAAGAAAATCAAATGGTATCCACGATCGGGCAGATCATGATGTATGATCCATATGTATTGAATGATACCAACGTCTATACTGGCAGTTTTGATCAGCCGGCTGAAGAATTATCTTCTTTTCAATTTGTGAAAGGAAGGTTTCCCAAAACAGAAGAAGAGGGACTGATCGAAATTTCAACGCTTGACAGGCTGGGATTATCGTATGATCTCAATCAGGACATCGTATTCCGATCAAACGGAAAAGATCGCCCTGTAAAAATTGTCGGTATCATTCAAAATTATACCAATTCATGGGAATCTGGTCGAAATTTTCCTTCGCTGATCCTTGGAAATGGTCCAGAAGAACCGTCTGAAATATTTCTTCTTGTAAGAATGAAAGACGGCTATTCGAAAGCGATTTATGATATCAATCTTCCATCACCGGATATTTTGATTCGTAATAAGACTGCAGAACTTTCTTTTGATCTTTTTAGCGAAGATAATCGGATCTATACTGTATTCAATGCGCTTTCATTGCTTGCGATGGCAGCCTTGCTGATCTACTTTTTTCAAAACTGGATCAAAAAACATACGAGCGAAATCATTTCATTAAAAGCGATGGGAGCCAGTACAAAACGAATGAATCATGATATCACGCATTTGATGATTGTAACAGCAGGAAGCAGCCTGCTCCTGTTTTTTCTGATATCGGTCCTTTTTCATATTGAATGGCATCTCGTTCTCATTGATTGCTTTTTCTTTTTGCTGGTCTGTATATCCTGCTGGACTTTATTATCCTGTACAGTTAGAAAAATACCTTGTGTTTTTTCTGTATTTGAAAGCGAAAATATGAATTTTAAAACGTATCCTTCTTTTTGTGGAAAAATTACACCGGCTCATATGGCCTTGCGGTATATGAGATTTCATATGAAAAGTTTTCTATGGCAGGCGGTTGTTCTGGGAGCGGTTGGCGCGCTGCTGGCTGCAAGTGCATCACAATATTTTCAAAATATTCAATATGCTTCCTGGACCCGTCTGGATCCTGATTTTGTGATCCGATCGGATCTTATCAATGAAGATCCAGATCTTACATTCAGCGAAAAGGATCTGGGAAAAATATCTGATCTTCCGGATGTAGTGTCTGTTGAATTTCTTTGGCAGACACTTCCTGAATATTCTATGTATTGGAGCGATGACGGGAACAGTGTGCTTCGAGAAATGGAAAAAGATGAAGAAGGGAGACTTCCGTTTAATTTTTATAATATGGTCGAAGAAGATGAAAAAAGGATTACGATTCACGATGTTTCAGCTTACAGTACAGATCATTGGAATAAAAAAGAGCAGTTATATGATCAGATCGAAGGAGATGTCGACTGGGAAGAATATGAAAAAGGAAATGAAATTGTTTTGTACTTGCCGGAAATGGTAGAAGTCAGCGATACAGAAAACAATTCAATTCAATATGATGCAAAAGGAACTCAGAACGAGCAAAACGGACAGAGGGTTTTTGAAGAAAAGACCCTTCACCCAGGCGATCTTATCGAAATAAAAGATCCTGCCGGAAAGATAAGAAAAGTGAAAGTAGGAGGAATTATCCGCACATATAGGGAATATGCGTCCTCTTATAATTCATTTCTCTATTTTCCATATTCGATCATGGGGTCTGATGCATTTTTCGGTCAAGGGTGTCATGTAAACGAAGTCGCAGTGTGGCTGGATAATTATCAGAATTTAAACTGGATCGAGTCTCAGTTGAACGCACTTACAATATCTCGTCATATGATCATGGAAAATAAAAGCCACGAAAACGAAAGACAGATTTCGTTTTTCGAAAATGAAGTAGCCGTTTATTTGATCGTAAGCCTATTTCTTGGATTTCTTTTTGTAGGATTATGCATGTATTTTTCACTAAAGAATATGGAGCAAAAGCGAGTTTACAAGCGCGAACTGAATGCTGCTTTGATTCCGCAAAATTCTATCCAGAAAATATTTAGACTGCAAACATTATTTTTTATAATGATGTGTATATTGATGACTTTGATCTTTTCAAGTGTGCTGTGCATTGCGTTAACGATTTTTATTCCGAATCTAAGCGAACTGCATCTTATTCCATACAATTTATTCGATTTGAATACTGGAGCACCGACGATCGTTCAGCATCTTATTCAAAAACAGTTCTTTATAGTCCTGCTTATTTTATTGCCGATCGAAATACTGGTGATTTTTTTGGCTCAGAAAATGTTTCATTCATAATTTGAAGTGATATAAAAGAGAAGAGTCTGTATCAAAAAAAACAGATTGACATAAATAAATGTGTTATTATAGTAACAGATATTTATTGTAAATTTATTTACCAGGGAGAAGGATATGGAAATTTTTTTTTGCGCAACAGAAAAGAAATACGGGAAAGAAGTGGTTCTGGATCATTTGGACCTTCGCTTTCCTCTTAGCAAAGGGATCATTTCGTTTTTAGGGCCAAACGGGATCGGCAAAACGACGATCATGAAACTGCTGGCGGGAATCCTGCTGCCTACGGCTGGAACGATTACTGTGACAGACGGTTTGGATCCCTACGATGGCTGGGCACGAGAACACGTTGCCTATTGTTCAAGCGACGACCGGTATTTATCCTACAAGCTTACAGGCATTGATAATATTGTCCGTTATGGTGTCCTGAAGGGGGTTGACCGAAAAACGATACTTTCCAATTTGGAAAAGTACGCAGAAATTCTGCATTTCGATTCGTTTTTGAACAAGAGGGTCGAACAGATGTCGACCGGACAAAAGAAAATGATCAAAGTGCTGGCTGCGTTTTGCTGCGGCTATCCGGTTTTGATCCTGGATGAGCCGACCAACGGGCTGGATGAAGAAGCGAGACAAAACTTGATCGATGCATTGATTGCTATGAAGAAGACAACGCCTTGCACTTTGTTTGTTTCGAGCCACGATTTTGAATTCATTCATCGGATAACGGATACGCATTTGTTCATGTTTGGCAAAGATCGGGTGGAAATGAGAACTTTGCACGATGCGAGTCTTGAACAGCTGCAGTCTGCCTATCATGCGATCAAAAACGGAGGGAACCGATCATGAACAAGTTATTTATGCTGGTTAGCGAAGAGGTGCGTTTTGCTTTTAAAAACCGCTGGGGATACAAGATTTCCATTGTCAGCGATCTGGTGGTGATCACGGCAACATTCATACTCATGTTTTTCTTTCAGTCGTCGCTGGGGATCCAGCACTACTACGACGTGAATGAACAGACGGCCCAGATCCTTTACTTTCTTGGCTTTTTGTTCTGGCAGTTTGGCACGCTCGCTCTTGGATTTTGTTCCTCTATGATTTCCAATGATGCCCGTTCGGGAATTCTCGAACTTGAAATGCAGAGCGGATATCCGGTATGGCTGCTTGTCTTTGTGCGGATGATTGCTAATCTGGTCCTGAATCTTGTGATCGTTGTAGTGCTGATCATTGTGTTCTATTTTCTTTCATCCATTTCCCTGAAAGAGATCGGGAGTGTGCTGCTTACTCTTCTGATCAATCTGCCAAGCTTGTTCGGGATGTTTGGAATGGGACTGCTGATCGGCAGCGTGAATCTGAAAGAGAAAGGAACGAATTCCATTACGCTGATCGTCCAGGCGCTGCTGCTGTTTCTTGGAAATGTTTCTGCTCCGCTCACTTTTGTATGGCAAAATAGTATTCCGTTTGCGCAGGGGATCGAGATCATGCGTGCCATTTATCTTGGCATTCCTGTTTCCTTCCTGTCTGTATTGGTTTATTTGCTTGTCAACGCGATCTGGCTGGCGGCAGGTATCGTTGTGTTTGATCGGACCCTGCATCATGAAAGGGTATACGGAACTTTTGATACGTATTGATTGTTGTGTTCGTTGAATCATGCGGACAATTGGTTATTTTGTCGAGTGATCAGGTTATCATGAAAAGCGGGAATCGTCCTGAAGGAGGATTCCCATATTTGTTTTATTCTTTGTTTTTAATTTCCAGCACGATCCAGGACCCGGACTTGTTGGAACCAATTCTTTTTAAAATACCTTCTTTTTTTAATCTGGCAAGTATCCGTTCGATCTGCCTTTGAGAAACATCCAGCTGTTCGCCTAATGATCGTGCTGAATGCGCAGGATTTGTTTTCAGCAGAGAAAGAACTTCTTTTTCTAACGTGCCAGATGGATTTATTCCGACATTTGTTCCGACATTTGTTCCGACATTCGGGGAATATTCCTGTAATGATTTTCTTATCATGGAAAGCATGAATTCCACAAAAATCGTAGATTCTCCTTTTGTGTTCGAGGCGTTTAATGCCCAGTAATATTCCTGTTGATTTTCATGAATCATCGTTTCGATCGGGATCCAAGCAAAAAAAGGTTTCCATTTCTGCAAAATTAATGAATGCCATAAACGTCCGGTTCTCCCGTTTCCGTCTGAGAAAGGATGAATAAATTCAAATTCATAATGAAAGACACAGGATTTGATCAATGGATGGGCATTGGACAATTTCAGCCATTGAAACAGCTGTTCCATCACATCTGGGACATAATGGGCTGGTGTACCGGCATGGATCAGCGTGGTTCCGCTATAAACACCTGCATTTTTGTTTCGAAACATGCCGGCATCTTTGATCAGTCCGCTCATCATAAAACGGTGGGCTTTCAAAAGATCTTCGATTGAAAAAGGATCTAAAGAATTCAGAGCTTCATAGGCATGATACGCATTTTTTGCTTCATGAATATCAATTGGCGGTGCAAGTATATGCTTGCCGTTCAAAACATCAGTAACCTGATCAACTGTTAAAGAATTATTTTCGATTGCCAAAGAAGATTGAATCGTCTTGATCCGGTTTTCTCTACGAAGAACGAGATTTGCTGAATGGTTTTCATTGCTGGAAATTTTTCCTACAAGTTCTCCGATTTCAATGACTAGATTGGTGATGTTTTCTGTCATGGTAAATGGAGGAGTATAGAAGTTGTGTTCGTTATTAGACATACTTTTATTTTATCATGTACTTATTCGTGATTAAAAGTAAGTAAAGAAAACGTTGATCGAAACAAAATGTCTTTTCAGACGGACGTTATTTCATCATTTCTGGCTGTAATGATTTGCTTGTCAACGAGAGCCGGATGGCGCAGGTATCATTGTGTTCATTGAATCATGAGAATGATTAGTCATTTTGTTGAGTGACTAGACAAAATGTTGTCGAGTCAATTCATAAAAGGATGGAGAAATAGAAAAAGATCTCCATTGATCCATGTCGATTCCATGGAGATTTTGTTTTCTCCATGGATACGGCATGTAAAAAAGATCCTTTGCAGGATCTTTTTGTTCGAATAGCTTATTTGAAATAAGGCAGGAAAGCGCTCAGGGAAACAAAATCCCTGTCCATCTTTTTTGCAGCTTCTTTGAGCGCCAGGGCCGTTTTCTCCTGACCGAACGCATGGACAAGTCTTGCAACATTGATCCTGTTGATTTCGAGCGGACGGTCTGATGAAAACTGTTTTTCCAGCTTTTCTCTCTGGACCTTTTTTCTTCCCTGTTTGGACAGCACTTCTTTTTTTCCTTTTGCTGGTTTCTGAACGAACAACGTCTTGGATCGGATGATGGCCGGATTGTTCCGGCATGCGGACAAGGCGCTCTGCAAAGCCGGGATCAGATCAATATGGATTTTTTTCTGATCAGCATTAATGACTGGGGCCGGCACTTCGGTTTTTACAGCATATGTGTTCGTGAATATCGCGTTTTCAAAATCGCATCCGGAAAGGACGCACTGGTCAAACAGACAGTTTTCGAAAATGGCGTTTTTAAAAGAGCTTTGCGTAAAATTGGTTTTCGTAAAGTCGGTGAACCGGAACAGACAGCTGTCAAATGTGCAGTATTTCAGTACAGAACGGTAAAAGGATGTGTTCGAAAAATCGGATCCTGAAAAGTCTGTATTATAGCCCTGGATATCGGTCAATCGCTTGTTTGTGAAATTTGTATGAGCTTTTTGCTGGTTTTCGTAATTGTGTGCTTTTGGCCGGGCATGCTGAGCCGGCCTTTTCCTGTTTGTTTTCATGGTCTTATCATAGCATAGGATCGGTCATGTTGTTTGATGGTGCGCTTAGATGCATATAAACTAATTTGACCGATAGTCTGCTGGATCTTTGTTTTCCTGCTCATTCTTATTCTTCGATCTTTCCATGCGAACGTTTCAGGAACGTTTCCGCCTCTTCTCTGGAACAGTTCATCAGTCGCATCATGATGGCTGTCTTTACTTTATTATCCGCTAACAGGAGCGTTTTTTCGGCTTCCTCTTTGGAACAGTTTGCAGCAGCCGATACGATATCGATCCCGCGCTGCACGAGCTTTTCATTGCTCAGCTGCACATCGACCATGTAGTTTTTATATACTTTGCCAATCTGTACCATGGAAATGGTGCTGATCATGTTGAGTACGATCTTCTGGGCCGTGCCCGCCTTCAGCCGGGTCGATCCGGTCAGCACTTCCGGACCACATACAAGCTCGATGGGGAAATCGGCATATTTTGCGATCGAAGAATTTTTGTTGCATACGATGCAGCCTGTCGTGCAGCCCATTTGTTTCGCGTATTTCAGACCGCCGATCACGTAAGGTGTCCTGCCGCTGGCAGCCAGTCCGATCACAACGTCGTTTTTTGAAGGCCTGACGGCACAAAGATCTCTTTTTCCAAGCTCCTCGCTGTCTTCTGCGTCTTCCTTGGGTGCGATGAGCGACTGTTCTCCTCCTGCAAGCAGAGCAATGAATGTATCCGGAGATACGCCAAACGTTGGCGGACACTCGAGCGCATCGAGCAGGGCGAGCCGGCCGCTCGTGCCAGCCCCCATATAAATGATCCGACCGCCGTTTTGAAGGGCGTCGGCAGTTTTTGCGATCAGCCTCTCGATGGCCGGGATCTGTTCCTGGATGCTGCGCAGTACAAGCTCATCTTCTTCGTTCATGAGCGTCAGCGCTTCACGAATGTTCATCGTGGATAAACGGGCCGATCTCGGATTCGGCATTTCGGTTGTCAATGTACTCAGATCCATTGTGTTCCTCCCTCTTTTCCTCCTTATCATACTCCATGAAAAGTCAGGAAAAAACTTCATTTTTCTCTTGTTTCGCAAGGCCAAAAAATCAATGAATGCGGTATAATGGAACAGGATAGAAAATTAAAATTATAATAAGGGGTAATATCAATGTTTTTGATTCAGAAAGTAGAAGAAGTGGTCGTTTCCTATGATGACGGAAGAAAAACGATCGGAGAATTTATCTTGTCTCATCCCGATACGATCCATACGTATTCGATCGATGAAATTGCCAGACAGACGCATACTTCGAAAGCGTCGATCGTCCGATTTGCCAAAACGCTCGGATATGAAGGATGGAAGGATCTGAAAAAAGATCTGCTCCGGGAAAAAGCCCATGCGCAGAACGCAGACGGGCTGGATTTCAACTATCCGTTTCATAAAGGAGACGACGAGGCGACGATCGCGCAGCAAATTGCCAGGGTGCAGCAGGAAAGCATCCGCGATACGATGGAACATCTCGATCAGCCCATGCTGGCACAGTGCACAGACCTGATCCTGCATGCCGGAAAGATCGTGGTGTTCGGCATTCAGCCCAACACAAGTGTTGTCCAGCTTTTTCAAAGAAAGATGCTTTCGATCGGCAAGAGCGTGGAAATATCGGATTTCCGGGAAATGGGCATGAGCGCAAAAGCCATGAATTCCAAAGATCTGGCTATGATCATTTCCTATTCCGGGAACAACTATTCAAGCGAACCGATGAATACGATCCCGTATTTAAAAGAAAACAAGGTGCCGATCCTTGCGATCACGAGCGGAGGAGACAATTATCTGCGTATGCATACACCGTATGTGCTTACCTTGTGTTCTCAGGAACGGCTTTATACGAAAATCGCCAATTTTTCTACAGAAGAGTCGCTGATCTATTTATTGAATGTTTTGTTTGCGTGTGTATTTGCCCGCAATTACGATCAGAATAATGACTACAAACAGCGTTCGGCCCGTCAGATCGAGCCTGGAAGGCTGAAAAATATTCACATCAAGGAATGAGGGCACATTTTAATTAAGGTTTTCTTAAATAACGGATAGTATCTCTAAGAAAAATGTGATAAAATTTTACTAACATTAAGAATGGAGATATTATGGAGAATACCTGTACACAAAAAAACGAACTCTTTCTGCAGCTGGTTCATCATGTACAGCTTCACTGGAAAAAGAAACTGGATATGTATCCGCGGCTGAAATCGCGCGATATCGATACGCTCGCCTATATCCATTTTTCAAAGACACCTGTGACAATGATGGATCTTGCGTGTCATTTAAAAGTGTCGCCGGCTGCCGTGACGCAGATGGTCGGGAACATGGAACGTTATGGTCTGGTAAAAAGAGAAGCGTGCCGCGAAGACCATCGTGTTCATTATTTGAGCCTGCATCCGGAACTGATCGCAAAGATCAACGAGGATCACTCTTATTTTCTTGAAAAGCTGGAACGGTTCCAGCAGTTTTCCAATAACGAATTTGATCTGGACCGCTTGTTCCAGGCAATCGTTGACTTTACAAAATACGAAGCAGAACATAAGCAGGAAACGATCTGGTGAAGATGCGTTCCTGCTTTTTTGTAAGAAGCAAGTTACAGTTTCTTCAGGGAAAATGTAGTATGATAAAGAAAAAGGGAGGAATACGCTATGAAAAAGAATGCGTTTTACAAAATCCTGACAGCCGCTTCTTTGAGCGCCGCAATGAGCGCCGCCAGCTTTGTGCCGGTTTACGCGCAAAAGGAAACCGGGCCAGTCGAAAGCCGGACAGACGAAAAGAACGGGATCGAAACGGCAGACAGTACACTTATGATCCATTCCGGGACGTATTCCTCGGAAGACATAAAGGATCTGAAAGGAAAAAAGGTAACGATCGACGGACAGGTCACGCTGAACGATCCGCTTGTGCTCGATGGAACCACTGTGACAATTGCTAAAGAAGCCGAAGTATCTGTTCCTTATCTCACTTTAGAGAACCGATCGGTCGTGACAGTCAACGGAAAGCTGACTTTGAAGCAGGACGGAACAGTGATCGACGATTCGGATCTTTTGGTAAAAGGCGGGAATTCCCTGCTTTATGCTGAACTAAAAGACAAAGATGAGCTGATCAAATTAAATGAGGGTGCAGATCTCAGTGTGGAAAATGGAAATATCGATCTGACAGGAAAAGAGACAGCCGTAAGCGGCAAAGGAACGGTTTCCATTTCCAACGACAGCCATTCCTATGCGCGTTTCCAGGGCAGCGGCCCTGTACTGGATCTTGAAGAAAACGGGCTCGTTATCAACAGCGGATCGGTTTATATTGAAGGGGCCACAGCCCCGTCCTATGAGCAGTATGCGAATGGCAATACGCATCCGGGACTCGCATACAGTGCGGTCAATGCCAGCAAAGAGCCAGTCACTTTGTTTGTGGTGAAAGAAAACGAGCTTCCGGACACGATCAGCGTGCAAGAGGATGCAGGAAGCTATGCCTATCATCTTGGCTACCAGAACGGCAGTGCCGATATCTGGGTGCCTGCGGCCATGGTGCAGTATGAAGGAGAGGGAGGAACGGTCGATCAGCAAGTTCTTTCCGATGATCCGATCGCGCAGCCGACATTGCTGATCCGCGGGCTTTCTTTAAAAGAACAAGGCTTCACGCTTCCGGATGCCGAAAAACCGGGCATGAAATTTATGGGATGGCAGACCGAAGATGGCCAGCCAGTCGATGAAAATACCGTATTAAGCAAGGCAATGAATACACTGACTGCCCAGTACGCGCTTTCTGTAGTGAAAGTCACGGTGAACTATGTACAGGATGGAACTATTGTCGGATCGGCCCCGTTTTCTCTTCAGGAAAACAATCCGATCGTTAGTGCCGACGAGATCAGCAGCCATGTGCCAACCGGCTATGAGCTGGTATCGCCTGCTAAAGATCTGAGCTTTGCATCCGATGGAGAAGTACAGAGCGTGGAAGTGAAGAAGAAAGAAGAGCCGGCGCAGGACTGGAACGTATCGATCCAGTACGTCGATGAAAAGAAGGAAACGATCGGCACGTACAAGGCGACGGTAAAAAGCAGCAATGCCGCGATGACTCCCGACGAGATCAGCAGCCATGTGCCAACCGGCTATGAGCTGGTATCGCCAGCCAGAGATCTGAGCTTTGCATCCGATGGAGAAGTGCAGAACCTGGAAGTGAAGAAGAAAGAAGAGCCGGTGCAGGACTGGAACGTATCGATCCAGTACGTCGATGAAAAGAAGGAAACGATCGGCACGTACAAGGCAACGGTAAAAAGCAGCAATGCCGCGATGACTGCCGACGAGATCAGCAGCCATGTGCCAACCGGCTATGAGCTGGTATCGCCTGCTAAAGATCTGAGCTTTGCATCCGATGGAGAAGTACAGAGCGTGGAAGTGAAGAAGAAGGAAGAGCCCGCAAAAGAATTCAGCATTGAGCTGACGTTCAAGGATAAAACGTCTCATGAAACGGTTGGAAAAGCGAATTTCAAAGTTTCGGCGCATGATCCTAAACTGACGGCGGAACAGATCAAGGCTGCAGTTCCGGAAGGGTATGTTCTTTCCAGGGAGCCGGAGGATACGAGCCTTTCGGCCGATATGTTTGAAAACGGTCGGCTCGGATTGATCTATACGGTAGAAAAGAAAGCGGACACGGCCGCGGCGAAGGAAAATAAAAAAACAACTTCGAATGCGAAGACAGCGGCCTCGGTCAATGCGGGTCTTTGGATCGGTCTTGGCGCAGGCGCAATCGTGATCATCGGCATTCTGATCTATGTATTGAGGAAAAAGAAAAATTAAAGGGAAAATGAAGAAGCCCGGATGAAACGGATCCGGACTTCTTTTTCATTGCGCATCGAGAATGTACAGGCGGGAAAGGTAATCGCCTTCCTTGAATTTTTTATTGTCTTCTCCTGCCGAAGCGTCGGTCGTGATCAGGCCGGCATTCATGAGCTCATCCCCATAGACGATATAGTTTTTTCCCTGGATGGAGTATTTTAAATTTTCGTCAAGACCTTGCAGACGGATCCTGCCGAAACGTTCATTGACACGCTGCATCATACGGTAATAGCCGATGATCGCGCGCTTTTTATCGTTGGAAACGACCATCCACGCGCACTCGTTATGGTCGAATGGAGAAAGCAGCCGGTAAAAGGTGCCGAACTGAATAAGATCACGATACTTTTTCATAAAAGCAATTTGTCTGCTGACCGTTTTCTTTTCCTCTTCCGTCAATTGGCGCGGATCGAGTTCATAACCGAATGTGCCGAAATAGGCGACGTTGGCCCGTGTGGATAATGGCGTATACCGGTAAAGCTGATGGTTCGGGACCGCAGAAACATGGGAACCCATCGAACTGAGCGGATAGACCATGCTCGTTCCGTACTGGATCTTTATGCGCTCGGCCGCGTCGGTATCGTCGCTTGTCCATGCCTGCGGCGCGTAATACAGCATGCCCGGATCAAAGCGGGCGCCGCCCGAAGCGCACGATTCGAACAGGATATCGGGATATCTGGATAAAAGACGCTCATACAGCGAATACACGCCAAGAATATACTGGTGATACACCATCCCCTGTTCATTTGAATGGTGTGCCGAAGAATAAACTTCCGACATGGCCCGGTTCATATCCCATTTCACATAACTGATTTTCGCGCTGTCGAACACATTTTCAAGCATGCCTGCGATATGGTCGACGACATCCGGATCCGAGAAATCGAGAACATACTGATTTCTGCCATGGGAAAGGGGCCTGTGTGGCGTCTGAAGCATCCACTGCGGATGCTGCCGGAAAAGTTTCGAATTTCTGCTGATCATTTCAGGCTCGATCCACAAACCGAATTTCATGCCAAGCTGTTCGATCTTTCGGGAAAGGCCCGCGATCCCTTCCGGCAGTTTTGCCCGATCCGGGAACCAGTCGCCAAGAGAAGACGTATCGTCGTTCCTTCCTTCATACCATCCGTCATCGAGCACGAACAGTTCGATCCCGAGGTCTTTTGCTTGTTGTGCCATTTCGAGGATCGTTTTTTCATCGAAATCCATATAGGTTCCTTCCCAGTTGTTGATCAGGATCGGCCGGACGTGATCGCGCCACCAGCCCCGTGCAAGACGCTCCCGGAACAGGGAATGAAAGGTCTGGCTCATCGCGTTCGTTCCTGAAGAGGAATAGACGAGCAGCGCTTCCGGAGTCTGGAAGGAGGTGTGCTCTTTCAGGGGCCAGGAGAAAGTAAACGGATGGATCCCTATATTGATGCGTGCGGTATTGTATGTATCGACGTCGACCGCAGCCAGAAAATTTCCGGAATAGACGAAGGAAAATCCGAATGCTTCGCCCTGCTCTTCGGTCGTATGTTTTCTCTTCAGCGCAAAAAAAGGATTGAAGTTGCTCGAAGAGTGCCCGCGCAGAGAATAAATGGATTGGATCCCTTCGTGAAGGGGGTGGATTTTGATGTTCCGCTCTCTTGCCCACGCACCAGTCAGTTCGATCATGTCGTACTGGGCGTCAGGAAGATCGAGGTTAAAAGAGGACAGGGCATGGAGCGTCAGGTGCTGACTTCCTTCATTGATGATCTCTGCGCTGCGTGCCAGTACAGGACGATGTTCGTAAATCGTATATTTCAAGATGACTTTTGTTTCGAGAAGTGCATCTTTCAAAGTGATATGCAGAGTGGTGGCTTCCTTGTCGTTTTCGACATAAGTGGCTGGCAGACCGGTCAGGCCGGGCTTTCCGGGGAAGATCTCATGACTTTCATAAAGAAACTGAACGATCCGGCTGCCGTTTTCCTGTTCAAGATCAATGGAGGCGGTGCGCATATCGCCCTGGAGCGGCGCCGGGAATTCCTGCTTGATGTGTTCAAGAGAGAATGTGCGGTCGTTCTCGAATACATTGACAGACATGCCGCGCTGTACGAGCTCGAGAAGATGGTCAAAGCTGTCTTGATCATGGATCCGTTTTCCGGTGTAAAGCTGACCGATCTGACGGTTTGGCAGAATTTTTAAGATATAGCTCATTTCTTCATTGTATAAATGGAAAGTTTCGGAAGATGGATGATAAATAACTGGCATATAAACTCCTTTTCTTTTGGATCTTTATTTTTATTATACGTGGTACGAGGTATAGAAAAAAGCAGGGATCCCGATTTGTGCTGCGTATGTAAGCGGTTAACGATGAAAAAAAGCCGCAAAATTGACGCAGCAACCTGTCCTTTAAAAATATTTAAAAAATATATAAAAAAGTGTTGACAGATAAAGTGTGGAGAGGTATTATAAGTGAGCGTCAAGAACGACGCAGAAAAGAAAACATACGAAA
>ERZ778497.42-NODE-42-length-115355-cov-35.091492_pt1 | contig 115355 bp, 97 predicted proteins | sample MGYA00509938_ERZ778497 | MGnify/ENA primary metagenome ERZ778497 (study PRJEB29527, sample SAMN07138969) | mouse gut metagenome | material: feces | host: mouse | place: China:Nanjing | collected 2016-01-25 ... | reverse complement strand
TTTATTTATTTTACCGAATTTTTAACATCTCAAAATAAGTTTAGACAACTTCAATGATTATCTACCACCGCAATCCAATCCTGACCTTCGTTTTCTGCAATGTAGGCCTTATCTGCGGCAGGAGCAGGACGGTCGCATATACCGAATTTTCGCTTACTTGATGAAGCAATATGTTCTATTGGGAAAAAATCGATCATAATTCTTGTTGTATTTCCAATAAATCTGCAAAATCATTGTTTGTCTTATCCAACATCCTGTTAAGGAAATTGTCATCTGAAGGCAGAGCATGATAAGTATCCAAAACAGTTACAGTTCCGTCTGATTCATTAAACTCATAAATGGCAATATCATCCGGTTGTATGGTAGCCTCAATAGGATAAACGGCATTCAATCTTTCACGTACACCATCGGGTATATTTCTGTATGCCGACAACATTCCTGTCTTTACAGCTATTGTCAGACTGTTTATAAGGTAAGGACTATGTGTCGTGACAACCAATCTGTTTGCATCTAATGAATTATTAAAAGCCAATAATTGCTTCATTATCATCCATTGTGATTCCGGATATAGATTTTGTTCCGGTTCTTCCACTATATTTATGAAAGCTGACTTATTAAACCTTGCAGAAAGAGTTGAAAGGGCTATCCTGCGTTGCTCATCCGTAAGATTTGGAATGTTCCAGATATTGGCGACTTCCGCTTCAAACCGTTTTGTCTCATCACTACTCATTTTATGAGCATGGCTTGCCTGACTTTTTACAGATTCGGATAAATACAACGAAACCAAATAAAGGGGAACCATTGACTGGAAGCCACTTGATGCCTCCATTAACTTCACCTTGTAGTCCTCACCTTTGACTGAGACTACATCATTCTGTTTGTTGTATTCCAATTGCGCATTATTGATCGGCAATTCCAGACCACCTTTTATAAATTGCTTGGCATTGTTATACTCCGTCAGGAATACAAGCAATGCATCCGGCAGGTCTTTAATCAGATTCGGTCTGTTGACCATGCTGATGAAATTACGTTCGGCAGGGATATACATGATTTGAGGAAGTGAATAATCATTCAATGTGTCCTCTCTCTTTTCTATGATAAAATCTCCATCTTTAGTATAGGTAAACTTGTAGGTGTCTCCCTCGTAGAAAATTTCGGTCTTTTCCTTTATAAAGTAATTGGATATTCGATGATAGGCGCAATATTTGTTCTTAAAACGTGCCGCCGTAAATTCCTTATCTTTGAAATCTCCTCGTGTCAAAACCTTCTCCATCCATGTAAAGGTGGAAATCAGTTTAGCGACTGTGCTTTTGCCGCTACCCTGATTACCTGTAAAAATGGTCACTTTTTTTATGTCAATCCATCCATCGGTTGAAGAGGTTATACACTTTACCGGACCGAAATTTTTAATTTTGATTCTACTCATATAATTTTGTATAGACTTGTGCAAAGATAGTGTTTCCAAATGATATAACCTAACAAAGATGTATATATATCATTTAAGTTTCGCAAGTTTTCCAACTTGCTTCACTTAAATGGTTTAAGGTTTAATGTTTATGGTTTATGATCATTAAATTTTGTATAATGAAAAGATTCGTGGATTTTCGTGAATCTTAAACCTTAAACTATAAACTTTAAACCACTGAAGTGCAGCTTGCGAAACTTCAGTATATCATAAATTACTGTCATTATAGTCGGGAGATGTGGGGTGTGTCGGTGTCTGCCAAATTTGTATGCGATAGGGATGATTCGGGGAGTGTTATGTTTTTGGCGGGGATGTGGACTCTTGTATGGGATATTAGGTATATTTTTGCAAGAAACTGAGAAATTTCTTTTTGATATGAGAAAAATTTATGGCACGGTTCTGATGCTCTCGGCAGCGGTAGGGATTAATCCGGTGGCAGTAATGTCGCAGGGGGATTCCCGTCATTATGCAGCGATGAGTGAGGAGACATTAGATTCGATATATTCCCGATATGGTATTCCGGGTACAGGATTGCTTCGCGAGAACTATCCGTTTGACAGCGGATATAAGGCGGGCTATCTCGCCGGGGATGACGGTGTACAAGGTAATCCCTATTCCTATCTGTGGCCCTTCTCCGGCACATTGTCGGCTGTGTCGGCAATCTATGAGGCAACATCGGACAAGAAATGGCTTCAGGTGCTTGATGAAAGGGTTATGCCCGGTCTGGAGATGTATGCCGATGAGAAACGGATCCCTCCGGCATACGCATCATACGTCAACACGGCGGCACAGAGCGACCGTTTCTATGACGACAATATATGGCTCGGCATAGATTTCGTCGACCTTTACAACTCCACAAAGGATGCCATCTGGCTACATCGGGCGCAGAAGATATGGGAGTTCATAGAGTGCGGTACGGATGACGTGTTAGGTGGTGGCATATACTGGTGTGAGCAGAAAAAGGGGAGTAAGAACACTTGCTCGAATGCTCCGGGTGCGGTGTTGGCACTGAAACTGTATGGCGCGACATCCGACAAAAGGTATCTGGAGAAGGGTAGGAGACTTTACGATTGGACCAAGAGAAATCTTCAGGATCCTGAAGATGGTCTTTATTTCGATAACATCAACCTGAAAGGGGAGATTGGACGTTCAAAATTTGCGTACAATACGGGGCAGATGATTGAGGCGGCAGTGCTGCTATATCGTCATACCGGCAAAAAGGGGTATCTGCGGGAAGCAGAACGTGTGGCGGAGAGCGGCTACCGTCATTTCTTCAATGGCGGAGAGGGATTGGATGAGAAGGGTAGTTTCCGTCTGCTGAATCCGAGGGATGTATGGTTCTCGGCAGTCATGATGCGCGGATATGCCGCTCTTGAAAGGGTGAACCATAACCCTGTCTACATGGATGCCTTCTGCCGAAATCTTGATTACGTATGGAGAAACATGCGCGATGCGTCGACCGGACTTGTTGACAGTGACTGGTCGGGCACGGTGAAGGATGAGAAGAAATGGCTCCTCACACAGGCGGCATACAGCGAAATGCTTGCGCGTGCCGCTTATTACAGGAAATCAAATAACCACCAACATCAATAACATGAAGAGATTGACAACGGCGATGATCTGCATGGTTGCCATTATTTGCAGCTACGGGCGAGACGTATGGAGTTAAGGCTGCTCCGTTGTCCTCCATCTCATCGTGTCGGCTGGCAGTGAGAATCCGGGCTATATCACGTCTGCCTGTGTCCTGTATGGCAAGAGCGACAAGGATTCCGATTGGGAGACGCTGGATTACGTCACTTCAAACAAGAAGAACAAGCTGCATCGTAAGTTGCAGAATCCGCGCAGTGTGCGCTACCTGCGTCTGATGGTATTGCAGCCGTTGCAGACTCCGGAGGTTGTGGCTACACGAATTTATGAATTTTCAGTGCACTGAATCTTTATTTTTTAGGATGTATTATTTTTAGGTAGAGAGGAAAGCTTGACCGGCTTCCCTCTTTTTTATGTTTTAACATTTCGGAATAAAGTCAGATAACTTAGATCGATATATGAATTATTTCAAATTTTATAGTATCTTTGCGGTACACAATACATTCTTCTACGGAATGAAGTTTAGACAACTTTAATGTATTGTGCTTTAATTGAAAAAGATAATTTTGAAGTTTAGGTAACTTCGTTATATAAATATAACTTGTATGCACAATGTACTGAAACTACAATCGCGATATCTTTTGGGAAACTTTATTGCTGCACTGTCCATAATGAATGGAACCGTAAATGCAAAAGATATTGTAAATGATTGGGAGAATCCCGATGTCTTGGGAATTAACAAGAGATCGTATCACGCCACGCTTATCCCTCCATCAAAAAAGAAAGATAATGCATCGGTAATAAGTCTTGACGGTATTTGGCGATTCAAATGGTCGGCAGATCCTGAACATCGCCCTGTGAATTTTTATAAGGATAATTATGATGTGGGGGAATGGGATTCAATACAAGTGCCGGGTAATTGGCAGATGCAAGGCTACGGCATACCGATATACACCAACATCAATTATCCATTTGCTCCGAATGTGCCCAAAGTTACAGATGAGCCACCATCGGATTTTTATAGCAACAGTCATAGGAATCCGGTAGGATCATACGTCCGTGATTTCAATATAGGTAAGAAAAATGCGTCGAAACGTTATCTTCTGCATTTCGAAGGGGTAAAGTCAGCTTTTTATCTATGGGTGAATGGTCGGCGTGTCGGTTACAGTCAGAATTCCATGTCGCCGGCAGAATTTGATATCACGTCTTATATCCGATCCGGAGATAACCGTATCGCGGTGGAGGTGTATCGTTGGAGTGACGGTAGTTATCTTGAAGATCAGGATATGTGGCGTTTCTGCGGAATATTCCGTCCTGTGGAATTATGGGTTCGTCCGACAGTCATGATGTCGGATTATTCTATTGAGGTGGTTCCTGCAAATGATTTCTCTTATGCTGTGGTGAAGGGATCGGTGAGAGTGGATAACTGTAGTGGCAAAAAAGCGGAAGGGGTATCTCTGTCGTTTGAAATTGATGATGGCTGCACTGTCGCAGATTATAACAGATGCAAGAGAACCACTACCACTCCTGTAACCTTGAAAAAGGGTGAAAGCCGGATGCTGATGGTGGAGGATACGATATATAATCCGCGCTTATGGTCAAGTGAGTCACCGGAGTTGTATGATGTGCGCCTTACCTTGTCTGACAGGAATGGAGAGTGTGAATCATTTGCCTCTTATTTCGGAGTGCGTAAGGTGGAGATAAAGGGAGAAGTGCTTTACGTAAACGGTAAGCCTGTTAAAATTAAAGGCGTGAACAGGCATGAGCATCATCCGCGCACAGGCAGATATGTCGATTCCTTGACATTGCTTACGGATCTGAAACTGATCAAACAGGCAAATATCAATATGATCCGTACGAGTCATTATCCCAATATGCCGCTTTTTTATGAACTTTGCGACCGTATGGGCATCTACGTGATGGACGAGGCAAACAATGAGAGTCACGGATTCGGGATAGGCAATAGAAAATTGGGTGATGATCCTACTTGGCGGAAAGCACATGTTGACCGTGCAGTGTCGCTTGTCATGCGCGACAGAAATCATCCGTCGGTAATAATGTGGTCGCTTGGTAATGAGGGAGCGGCTGGTGATAATATAAAGGCAATGGCTGATACAGTTCGTGCGATAGACTCCACAAGAGTGGTATATTATGATTCCGACCGCAGTGTATCCGATATTTATGATGAAGGCTATTTGCTGCCGGATGCGTTGCGGAGTCTTGCCGAAAGGGTGACAGACCGTCCGGTAATGATGCGGGAATATGCTCATGCGATGGGAAACTCAATGGGGAATTTACGTGAATATTGGGATGTTATATATGCAGATCCCTCAATTGCCGGCGGTGCGATATGGGACTGGGTGGATCAGGGAATTGCGAAACGTATTGACGGTTCGCCTCTTGAATATTCCGGCAATGTGGCGAATCTCAAATTGCGCGAAGGGGAATTCTGGGCTTTTGGTGGAGATTTCGGAGATCGTCCTAACGATGGAAATTTCAATATAAATGGACTTGTCGCGCCCGACCGCACTCCCCATCCGCATTATTATGAGGTGAAGAAGGTGTATCAGAACATTGATTTCGTCAAGGACGGGGATAAAATTAGATTGATAGATAGACATTGCTTCACTCCATTGGATAAGTTCCGCTACACGTTTGATGTGCTCGTCGACGGGATTGTTGTCTCTTCGGGAGAATTGTCGCCTGATTCCGGATATCTTCCACTCCCTTATGTGGATTGCAGCAAGGGTGAGACTTATATAAATGTCTATGCCCGTCTGAAGGAATCTACGTCATGGGCAGATGCCGGTTTTGCTGTTGCCTCGGAGCAGATATATCTCGGTGGTGAAATTGCGCCTGTTGAATGTGCTGTAATCGGTGAGGTCTCGGTGGATAGGGAAAAGGATAAGGCGATTGTGAGATTTGCTGACAATATGGTAGAGATCGGTTCTGACGGCTCTTTACTGAAATGGGTAAGGAACGGTTCGGAAATATTTAAGTCGCCGATGAAACCTTATTTTTGGAAACCTGCCAATGACAGTCAGAAGCATAATGGCTATAACGAACGTCTTGGTGCATGGCGTGATGCCGCCGACCGTCGGGAGATCATATCTTTCCGTGTCGAGAGGCTGGATTCATGTGTGGAGATAGCATCATCTTCAAGATTGGATATTGGGGCGGTGCTTGATCTCACTTACAGAGTGTCGGGAAATGGATATATTGATGTGGAGATGCGATATTCTCCGGACGAACAACCTAAACCGTTTATTCCGAAATTTGGAATGAATGTGTCGCTGCCGTCAGATTTCAAGAAGGTTGGCTGGTATGGATGCGGACCACATGAGAATTATCCTGACAGGAAAGAATCTGCGTTCATCGGACGGTATGAAATGCCGCTGTCGGAATTTGCAACATATTATGAGGCACCACAGGATAATTCCAACAGATGTGATGTGAAAGGGATTACTATTGAGGGTGATTCTATCCCGGCAATAAAGATTCTTGCGCCTGAGCGTGGTGTTTCATTCCGTATATGGCAATATTCTGAGGATGATATAGAGCGGGCGGCTCATCATTACATGCTTCCGGTTGCGGATGTGTTTACGCTTAATATTGATTCGGAAATACATGGTGTGGGTGGTGCTGATGCATGGGGAGCTCGCACTCTTGAGAAATATTCGGTTGACGGGAATGTTCCGCATCATCTTCATTTCAGGCTCTTTGCCGACTGATTATCCGCTGTCATATATGTTGGTAAACTTACATGTATGGTGTAAAAAAAACAGTATGGTTTGTGGATAGTTTACGTTTTTTTTCATAGTTTTGCAAAGTGTAGCCCGTTGTCATGCTGTTGTCTGTAAGGCAGAGGGATTGACGCAAATGAAATAACCCAAAAGAGATGAAAAGTAATGAACGCATAGCATACTGCCGGGTTTTCTCCGACCTGATAATGGCGGACTCGGTTATCGATGCCGGTGAGATGGATTATTTCACCGGCTTCCGTGCTGATTTCCGTCTGTCGCGACAGGAGGAGATCGAGGCAAAGGGGATGACGCTTGCCGAAGCAATCGGCATATTGCGTGAGTCGGACAAGGAGACGCGTGAGGAGCTTGTAAGCCGATGCCGCGCACTCTCCGTCAGCGACGGCTTTTGTGCGCGTTTGGAAGCATTGCTGATAATGGGGGTGGCGAGGGCTCTTGATGACCTGTATGGAGAGGTGAGCCATATATATTCCTTCCCGAAGAATATTTTCGACATACCTACATCTTGCCTTATCTACATAGAGGGTGAGCCGGCGGAGTGCGTTGATAATTTGGTGGAGCGCAATTATCGTGGACTCTTCTCGGAGTTCCGTCTGGGTGGCTTCGAGTTTATCTACATACCGGAGATCATACGCCATTACCGCGAGGCGGAACCGGGACTTATGGAGAGAATAGCCGGATTCATTGCACCGCAACTATCGGAGGAGCGGCGACGGGAAGGGGTGGAGAAACTTCTGAGAATGACCACGTATGAGTTTACGAAGGATATATTGTGCAACAAACTCGGTATGGATTCATTGCGCAACACCACTCCTGCATTCTTTCTGAAGATCGGCACATCATTCGTTGGCGACACCATCTATTCCAACTATCTGAAGATGGATATAGAGGGGGATCTGATGCGCGACGTCCATGAGTTTCTTGATGAGTTCACGTCAATGCTAAGTTCGGACGTGGTCATCGTCAGCAACAACCGTGAGCAGCACAACCAGTTCCTGTATGCCGGTTTCTACAAACTGCTTCTTGACATGCACCTTATGCGTCGCAACGTTCGCAGCCGTATATTCATTAATCCCTACAAGGAGGAGATCTCATTCCCGGATATAGACACGGTGCTTCACGGGCTTCACCGCAGGGAGAAGGCGTTGTATCTGACCATGCTTGTGATGTCGAGCCGTGGAGGCGTCAACTTCGCTTCGCCTGCCACTTCGCGTCAACGGGAGGCGTATGACCGGCGTATGAACAAGTTGCAGGAGATGTATCGTCATTTCTATGGGATTTTCGGAGGGGATAAGGATAAGGCGCCGGATTTGCGCCAGTCTGACATACGTCGCCCGATGCTCAGCCTTATCAAACGTCAGCTTGGAAAACTGTCCGGTCAATTGCTCAACATAGGGGATTACGTTGTCAGCAAGGATAAGGACAACACTCTCTTCATTCATCTTGACAGCAGTCTGGTGGAGGTGAAGGATGGCATGACGGGGGATATGGTTCCGCTGACGGAATGGATTAAGACTTCATCTCAATTTTGATATGGAGCATAAGAGGGTTGCAATGTTGCAACCATAATGACGTGAATATCGTTTAAAAGAATGAATATGTTGCAAAAATACGTGTTCATATCGTAAAAATAGCGAAATTCGCTTATTGAAGAGTATTAACCTATAAAAATTGAGTATGTATAACAGCAATAACAATGTGAACGTCCCGACACAGGTGACGAAAGGTATTATTTGGGGAATCGCGGGAGTGGTTTTCGTGATAGTAGCAATGGCATTTATCCGTCCGTGGTATAATGTCTGGTCGCAGGAGATGGAGGGTAAGGCAGAGTTTGCCAAGGCGGAGCAGAACCGTAAGATCAAGATAGAGGAGGCGCGAGCCAACCTTGAGGCGGAGAAACTCAACGCACAGGCGGAGATAGAGCGTGCGAAGGGTGCGGCGGAAGCGATCCGCATAGAGAACGGCTCAATCACGCCGACCTACATACAGTATCTCTGGGTGCGCCAGCAGTCTGACCTCAGCGACAAGACAGTCATCTACGTGCCTACTGAGGCTAACTTGCCCATATTGGAGTCGACAAGGGGATTGTCGTTGCCAAAGGAATGAAGTTTAGACAACATCAATAGGTAATCTTTCAAAAAGCAACCAAAAGCAAAAATATAAACTATATGCAGACAAATCATCTGACAGGCTTGACCGATGCCCAAGTGGCACAGAGCCGAGAAAAGAATGGTGCCAATATTCTGACGCCACCCAAGAAAGATTCTTTGTTTAAGAAATTTCTTGAGAAATTCGGAGACCCGTTGATAATAATCCTGCTTGTGGCGGGAGCATTGTCGATCGGTATCTCATGTTATGAATATTTCGGATTAGGAAAGGATGCTGGAGTATTCTTCGAACCTATCGGCATATTCATTGCCATATTGCTTGCCACCGGGCTGGCATTCATATTCGAATTGAAGGCTGACAAGGAGTTCTCTCTGCTCAATCAGGTGAATGATGACGAGCCGGTGCGCGTGCTGCGTAACTCAACCACCATAGAGATTCCCAAGAAGGACGTGGTTGTGGGTGATGTGGTATATCTCTCCACAGGTGATGAGATTCCGGCTGACGGCACATTGGTGGAGGCGGTGACTCTCACGGTGGATGAATCGACTCTCACCGGCGAACCTGCCTGTCACAAGACCATCGACCCGAATGATTTTGATCCGGATGCCACCTATAAGAGCAACTACGTGTTGCGCGGCACAAAGGTGATGGAGGGTCATGGCATCTTCATTGTGGATAAGGTGGGTGATGCCACGGAGAATGGCAAGGTGTTTGAAGAGGCACAGATCGACGACAGCGTAAAGACTCCGCTCAACGAGCAGCTTGACGGTCTGGGTGATCTCATCAGTAAGGTGAGCTATGCGATAGCCGCACTGATTGTGGTGGGGCGTTGCGTGATGTATTACTTTGATCCTCATTTTGCAGAGACAGGAGGTTTCTTCACAGTAGATTTCGGTGCCTACCTGCTTCAGAGCATCATGATAGCCGTGACGCTGGTGGTTGTGGCTGTGCCGGAGGGTCTTCCTATGGCTGTCACTCTCTCGCTTGCTTACTCCATGCGCCGTATGCTCAAGACCAATAACCTTGTGCGCAAGATGCACGCCTGCGAGACGATGGGTGCGACTACGGTGATATGTACTGATAAGACCGGTACGCTTACGCAGAACCAGATGCAGGTGGCTGAGGCTAATTTCTACGGCGACACCCCACAGGCTATCATTGAGGAGGGTATAGCCGTAAACTCTACTGCCACTCTCGACTTCTCCGGTAGCAAACCTAAGGCTCTTGGTAATCCCACCGAGGGTGCGCTTCTTCTCTGGCTCAATGCTGCCGGGAAGAACTACGATGAGATAAAGGCTGCGGCTCCGCGTCTGGAAGAGCTTCCGTTTACTACGGAGCGTAAGTTCATGGCTACAATTGTCAAGTCAGCCGTTACAGGTAAACCGATGCTTTACGTCAAGGGTGCGCCGGAGATTGTGCTTGGACTCTGTAAGAATGTGGCTGGCAACGTTTCGAGGGATGAGATAGCCAAGCAGCTTCTTGCATATCAGAATCAGGCTATGCGTACACTCGGTTTCGCCTATCAGGAACTTGCGTCGGTTGATGGCGTGATAGAGAATGGTAAGGTCAATGCCGACAACCTCACGTTTGAGGGTATCGTGGCTATCTCCGATCCCGTGCGTGCGGATGTCCCGGCGGCTGTGAAGGAGTGTCTCGATGCAGGTATCAACGTGAAGATTGTGACTGGTGACACACCTGCCACGGCACGTGAGATCGGTCGTCAGATCGGGCTCATCACTGAGTCGGATGGTAAGGAATGTGTAATCACAGGTCCGGAATTTGCGGAGCTTTCCGAGGGTGAACTTCGTAAGCGCGTGGGCGATTTCAAGATTATAGCGCGTGCGCGTCCTACTGACAAGAAGCGTCTCGTGGAGGCTCTTCAGGCAAACAATCAGGTAGTGGCGGTGACCGGCGACGGCACCAACGACGCCCCGGCGTTGAAGGCAGCCCATGTGGGTCTGTCGATGGGCGACGGCACATCTGTGGCTAAGGAGGCATCCGACATCACAATCGTCGATAACTCATTCTCGTCGATTGGACGTGCCGTGATGTGGGGACGTTCACTGTTCCAAAATATACAACGTTTCATACTGTTCCAGATGACAGTCAACGTGGCGGCGTGTCTTATCGTGCTTGCCGGTGCGTTCATGGGTACTGAGTCACCGCTTACGGTCACTCAGATGCTGTGGGTGAACCTAATCATGGATACATTTGCGGCTATGGCACTCGCGTCGCTTCCGCCGTCGGAGAGCGTAATGCGTGACAAACCGCGCGACCGTAATGCGTTTATCATATCGCGCAGCATGTGGACGTCGATCATCAGTGTCGGAGGTCTGTTCTTTGCCGTGTTGCTCGGTCTGCTATATATCTTCGAACATTCCGACATCACCTCCATGAGTCAGCTTTGCGGACTTCAGCTTGGAGCGCGTGATTCGCTCACTCCGTATGAGTTGAGTCTGTTCTTCACGATCTTCGTATTCCTTCAGTTCTGGAACATGTTTAATGCACGTGCGTTTATGACCGGACGTTCTGCCTTCCATTTCAAGGGATGCCGCGGTTTTGCGATGATTGCGTTGATAATACTTATCGGACAGGTATTCATTGTTGAGCTTGGTGGTGAGTTCTTCAATGTGACACCGTTGAAGTTCATGGACTGGGTGTGGATCATCGCCTCCACCTCAGTAGTGCTCTGGATAGGTGAGTTGATCCGCCTCTTCAAGAAGTAACCACCTACACCGCATAACGCGTGTGAAATTAAACCGCAGCGAGCGCGGAGATCACGGAGAATTTTGTTTATGCAGAAAACTTCGTGCTCTCCGCGTTCTTCGTGGTTAAATTTGCACGAGATTACTCCATGATTGATTCCTTAGTTGGATAACGCTTCAGTAATTCGTATGCATACGCCGAACTTTGAGAAGTAAGGTCATCATCATTGTCTTGAAGCCAATTTACAACAGGTGATTGATATACCCGTTTCATTGCCGTCAATATATCACACTCCTTATCATGCATGACATTTTTTACAAGATTATCAATAATGTTTGATGCAAGGAATTTATGTTGTTGTAATTTTGTCATAATCTATTCTATAAAATGTTTGATTGCTTTATATGTACCAAAAAATATTTGGTTATTAAGTTTTGAATATCGTAATCCTTTTACAACATCTTCCATTGAAAAAGATCCCTCCAGATAACGGTTTAAAATATATGCCACTCCATCATCAGCCACAGGACCAATTACAATATCATAAGAATGCTCAAAAGGTGGATTTGTTTGTTCTCTGTTTGAGAGAATAAATTCAGCCCATTCTTCATTAGGTTCTTCAAACTTAAGGACTTTACAATCGCCTTCGCTTTGTAAAATCATATCATCAATTTGATATGTGTGTATAATTGGATTACCAAATCGACGACTTTTTCTTTTTGCCATATCGTAAGCCTGTTCCCGGATATTAGTCAGATAAAAACCTTGTCCAAAATCTTTATATGGCATACATTTTGATAAATCAATTTTATCAAAATACATATTTGTACCATGATACAATATCATTATTTTATCGACCCTCCTGCATCGCAACAAGTTGCAGCTAATTCGTCTAATGTATCCTCTATTGGTAGAGTATGTTCAATTTCGTAAAAATCAATTAGATACTTCATTCCACCAAATTTTAACAGATATTCAAACGCATTCTGAAGCGTCAAAGAATAACGTTCCGCAAACTTACGGACAATCATATTCAGATATGGTATACGATACTTATCCATACTATTGATTATATATAAGTGATTATTTATAAAACGTTTTTTTCATAAATTATTTGGATTCAAGTCACTTCATTACAATAAAACTCTGTGCTCTCCGCGTTCTCGGTGGTTAAAATTGCACAAAGAAATGAAAGAAACGAAAGAAATAGATTTTTGAAGAAATTATAAAAATTTTTTCTTTTATTTCTTTCTTTTCTTAGTGATTGATATAAATTCAGTAGAATTATTTGTTTATTTGGAAGATCCTGTGTTACTTTACAATATGAAAAATGACTACTATATGAATAATGAAGATAGTTTCACTAACAATGACAAAGATTGAAAATGAAATTCAGTATAAGATTGCATTAAAACGTGTTGAGGAGTTGATGCTATCTCTGCCGGAGGATACTCCTGAAGATACTCCGGAAATGGTTGAACTGACGTTGCTTGGTAATTTGGTTGCCGATTATGAGGAAGAGCATTTCCCAATTGAAAGACCCTCTTTGGTGGATATGCTTAAATTGCGTATGTATGAAATGGGGTTGACACAGGTGGCTCTGTCAAAATTATTGGGTATTAATCCATCCCGTATTTGTGAATATCTTTCAGGCAAAAAGGAACCGACACTTATGCAGGCTCGCGTAATGAGTCAGAAATTGAATATCGACCCTGCAATTGTCCTTGGTGTCGATACCCCATGTTGACCGTCACTGTCATTACGCCACATAGCGCACGGGTCATTATACCGCAGCGCGTGAAAGATCGCACCGCATAACGCGTAAAAAATTACACCGCAGAGAGCGCGGAGAGCGCGGAGATTATATAATAAGACTCTGTGCTTTCCGCGCTCTTTGTGGTTAAATTTGTACGAGATTTATTGTTCGGACACTCCGTTGGAGTAGAGCCATTCCGGTGCAATGTCTGCACCATTTGCCCAAAATATAGTTTCGTCTAATCCAAATTGCTTGAATTTTTCAATGTCAGTCAATTCTTGAAATGCCGGAGCAGACAAGATAGGAGTCAGATCTACATTTTTTACCACTCCATCATTGAATGTACATTTCAGAACATAGTTTCCTTTATATTCAACATCAGTTACTTGCAGATACATAATAATTTTAATTTATCGATTGATTTTTGTTAATTTTTCACCTCTCTGAGCTTTTTCCCAAAGTTCCATAACTTCAGATTCGTGCTTGTCAAGAAATTTGTTGACAAGTGCAACGGATTTGAATCTTGCTTTACCTTCAATAAGACGATCTTTAATTGTAATGGTAAATTCTTCAGAACCTCTCCTAACGTGAATATGTGGAGGATTATGGTCAAATCCATAGATGTATATCAACAAACCCTCAAGTATGTATATTGCACCCATTTTATTTATAATTTATCTTATTAAATGTACAAAGATAGTGATTTTAAATCATTTTATCATATAAAAGAGAAAAATAAAAAAAACTCTGTGCTCTCCGCGCTCTTTGTGGTTAAAATTGCACAAAGAAATGAAAGAAACGAAAGAAATTATTTATTGAAGAAATTATAAAAAAATTTCTTTAAATTCTTTCTTTTCTTCGTGCGATTTCATGTCGGGTGTCATTAACCGCTCGTTGTATTTGGTGTTGTGATTAACTATCAGGTCTTTATTGATGTTATTTATTTGTTTTAAACATATTTTAATGCCTTTATTTTTTTGAAAAAGTATTGATCTGACTAATTTTGCAATCATCTCATGAACATGAAAGATTGCACCGCAGAGCACGTGAATAATTACACCACGGATCACACGAATGATTGCACCGCAGAGCACACGGAGATTTTGTGTTTTGAGATAATAAAATCTCTGTGCTCTCCGCGCTCTCAGTGGTTAAAATAGCACAAAGAAATAAAAGAAACGAAAGAAATTATTTATTGAAGAAATTATAAAAATTTTTCTTTTATTTCCTTCTTTTCTTCGTGCGATTTCATGTCACTGGGATAAAAAACTCCGTGTTCTCCGCGTTCTTGGTGGTGAGATTTACATGAGACTTTTTTACATATAAACTATAATAACTATGCGTAACTATTTATTTTTATTGTTGCCGTTATGCTTGCTATCTTGTAATGGTAACAATTCCGGCACGTCCAAGAGTGTGGATGAGCCGGAAGTCGTCGAGGTGTCAATTGATTCCGTATCTGTTGCCGGCGACACCTCGAAGCTCCACCTGCAAAGCTATAACCCTACCTCTTACCTTGATCAGAACAGGTCGGTCTATGGCTATAACTACAAGCGGCATGGGTTGGATGTGATAGATATGGCTGGTTTGAAGGTAGACCGTTTCATCCCGTTTGAGCATCACGGACCGGATGCCGTCAACATGCAGGTGGCGGGATTAAAGGCACTCTCCCCGGACACCATCGCGATATATGACGGCATTGCCGTATGCCTTATCGACAGCATGGGGAAGGTGAGGGATAGGATCAAGTTGTCGGATGACTATTACTGTAACATCGAGACAAATTCCCGTATGAACATAACGGATTTCAATATAGATTTTGACAAGCATACAGTGACGTATCCTGCCGTGAACCATGAAAAGGGTTTTGAGGTTGTGGTGTATGATTTTGGATCAGGCTCTGTACTGAAGAATGTCCGGTTGAGGAAACCTGTGAGCGAGGGGAAGCATGGTTTCATGGGAGCCCCTAACGTCACATTCAATAAGGATCTTGCCATATACAACTATCCTTTTGAATCAGACATATACGTTTACGATATGTCTGCCGACAGCACAAGGGTGATCCATGCCAAGAGCAACTTCGTAGATGAGGTGATGCCGGAGAGCAAGGGTAATACTTCCGAACTTCTGGAACGTTATGGAATGGAAAATTTCTTCCATTCGCCTCTGTATTATCTTGAGAAGGAGGGGAAGTATGTCATGGTCACGCTTGACGGCGCACCGGTGGAGCCGAACGGAGACATTGCGGAGGCAATATATGGAAGGAAACTGTATGCGATGTATTTCGATAAGGATTTCAATCCGGTAGGAGAATGTGAATTGCCGCAGAACCGCTATAACCCATTCGTCGGCTGGTTCACTACACCGGAATACCTCGGCTTTTTCGTAGAGAACGTATTCCATCCGGTGGATGAAGACACCATCCTCATCGATAAAGTGACCTATAAAGACCGCTGATCACATCGCAGAGCACACGAAAATTACACCGCAGAGAACGCGGAGATCACGGAGATTTTGTGTTTTGAGATAATAAAAACTCTGCGTTCTCCGCGCTCTTGGTGGTTTAATTTGCACAAAGAAAAAAAAGAAACGAAAGAAATTATTTATTGAAGAAATTATAAAAAAATTTCTTTTATTTCTTTCTTTCTTTTCTTCGTGCTATTTCATGTTACAGGGATAAAAAAAACTCTGTGCTCTCCGCGCTCTTTGTGGTTAAATTTGCACGAAGAAAAAAAAGAAACGAAAGAAATTATTTATTGAAGAAATTATAAAAATTTTTTCTTTTCTTTCTTTCTTTTCTTCGTGCGATTTAATGTTACAGGAATAAAAAAACTCCGTGCTCTCCGCGCTCTTGGTGGTTAAATCTTCGTGCGATTTTAATCTTCGTGTGGATTTTGGTGTCGGATTGTGATGGCAATCGGAAATTGTGTTAACTTTGTGGATTGTAAAATATTTGGCTTGTTTGCCGGAGTTTTTTGCCACAATTATGAAACGAATTATCGATTATATTACAATATGTAGTGCGATTCCACGACACATGTTATCGCACCGTAGGATAGTTACACCGCAGTGCACACGGAGATTATATAAAAAACTCAGCGATCTCCGCGCACTTTGTGGTTTAGTTGAAATTTTAGTTATCGGAGTTGTTGTCGCTACGGGTTGCGACAGACATTCCGCAGTGAGGAGCGAACTTGACAGGGCTGATGCCCTCATGGAGGAGCATCCCGACTCCTCCCTCCGTATATTGGAGGCTATCCGATCGGATAGCCTTAGCGGAGAGGAACTTGCGCGTCATTCTCTACTCATCTCAATGGCTATCGACAAGAATTATATTGATACTACAGTATTTGACATATTGCAACCGGCAATTGACTTTTACCAGAAACACGGCACTCCGGATGAGCGTCTACAGACACTCTATTATCTCGGTCGGATATATCAGAATCGTGGAGAATCGGAAAAGGCGAACAAGGTATTTCTGAATGCTCTTGAACTGAAAGGGGAGGTTACAGATTCCATGGTTCTGGCAAGAACCAATGTTGCCATTGCGCAGACATTTAAGTATTGGCTTGTACTGACGGAATACGTGAAATATTATTCCTATGCAGCCGATATTTACAGACATCTTGGTCGTGAAGAATTGTACTACGATTGTCTGCTGAGTATGCTCAACGGATATAATCTGCTTGATAATAAGGAAAGGGCGGACAGTATTTTGATGTTGTGTTCGGAGGGTCGTAAGGATGGGCATATAGAATCATCGTTGTTCCGGAGTTATCATTTGGCGTATATCACGCATTTTGGATTGTCCGCTCAGTTGGATTCAATAATAAATCTGTGTCGAGATAATCGTGTAGGTTCAACAATAGATCTTATGATGATTGCCAATGGTTGCCTGGAAGCGGGCGATACTTCAAGGGCGGCAGAGATATTGAAAGATGTAAGGACATCTGGTATAGAGTATGACACGTTGAAATATCAAAGTATTCTGATAGACTTGTATCGAGTCACGGGTGATTATAAGAATGCCTTTGAGGAATGTCTGCGTTTTTACAATACTAATGACAGTCTGAACCTTATCAAGTTCAGGAATGCACAGATAGAAAGTCAGCATCATCATGAGTTCCAACTCGCCGTCATATCCGACAGTCAGTTCAAATCCGGCATTATTACTGTCATTATTGCAGTCATGTTTACATTGCTGTTTGCTGTCATGATATTGGTGTATTCCCTTCGTATCCATAAGGCAAAAAACCATAGGCTCGCAATGAACAATCAGATGACAGACCTTGAACAGAATTTGATTCGGCAGATAGCCAAGACGACAGAGGCGGAAAACATCCGGTTGCATCTTGAACGTAAGCAACAAGAGTTGGAATCGGATAACATGCGGTTGCGCATGGCTGAATTGTCTTCGGAGATAGAGCATCTGAAGCAGATAAATTCAGAAAACAATCACGACGTGGCACAAGAGGTAAAGGAGGTAATACAAAACCGAATATCGATGCTCAATGCCTTTCTTGCATCGCGTTTGTCATCAAGTGCCCGTCATGAGGATTTGTATGAGAAATGGACAAGAGAACTGATCTCCGACAAGAATAAATTCATGCAGGAGAATAGACTCGCATTTCAGGTATGTTATCCCAAATTTATAGATAATCTCAAGAATCAGGATCTTGACGATGGGGAGATTGAATATGTATGCCTGTATGCAATCGGTCTACGTGGGACTGAGATTTCCTCTTATCTGAATTCAACGAGCCATCTGCATATAAGCAGTGCCGTAAGGAAGAAATTAGGTTTGGGAAAACATGACACCAATCTTGGGAATTATATAAAAAAACTATTGGATGAATCCAGATGACTTATGTTTTTCATTGCTTTTTTGATTTGAATGTCGGTAAATTCAAACTTTTGATTTTAGATTCAAACTTTTAGGTTCTAATTTTGCAGAAAAAACTATAATAAATATGCATAACTATTTATTTCTGTGGATGAAGACACCATCATCATCGATAAAGTGAGCTATAAAGGTTCATAGGGATTAGATATCGTGCTAATAAACATATAGATTGCAGTCTTATCTTTGCCAATCAATGATAAGACTGCAATCTATATGTTTAAAGATAATGATACGTTTAATTACAAGTCGTGCACAAATACCTGTTTCCCGTTACGCCATATAAATGGTTGTTCCTCATGACCTTTGGTGAGGTCTCGTAACCAATACAATGCATTCTCCGGAGCATCAAAGGTCAAAGAATGATTTTCTGCAATGGCTCTATCTACTTCTTTCCATCCTTTTTCAACAGAATCAAAATATAGAAGTTGATAATGATCTCCAGGCCAAACGAAATTATCATTGTTACGGGGTATAAATGCTACTGCTTCCACATTTTGTGGACTATCAAGTTCCAATATCAGCTTTCGTCTTTCTTTTGGCATGGCGAAAAAGGATAGTATGTCACCATCAATAGCATTTTCAGGATGAAAATATCCGTCAAACTTAGAAAATATAGAGCAGTTGATTTTTTTCTTTGCAGTGGAATCTGAGTAAATCTCTATCTGACCGATAACAATCTGATCTTCTCCCGGTACTGTCAATCTCACGTATTTTGAGTATGTTGGAGGGAATAACGATAGATGGAAATTGGTATCCAAAGTGTCGGGGAAACTTGCACCTCTGATGGATTTTTCAAAATTAAGGGAATTACTCAATTCAAAATAGCCTCCCGATACGCCTTTGGAAAACCAGTCATAAAGCCAAGGCATAAACGGCATCTTTCGGTTAATGGTGAGTTTAACCGTTTTTGGGGAAGGTTTAAGCATAGTAATTGAGCCATCCCTTTCAAATATGAATGGGAAACCACATAATTTAGTCTGTCCGGATTCCCCTTTTTCCAATACAGGGGCATAGATACTTCCAGGTTCTATATTCTTGAACACAGCTTCCGTTTCTGAATATTCCGAGGCATAATCTATTATTCTCCATTCTCCGGGAGAGAATACCCCAAGCATCACACGTTTTTCTGATGGATTGTCTATGGAGACCATGATACTGTTTTGTCCGAAATATTCTTCTGTCACATCCTTGATAAAATAATCACGGATTGGTGTCTTAATTCGCGTTGTCTCCACTATAGACTCCTTGCGTTCATTTTGCAAGGAAGGCATATATCGATATACTTTCCCCTTTTTTCTCCAATCATTGATTGAAGAATCCCTCCGCTCAACCATATTCTTACTTAAAGGGATGAACCGTCCTGTGATATTATCACGCACCACCACCCATTGATGGGACGTGGCGGTTTCAGGAGAACTGAAATATGTATCAACGGCACATGGTATTCCGACCGACCGTAGTGCATAGACTGTATGGTCACATTGGTCGCGGCATGGACCCGAATGAATTAAGAAGAGGTCAGTGGCTTTTCTGTGAGGCCATATTGCACATATATTATATTTGAAATTCTCTTTTTCCAACTCTTCGTAAATGATTTCCGCTGCCTTAAGAACGTCATTCCCTTTGGGATAAAGAGAATCAAGAAGAGTTCCGTAATGCGACAAATAAAGATGACGCCAGTCTGACAGTTTTTCATCTCCGATGCGATGTGGAAGAATAAAATTATTGAAATCATCGTCTTTCAGTTCCACATTCCATTCCCTGATGTTACGTTGTTTCCATGCGTCATCAATATTTTTTATCAAAAGAGAATCTGTAATGGTATGGCAATCGTAAAGTCTGGGGAGTGTCGTATAGTTGAAAGATGACCAGTCCCTTTTCGTAATATCTTTGAAATACCATAGGTTTTCTGTTACAGCAATCTGATGCAATAGATTTTCAATTGAGTCAAGTTCTCCCTTATCTGAATAGGAATACCAGTGAGGCAGGTTTCTAATAATAAATTTAGCGGATGATAATTTTTCTGGTCTTTCATTATAATGAGCTAACACATTTTCCAATGCATTCCGATTATCGGCTGCATAATCTAAGACAGTCTCTAAAGAGTTCTCATGCCTACATGAAAATAGACCTAAAAAAGTTATCAGAAATGATATTTTCTGAAGATTCATGATGTGTATATTTTTATATTATAATTTAGTTGTTTTATATCAAAAATCAAGTCAATCTAATTCTACTATACTTAAAGAATATTATTGATAGTAAAATTGATCAAGTGATGAATTATGAAGCTAACTTTTTTAGGTGACTGCAAAGTTATAATATTTATTTAAATAATAAAAAAAGATTGTAAAAATGTAAGGTATAAAGTGTTTTTAGATTATATGGTCAGTTATTTTTTAGAGGTAAATAGCATGCATATTATTCGTTGTTTATTGAGTTAAAAAATTTTTTTAATATTCAAATGATAGAGGTTTTTCTATTGTAATGCGTATAAGATGAGGGCAAATTCAAACTTTTAAAACTTTTCGGTTAGTTTGATTTATGATTGCATTGTAATTTCTTAATTATAATACAATTATAAAATGTTAAAAAATATAAATTCAAACTTTTGATTTTAAATTCAAACTTTTGAATATTAATTTTGCGAAAAAATTTAACACGTAATAACATGAAAAGATTTGCATTAATAATGTCGGTATTGCTTATGGCATTCTGCTCAACTGCGGAAGCTAAAGAAGATGAAAAAGATGTCATAACAATTGTAATTAATAAAACAAACATACCAGATAAACCCCATAGAATGCCTTTGCGTCATAATATATCCGCGTGGTATGACACATTGGAGAATGCCATATATATGGAATCTTCTATGTCGGATGAGGTAGAGGTATATATAACATCGAATAATGAGGTGTTGCATTATTCCCCGACTATAAATACCGTATTTTATCTGCCATCAAATAACGGTACATATATGATAGAGATATATAGTAAAAGTTGGAGTGCATACGGTATTCTTGAACTATGATAACGCGTAAGAGATGAAGATTTCGGCAAGGTCGGTAGCAGTAGGATTCATAGCGTTTGTGGGTTGTATGCTCCCCTCATGTGTCAAATCCGGAGATGATGCAGCAGCAATTGTCAGAGAATGGATGGGCAAGGAGATTGTTGTTCCGGAGAATCTGACATTTGTATTGCAAGGCGATACTGTGAATTATAATTGGCAGAGTGCTGACTACCGTATCGTCACTTATATTGATGGCGAGGGTTGCACGGAATGTAGTATGAAATTGCCGATCTGGCAACAAATGATTGACAGATTCAATTCTTTGGGTGAGACAGATGTGTCTTTCCTTATGATTGTGGAGACAGATTCAGCAGGATACGACAAGGTTATAGAATTAGAGAGGAAGAATAAATTTTCTCAGCCTATAGTTATTGACGTAAACGGGTTATTCAGTAAGAGCAATTCCTTATCGCAGGAATTAGCATATCAAACTTTCCTACTTGATTCAGACAATCGTGTTGTTGCTATTGGTAATCCGGTGTATAATCATAATGTGAGTTCATTATATGAGGATATAATCCGAGGATCCGAAAGTATTGGGATGACTGATAGTGTAAGGAGTCTTGTCGGTTCACCAATCTTGTGTAGGAACATAGGGATGACTCATAAAGGAAAAACCAGCAAGATTTATTTTGAAATAACAAACTATTCCGATCAAGACATAATTATAGATAGGATTGCGACATCATGCGAATGCACTGAAGCTTATTCAGATAACGATACAATCCAATCGAAACAGAGTGTGACACTTTTTGTCAACTACACTCCGGATAGTGTCACGGAAGGAGAGTTTGAGAGAGAAATTATGGTCAATTTTAAAGGTATTGAAGAACCATTGGTTTATAGGATTATCGGATTTGTAAAATAATCTGATTTAATCTGAAATCAAATAAATTTTATTATAATTAGTGAACATGACAAAGAAAATTATCTTGTCTGCAGCGGCGACCTTAGCAGCTGCTGTGACAGTTGCTATTACCATTGATAGTAGCAACATTGAAAATGACTTCTCCAAATTGGAGATGGCAAATATAGAGGCTCTGTCAGAGTCTGAAATTGGGAGAGAATGCGGTGGATGTAGGACAGATTATCCAGGGAGGTATTGCTGTACCTTATACATAGGAGGTTTACCGTGGGTGTTTTATCATAGAAGTTGGTAATTAATGAAAAATATAGAGTCTGGCTGCTTAGGTGGTCGGGCTCTGTTTAAACTAATGTCTTTAGTAGATTATGGGATTTTATAATAGGAAAATAAAGTTATTGGCAACAGCTGTTGTCCTGTCGGGTATGTTTTCATGCCGGGAAAATAAGGAAGTGGGAGTACTTGACAACTTGGATGGGATTGAAGTTGTCAAGAGTGAGCACATATTGGATAGTTGTAGGTTTCTGAGTCCGTTTACGTTGACAATGGCAGGAAACACACTCCTTGTTAGTGAAAATCAAGCTGAAGGGATGCTTGGAGCCTTTGATCTCAATAATGAGACGGCTCTTGGAGGAATCGGAATGAGGGGAAGAGGGCCTAATGAGTTTATGAACATGAGGGTGGTCAGATATTCCGATCAAGATTCATTGCTGTTTATCCTTGATACGGGATCACGCAAGGCATCGTACTTTAAATTTAATCCGGAGAACCCCATGTTGTCGGAGAATAATCTGGTGAAGCTATTGGATCTTAAATCCGCTAACGCGCATGATATCCAGCCATCTAAATATGGACTGATCACAGATGTGGTTAACGGGGATGACTTATTTGCATTACTTGATGACAATGGAGGGGTGAAGTACACCTTCGGGAAATATCCGGGAGACAATAAGGGTATTGAGAATCCTATAGAATTTTTGATGGCTCATCAGGCGTTGTTCTGCACGAATCCCGGTGGCAACAAATTTGTATTGGCAGGGGCATTCAGCGACTGGGTGGCGTTCTACAATATAAAAGCAGATTCTGCCGAGTTGAGTAAGGAGTATTTCACTTTTGAAACTCCGGTAAATGTCCATAGCAGCGGAGACGAGGGGGAGCAGATTGTGTCAATGAGATACCTGCCTGAGACTAAGTTGGTCTTCACTCAACTGATTCCTACAGATAATTATGTCTATATCGTCTATAGCGGTGCTACAAATGCAGAGATTGAAGCAGGCGAAAAGAAACCAAAAAGTATTTTGAAGTTTAATTGGGACGGAGAGTTTATAAATGGATACAGACTTGATGTTAATACAATTACAGAGAGTGTCACATCTGATGATAAATATATAATTGCTTCAACTGAGGATGAAGATGGTAATTTCCGAATCCTAAGATTTACGATGTGATATTTAAATGGTTTAAGGTTTAAAGTTTATGGTTTATTGTCATTGAATTTTGTATAATTGAAAAGATTCGAGGATTCCCGTGAATCTTAAACCTTAAACTATAAACTATAAACTATCAACCACTGAAATGTAGCTGGTCAACTTCGGATATAGAATGCAATTATTTTTACAATATGATTTTTTAAGAAAGATATTTAGAGCAGTTTGTCGGGTTATCATTATTATCTTCTGTGTAGTATCACTGTATCAGATTGTGAGGATATTTGTCTTTGATCAATTTGTCATACCGTCCAACTCCATGATGCCTACGTTATGTCCCGGAGACAGGGTTATCGTGAATAAGCTGCATTTGGGGGCGAGAATCTATACGGATTTTGATTTCCGCAGTGAAGGGAATCAGCTTGAGTCCATAAGGCTTAAAGGATTACGAAGGCTGCGACATAATGATGTGGTGGTGTTCAATTTCCCGATAAACAACGGCAGAATAGCTTTCAAAATCAATTATGTATATTGTAAACGTATAATGGGTTTGCCTGGAGACACCATAAGAATAACCGACGGATTCTACAGGTCAAATAATTTTTCTGGAGAACTCGGTATCCCTCGGAGACAGAGACAATTGACGGTTTATGGAGTGAATCCGGAGGTATATGAGGGATGGGGCGTCGGACCGGAACAGATTGGATGGAACTGTCTGAATGCCGGACCATGGTATATTCCGAGATGTGGGGATATTGTCAGGATAGGCTGTAAGGAGGGTTATCTTTATAAGGATATATTGGAATATGAGACAGGAAAGAGGGTGACAGTTGACGATTCCCTCAGGCGGGTGTATGTCGGAGACCGGAGAATTGAACAGTATGAATTCATACATGACTATTATTTCGCTGCAGGCGACAATGCCTACGATTCCTATGATTCAAGGTATTGGGGATTGGTGCCGGAGGAATATATTGTAGGGGTAGTTGATCTCATTTCGTATTCAAAGGATCCTTACAGTGGAAAACTCAGATCCGACAGGATGCTTAAAAAGATATGAGGATAGTGGAGACAACAGCAATATCGGAGAATCGAACAGGTGTCAATGGTATAGATATCATGGTGACGGCATTTTTCGTGTATTGTGCCGTCAATGCCCTGGTGGTGTCTGACGTGCCATGCCGGACTGAATCGCTGACCATCGCTCTGTGCTTCGGATTATATCTGATTTTCAAGGTGCTTTTCTCATTCCGTTTGCCATCGGATATGGTTGTGGCGTACTTGCTGCTCATTGCCGGCGAATATGAGGCGATTGTGGGATTCCTACAGTTGTTTGGATTCATTCAGTCAGGACATACCCATTATACAGTCACCGGAACATTCCCCAACCCGGGTCCCTTCGGAGGATTTATTGCGATAAGTCTATCCGCAGGTTTCTGGTTATATCGTCACAGGGGAGGTGGATGGGTCATGTACGCAATGTTGCCTATGATGATTGCATTGTTGGTGTCAATGAGCCGTGGGGCGTGGCTGGCGTTGGTGGTGTCGCTGTCAGTGTTATACCGCGATAGACTGAGGTTTGAGAAGCGGTATGCTGTCGCAGGCATCATTCTGATTGCTGCAGTAGGGGTAGCCGTCTATCTTATAAAACGTGGGTCTGCCGACGGGAGAGTGGCAATGGCATTTATGGCATTGAAGGCCTGTGGTGTTTCGCCATTCCTTGGCTGGGGTGCCGGTGGATTCCTGTATGCGATATCGGAAATGCAGATAATGCACTTCTCGTCATATCCCGACTCCGCGCTTATATCGGTAACGGGAGTGGCAGACTATCCATTCAACGAGTATCTTCACGTGGCGGTGGAATTCGGCATTATCGGATTATTGCTGTTCTTGTCGGTAGTGGTATCTGTATTCCGTAAGTTATATGTAGCCGGGAGGGTTGAGATGTATCCGTTCCTGACGTTCCTTGTATTTGCCATTTTCTCTTATCCATTCTCATTATTGCCGTTTGGAGTATTGTTTATCCTTATAGTTGCTTTGGCGGCGGGTATTGAGGGGGATTTCAGTAGTGGGAAAAATGGGATATTTGGAATAATTACCCTTGTAATTGGAGTGCTCATTACGGTGGGGAGTCTGGTATGTTATGTTCCGGTAAGGCGGGCATCAGAGATATTTGCAGGCTACGGAAATATTTCGAACCCGGCATTCATAAATCCGGCTCGTGAACTTTCCGCTGATCTTTCAGATAACCGAGACTTCCTGTTCTCGTATGGAAAAAGTCTTCGGGAGAGTGGCAGGTATAACGACAGCAATGCGATATTGCGTCAGGGTATGCTTGTCTGCAACGACCCAATGATGCGTATTGTTATGGGAAGGAACTATGAATCGCTCTCATGCTATGATAAGGCGGAGGAGATGTATCTTCAGGCGTTTCACATGCAGCCCAACAGACTATATCCACTATATAGGATGATGCTGCTTCAAGAGGCAACAGGAGACAGTATCAGGACTAAGGAATATGCCAATAAGGTCTTGGAATTCGATCCCAAGGTGCAATCACCTGCCATAAGGGATATGAAATGGAGGGCCAAAGAGATAATTAACCAAATGTAACATCGTGTGGGATATTTCAATAATTTGCCTTATCCCACACATTTTTTACTTTAAATTGAGAAATTTATGAAAAAAAATAGTTTGTTGTCCGGAATTATGGCAGGAGTCCTGATAATCGGGATAAATAGTTGTGAGTTAGATAATACAAATAAAGAGCATATTTTTGATTTTAATATCTTACACACTAATACGTTGATTGGTACCCCTTTGGATATTGCTGTGAAGGGGGATTCATTGCTGGTCAATCAGTATTTTGGCGATAAATTCCTTGTGTGGTTGTCGTTAAAGGATGGGAGTCTGATTAAGACGGATATATCCAAAGGGAACGGAAGACGGGAGATGCAGGGACCGTTGTTGGTCAATTCTTTCTCAGACAGCTTGTTGATATACGATAGGCAGAGATTCGGTTTGTATAAGACTGATTTTATGTGCGATTCCATAATCGCAGCCACAGAGCGACTGCCATTCTGGACTACAAAAGTATTTCCTTTTAAAAACGGGAATATGCTGGTTTCCAAAATCCCTTTCGGAGTGGAGGATGCAGAGATAGCAGACACGAGATTTGCCATCATGCGTGGGGATTCGGTATTGTCGCATTTCGGGGATTACCCGAGATTGAGTAATTCTGATAAGGAGAGTGATTCAGAGGAATTGGCCAATTTCCATCAGATACTGGGTTTTCAGGAATTGCCGGATAATGAGTTTGCTGTGGTGTCGTCTCACGTATTGAGTCTATATTCAGCATCCGAAGATGGGTATGTCCTGAAAAAGGAGGTGGCAGTTGCCCCTTATGAGTATAATACACGGGCAGCCACACAAAATCAGTCGGCAATGTCTTCCTTAAAAGAGGGGGAGAGTATAGGCGTTCCCATAGGACTTGCATATCATTCCGGAAAAATATATCTGCCTTTCCAGGAAACGGAGGATGACGATATAGTCATAATGTGCTATGACATGGATTTGAATCTTGTAGGCACAATAAAACCTGCGGTTTCAATAATGCCTCCTTTTGTGATTGATGACAATGGCAGGATAGTGGCTCTTTCAGAGAATGATAAGGAGACAAGCATCGTTGTCTCGACAACAAGCGTGGATGATATCTAAGGAAGTGGTCTAAACTTATGAATAAGTTTAGACCACTTGGAATGAATCGTTTAAGTAATCGTAAAAAAATAAGTTGTGAAAGTTTGGCGCATATTTCCGAGGGATTTCGGAGTAAGGAAGATGGAGCATAGCGGGCTATGCGACTGATTCCGCGCTCCGAAAGCACCGGAAAGATGCTGCCACAAGAAAAATTTACATTTATAACTTTAACAAGTTATTTTTTGAAGATTACTAAATTCGGAATAATAAAGTTCATGTATGACGTTCTTTAAAAGAAATAATTTTCACAAATTTTTTATTGCCGGAATGACATTTCTGTTTGCTGCATCATGTCAAAAGTATAGTCAGGATGTTGTGGATTGTAATATATACGGTAATGAAGCCGTGACTGTTAAGATTGATAAATGGTCATTATGTGAAAGTGATGTTATGCCTGATAGCCTTCAGTGTCATAGAAGTCTGTTGGATGCTGATGTAGAAAGGAGGATGTTTCTCTTTTCGCAAAGAGCTGTCGGCAACAGGTATATTCTGAATGGTGATACCCTTGAATTGAAAAGATTCGAACAGCAGAATTATTATCCGGTATTTCTGAAGGAGGGAATCAACGAACTTATTGCAATTACTGACACAGCAAGTAGGGAACGGCATATAAGTCTGGAATTGTGTGACAGCGTGATTGCCATACGGTTGATGGCTGAGTCAATGTTTGGCAGGATGTTTTATCCATTAATCAATCCGGACTCAATGATGTTGAATCTTGATATGAAGTATCGTAAAGTGATGCCGTTGGAGTCTTCGATGGAGATATTTGATGTGGTGGGACGTAAGATTCATGAGCTGAAGATTACGGATGATAATCTTAGATATGAATTGCCTGCATTGGAGGTGGGTAAATCTTACATGAGTAAATGGACTATTGGGGAGAGTTCGACATGGCAGACATTTCTCTGTGGGGATCCGGATAAGGTATATGAAATGTATCGCAATAGATTTGATTCGGTCCGGATAAGTGTCGCAGACTCTTTGGAGATAGACCAATTGTTATGGAGATTCCGATTCTTGCTTGAACATCCTTCAAGAAAGGATGACTGGTGGTGGCAGTTTAAGATTGCGCCTATAGCATATCAATTGGAGTATGCTTTCCGTCGCATGGAAGGGGAGGATGGAATCGCGCCCACCCTTAACTTTGAATCATATAATTCAAGGATAGATGGGATGGTTCAGAGATGTGTGGTGTTTACTCCCAAGGATATGACAAGGCATTATCCATTGGTTGTGATGATCCGACCTAATGAGGAAAATAGACATGAGTTCTTTTCTTGTCCACAGTTGGCACGTCAATGGGCAGTCAATAATGTGCAGATGCTTTGTGATAAGTATGGGTTGATTGTAATGATGCCTGAGGGAAGGATGCGTTCATTTGGTCTGTTGGATGAGGATAACGAGAGGGAAATAATGAATGCCATTGACTTTGTGAAGAAGAAATATCCTGTAGAGGATGGTAAGGTATATCTTCATGCCAATTGCAGCGGAGGAGAACGTGCATTGCAGCTTGCATCTCATCATCCGGATAAATTCAATGGTATGGGTCTGTATGCTCCATTTTTCAGTAGGTTGAAAAATGAAAAATATCCCGATAAGATTCAGATAAAATTGGAGAACCTTAAAGGGATGCCTATTTTTGTGCATGGGGATCCGCTCGATGGACATAGCCCACCGATATTTTATAAGGATCTTATCAATGGTATGGATAAGGTGGGTAATCCCTGCAAAGTGAGTATGGAATACCACTCCGGAGAATTGTACAACGTGACAATTGTGGGGGAGGAGGCTCTTCAATATTTTAAACAAATTGAATAGAACGGAATCTCTTTTTTATATTGTTAAGGTAATTTTGTTAATTTTATGATAACGGATAGTGGTATTTTCATTAATTTTGTGAATTATCGCTTTTTTAGAGTGGCATTGAGTAATCTTTGTTAAATTTAGAGTGTATTGGTTTATGCGTTTATTTTGGGTTGTTATACTTGGAGTTGTGGCGAGAGGGGCGGTTGCGCAGAAGTTGTCGCTGTCGCTCGATGATGCCATACGGTTGGCGTCGGAGTATTCGCTGGATGCGCAGTTGGCGAAGTTCAGCTATACGGGTGCGTATTGGACTTACCGTTCGTTTCGCGCAGAACTGTTGCCGTCGATTAATCTTGGCGGGAATCTGCTGAATTATAACCATTCCACTGTGGAGGCTCGTAATTATGAGACGGGCGAGATCAATTATGTAGACAACAACACGCTTGCAAACAGCCTGACCCTATCCATCGACCAGAATATACCGTTGCTTGGGGGTAAACTGTCGGTGCAGTCTTATCTGTATCGCCTTGACCAGTTTGAGTATGACCGCACGATGTATAATTCCCAACCCCTGCGTCTGCAATACACCCAACCGCTCCGCACATATAATGAGCTTAAATGGAGGAAGAAGACTGAACCCGTGGCTTTTGACAGGGCAGGGAGGGTGTATCTCGAATCGATGCAGAACGTGAGTCTACGCGTGACCGGTCTGTATTTTAACGTGCTTTCCGCGCAGAGCCGATATAATCAGGCTCTCGCCACGCTGAAGGACCGCGAGACGCTGTATGAGCAGGCGAAGAAACGCCATGAACTCACAACGCTCTCGAAGAGTGAACTGCTTCAGCTGGAACTGTCGCTTATCAATGCACGCGTGGAGTCGAAGGATCTGAAGCTGAAGCTCGATAATGAGCGGTTTGCTCTCTTCAGCTATATACGAGCCACGGATTATGACCGGGTGGAACTCGTGCCCCCCACCAACGTGCCGGATATCGTGCTGATGCCCGATGACGTGCTCCAACGTGCTTACGACAACTCTTCCTATCTTCCTAACAACAGGCTGCAACTCTTACAGTCGGAGCAGAGTGTGGCATACGCGAAGTCGCTGAAGGGGCTACAGTTGACCCTCAGCGGCGAGGTGGGTTTCAATAAGACAGGCTATTCCTTCTCAAAGGCGTACAGTCGTCTGAATGATAACGAGATTGTGGGGCTTACGCTGTCGCTGCCGCTTTTCGACTGGGGAGTGAGCAAGGGGCGTGTGAAGATTGCGGAGGCTAACCTCGACGTGGTGAAGACGGAGCAGGAGATTGCCGACATGGAGTTTCGCCAGCAGGTGCGCAGTCAGGTGGAGACTTTCAACACACAGAGTAGCCAGTTTTCCGACTCGCGACGTATGCTTGAGATTGCGGAGGAGAGGTATCAGCTCACCTACCGGCGGTTTGAGTCGGGGGGCGTAACGGTCACGGAACTGAACACCGCCCAGCAGGAACTCGACAATTCGCGTGCGCAGTATATCAGCCAACTCTCTTCGTTCTGGACAAGCTATTACAATATCCAGAAGATCACGCTGCATGACTACCGCACCGGGACGGATCTTTCAGACGGATATATCTACGAACTGCAAAAATAAGACTTAAATGGTTTAAAGTTTAAGGTTTAAAGTTTAAAGTTTATTGTCATTAAATATTTAATAATGAATAGATTCGTAGATTCTCATCATCCATCACCCATAAACCATCAACTATAAACCATCAACTATAAACTATCAACTATCAACCATCAACCATCAACCATCACCCATCACCCATAGATTATGAGACCTTACATGATACCATTGCTGCTGCTCTGTCTGACGGGCTGCACATCTGCGAAGGAGGAGACGAAGGGGGAGAACTCTCCCCGTAGCAACGCCACGCTGACTGAGAATTTTGTCGACACAATGAGGCTGTCGCGACGCGATTTCCGGCATCAGACGGTGTGCAACGGCGTGTTGCGTGCCGGGGTGAAGAGCCGCCTTGCCACAAGGCATCCCGACGTGATTACGGAGGTAAGGGTAAAGACCGGGCAACGCGTCGGGAAAGGGGAGCTGCTTGCCGTCACGGAGGAGGAGAAGTATATCCGCGCATTGGAGAAGGCGAGACGTGATCTGGAGAAGGCGGAGATTGAGTTTGCCGACAAACTGATTACTTTGGGCTATGACGACAAGGGGAGTGTGCCGGAGGAGACTCTGAAGCGTGCGGAGGTGACGTCGGGTCTGTTCTCGGCGCGTCATCAGCTGAAGCAGGCGGAGAGTGATCTTGCCGATTGTCGCCTGTATGCCCCGTTTGCCGGGGTGGTGGCTGACCTTGACGGGAAACTGTATCAGAAGTGTGACAATTTCTGCAACCTTATCGATGAGTCGGCTTTCGATGTGGATTTCAGCGTGCTGGAGTCGGAACTGCCTTCGGTGGCGGTGGGGTATGATGCGATGGTGATACCGTTCGCGGGCGATAAGGGTGCGCGTAAGGGGAGAATCACGGCTATCAATCCGACGGTTTCGGATAAGGGTCTTGTGAAGGTGACGGCACGCATAGCCGGCGACAAGGGGGTGATCGACGGGATGAACGTGAAGGTGATAGTGGAGCGCACGGAGCCGGGGCAGTTTGTGGTGCCGAAGGATGCCGTGGTGGAGAGGGACGGCTACAACGTGGTGTTTCTCTATCGCGACGGCAAGGCTGTATGGACCTACGTGGATGTGGTGTCGTCAAACACCGACAGCCATGCTATCACGGGGTGTGAACGTAAGGAGACAGAACTGCATGAGGGGGACGTGGTTGTGACATCGGGGAATATGAACCTTGCCGACGGCACGGAGATAAAGGCACGATGATATAGGGGCGGATTTTTGATAAGACTGACAGAGGATTATGATTCTGAGACTGATAAAGCGTCCGGTGGCGGTGACTATGTGCGTGATAGCGTTGACGGTGGTGTGTATCCTGAGTCTTCGCGGTCTGCCGGTGTCGCTCATGCCGGATATCGACATACCGAGGATAACGGTCAACGTGCCGATGCCGGGCGCGTCGGTGAGGGAGGTGGAGACAAGGGTGGCGGCTCCGTTGCGTGGGCAGCTCATGCAGATAGCCGGAATAAAGGAGATCAGGAGCGAGTCGAAGACCGACGGCACGACCATCACGATGGAGTTCACGCCGGGGAGCCGCATGGATCTTCTCTTCATAGAGGCGAATGAGAAGGTTGACCGTGCGATGGGTATGCTTCCGGAGGGGATGGAGCGTCCGAAGGTGGTGAAGGCGGGGGCTACGGATATCCCGGCGTTCTATATCGACGTATATTCGGATGACGACAGTGAGGAGGGTTTCGCACGATTGTCTGACTACGTGACGGGGGTGGTGCGTAAACGCGTGGAGCAGTTGCCACAGACTGCTATGGTCGATGTCAGCGGCGACACGAAGCCGGAGATCGTCATTGAGCCGTATGCGGAGAAGACGGAGGCTTTGGGGATCACTCCGGAGCAGATAGGCGCGGCGGTATCTTCCGCCGACCTGCGTCTGGAGGCTCTCAGCGTGGCTGACGGCGCATACCGCTACAGCCTGCATTTCGATTCGCAGATGTCGACGCTCGATGATATCCGCAACATAACCCTTCGTCATGACGGACGCCTTCTGCGTCTCGGTGATCTCTGCCGCGTGTCGCAAAGGCAGAAGGGTGACAACGGGAGCGTGAGGCATGGTGAGAACCGTGCAATCTCGCTTGCCGTCATAAAGCAGAATGATGCGCGGATGGAGGATCTGAAAGAGAGTGTGGAGGGTCTGTTGGAGGAGGTGCGCAGGGATAATCCGGGCGTGAAGTTCGTGCTAACGCGCGACCAGACAAGTCTGCTTTCATATTCTATCAATAACCTTTCGTGGAATCTCGCTCTCGGTATCGCGCTGGCGTGCCTTGTGCTTTTCGCGTTTATTCGCGACGTGAGGATTCCGCTGCTCATCGTGGTGAGCATACCGCTGTCGCTTCTGCTGACGATGCTCTGCTTCAAACTCGCCGGGATCTCGATCAACGTCATATCGCTTGCCGGTCTGATTCTCGGTGTGGGTATGATGGTGGATAACTCGATAATCGTGATTGACAATATCACGCGTCTTGCCGATGAGGGGAAGCCGCTGGATGATGCTGTGGCACTGGGTGCGTCGGAGGTGTTCACCCCGATGCTCTCGTCGGTGCTGACCACTTGCTCGGTGTTTATCCCGCTGATATTCCTGAGCGGCACGGCAGGGGCATTGTTTTATGATCAGGCGATGGCGGTAACGATCTCGCTTTTCTCATCGTTGGCTGTGGCGATGCTCGTGATTCCGGTCTATTTCCGCGTGTTTTTCAAGCGGAAGGGGGTAAGGATGAAGCATCGTGAGGATGGGAGCGTGCCGTTGGTTGAGAGGGTCTACAATCGGGTGCTTGCCGCCACGCTGGCGCATCCGTGGAAGGTGGCTCTGTCGATTGCCGTGCTGGTGGGCGTAGGTGTGGCGTGTGGCTTGGGTCTGCGCAAGGAGCGTATGCCCGACGTGTCGCATACGGATATGCTCGTGACGGTAGACTGGAATGAGGGTGTGTCGCTCAATACGAATGAGGAGCGTATGGCGCAGCTCAGGAGCCGGATAAAGGGGATGGCGCAGACCACCACGACGATGGCGGGGAGCCAGGGTTTCATCTTGTCGCATACGCCTGGACTCTCGTCGTCGGAGTCGGTGATGTATGTCGCGGCTGATTCGGAGGATAGGATTGCGGAGATAAAGGATAGTATTTCGGGATTCGTGCGTGGGCGTTATCCGGCTGCCTCGCTGTCGTATGCCGTGTCGGGCAACGTGTATGACATGATCTTCTCGTCGGATATGCCGGATCTGGAGATAAGGCTTCAGACTGCCACGGGGGGACTCCCCGACGTGGCGCGTAGCCGCAGTTTCTGCGATTCGCTTGCCACCCGATTCCCTGACGTGGAGATCTCGCCTGTAGCCACGGAGGAGAATCTGAGGTATGAGGTGGCGGGCGATGTGGCGTCGCTCTATGGGATAGGCTACAGCCGTCTCTATTCGCGTCTGCGTGAGCTTGCCGGGAGCAACAGCGTATATACGATTAATGACGGGTCACATTCCGTGCCGGTGATAGTGGGTGCGGAGCGTGCCGACAGGTATGGTATGCTTCAGAACAGCATACGCACGAATGAGGGCGTTGACGTGCCGCTATCAACTCTGCTCAGGGAGCGGCGCGGTGAGGACTATAAGCATCTGTATGCCTCTTCGTCGGGGGCGTATTATCCCGTGGGGGTGGATGCCGACGACAGGACTGTGGAGAGCGTGATGGATGAGGTGAAGGCTCGCGTCAACAGGGCGGATTCCGGGTTGTCGGTGCTGTTTGCCGGTGCGTATTTCGATAGTCGCCGGTTGATAGGGGAACTTATGGTGGTGCTTGCCGTGGCTCTCGCGATGCTCTATTTCATACTCGCGGCGCAGTTTGAGAGTATGCTTCAGCCGCTCATCATCCTCAGTGAGGTGGCGGTGGATATAGCGGCTGTGCTTATCGCGCTCTGGATAGCGGGTGAGTCGCTCAATCTTATGTCGATGATCGGGGTGGTGGTGATGTGCGGCATAATCATCAATGACTCGATTCTGAAGATAGATACCATCAACCGTCTGCGTCGCGGCGGGATGAAGACTGATGCCGCGATAATCACGGCTGGTCATCAGCGTCTGAAACCTATCATCATGACGTCGCTGACCACGATTCTTGCCGTGGCTCCATTCCTGACGCGTGGAGACATGGGTTCTGACCTTCAGTTTCCACTTTCGTTCACGCTGATAGTCGGTATGACTGTCGGCACTCTCGTGAGTCTTTTCATAATACCTTTATTCTATAAACTTGCTTATGACTGAGACTCCATCTAATAAACAAATGCGTTCTCAATTCCGCGCCATATTCGTGATGGGGGTGCTGATGCTCATCGGTGCTGCCCTGATCTTCAAGGTGGACACGGCTATAGATCCGCGACCGAAGCAGGGGAAGACGCTTACGGTCACGTTCTCATGGCAGGGTGCTCCGGCAAAGGTGGTGGAGCAGAATGTCACGTCGGTGGTGGAGGGGCTTGTGTCGTCGGTGAGGGATGTGGCTCGCACTGAATCCACGTCGCGTTTCGGGTCGGGGAGCGTCAAGGTGGAGCTTAAACCGGAGGCTGACGTGTCGGCTGTGAAGTTTGAGATAGCGTCGCTTATGCGTCAGATGAAATCAATGCTTCCGGAGGGTGCATCGTATCCTGTGGTGACGGGTGGTGAGGTGGTCAATGAGAGCCGCGATGATAAGAAGACGGTCACTCTGCTGACCTACCGCATTGTGGATGACTTGCCCACGAATGTGCTGCGGGAGTATGTGAAGAACCGGCTTGAACCGGCTTTCGCCTCGATTGATGAGGTGACGGGGGTTGACGTCAACGGCGGCACGGAGAAGTATCTGGAGGTGAGCTATGACCCTGCGATGCTCGCACGCTATGGCATAACGTCGGCGGAGATAAGCGAGGCTGTGAGGTGGTATATCGGTGAGAAGGGCATAATCGGTGAGGTGGATGATGAGGGTGGACGCATGGCGTTGTGGCTCGATTCCGACGGCACGGGTACGCCGCTGGAGCATCTGGCTGTAAGACAGTCGGGACCTAATGGGAAGACGGTCTATCTTAATGATATAGCACGGTGCGTCTATAAGTATAAGGAACCGAATGACTATTACCGTATCAACGGTATGAACACGGTCTACGTCAACGTGAAGGCACAGGCGGGCACTAATCTGATATCGCTGTCAGACAGGGTGCAGCGTAAGGTGGAGGAGGTGGAGAGGTCGCTCTCCATACCGGTGGGTCTGGAGCTTACCTACGACTCTGCCGAGCGTCAGCGGTTGGAGTTGGGAAAACTGGTGAGCCGTTCGCTCCTGTCGTTGCTGATACTGATGGCATTGGTGCTTGCGGTGAGCCGCAGCGTGAGGTATTTCGCTGTGGTGGGTATCACGCTTGCTGCTGCGTTGCTGATTTCTGTGATAGCATATTATCTACTTGACATAAGGCTTCATATCTTCTCTCTTGCGGGGATCACGGTGTCGTTGGGTCTGATTATCGACGCGGTGATAGTGATGGTGGATCATTACGGGCGTTACCGCGACCGTGGGGCGTTTTTTGCAATATTGGCGGCGTTGTTGACTACGATCGGTTCGCTCGTGCTGATATTCTTTATGCCGGATTATATTCAGGATGACCTTCATGATTTCGCGCTTATCGTGATGGTGAATCTCACGGTGGCGTTGCTTGTGGCGTATCTCTTCGCGCCTGCGCTGGTGGATGCGCTGATGAAGAGGAGTGGCAGGAAGCGGAAGAGGAGAAGAGGAAGTAGGAGATGGAGCCGTCTGACGGTGAGGCTGACAAGGGTGTATGCCCGGAGTATCATGACGGGGAGAAGGTTCAGGTGGCTTGTGACGGTGTTGCTGGTGTTCGCTTTCGGATTGCCGCTGTTTGCTTTTCCGAAGGATTGGGAGTTTCCGTATAGGAAGGAGCTTACGGTCTGGCTCGGTGGCACGCTCCGTATGTTTGCTGATTGTCTTGATTCCAACACCTATTCACCGAAAAAGGAGGAGATGAAACTCCATATCATCGCGCAGATGCCGCTCGGCGGCACGGCGACGCAGCTTAATGAGAAGGTGCTGGCATTGGATGAGTTTCTGAAGACTCAGGATGGTATCAAACGCTGGACCACGAATGTGGGTGCGTGGGGCGCGACGGTTGAGGTGGAGTTTACGCCGGAGGCGTTGAAGACTTCTCTGCCGTATAATCTGGAGAATCGGGTGATAGGGCGCGTGATTGATATCGGTGGCGCGGATTGGGCTACGTATGGGGTGAGTGAACGTGGGTTCAGCAATTCGCTTAATCTCTCTTACCGGAGTAGTCGTATAATGGTGAAGGGTTATAATTATGAGCGGCTTGTGAGGATTGCGGAGACGATATGCGACACGCTGCAACGTAATCCGAGGGTGGCGGATATCGCGGTCCAGACTCCCGGTTATGAGAATCAGGAGGATGAGTTGTTTGTGAAGTATGACCGTGAGCAGATGGCTCTATACGGTATAACGGCTCAGAAACTACATTCGGCACTCGGTGATCTTCTCTCCACACGCCGGGTGGGGGTGATTGATGATGGTGTGACTGTCACGGATGTGATGTTGCGTCCGGAGAGCCGGGAGACGTTTGATCTCTGGTCGCTCGGTAATTCCTACATACGTATTGATTCGGCTGATTATCGTGTTGGTGATTTCGTGACGATCGGGCGGCGTGAGGCGAAGAATGTAATAGAGAAGCGCGACCAGCAGTATGTGCTTAACGTGGCGTTTAATGTCATCGGGTCATATACTTATACGTCGAAGTATATAGAGGGGGTTGTTGACACGTTCAGTCGGACGCTTCCGGTGGGTTTCAGTTGTGAGGTGGCTACCTACGGATGGTATCAGGATACGGGTGAGCAGTATTGGTTGCTGATAGTGGTGGTGCTGATTATCTATATGCTATGTGGCATATTGTTTGAGTCGTGGACGCGTCCGTTTGTCATCATATTGCTGATACCTGTGTCGTTTATCGGGGTGTTTCTCACGTTCCGGTTTACGGGGATACCGTTCGGCACGGGTGGTTTTGCATCGTTGGTGCTGTTGTGTGGCATCACGGTGAATGCGGCGATATATATCTTGAATGAGTATGACCGTCTGACGCGACTGTATGCCGGAAGGAGAGGGGTTGATATATATGTGAAGGCGTTCAGTCGGAAGATAGTGGCGGTAATACTGACGGTAGTCTCGACAATTGCCGGATTGATACCGTTCCTGCTTGACGGACCGGAAGAGAAATTCTGGTATTCCTTTGCTGTCGGCACGATCTCCGGACTGACCTTCTCCCTGCTCGTGCTAGTACTCGTGATGCCCCTCTACATGCGCCTCCCCACCGCTGCTAAGTTATCAACCGCAAAGCACGCAGAGAGCACAGAGAAATTATAATTTCCACATATAGATTCAAAAGATTAGAAAGATTTTATTCAAAAGCAATAATCTTTAGTTACATTGGGAATGTACTGATAGCTTTGAACGCTTCATACGCTTTTCTGGCAGCTTCTTTTTCGGAATTGCTGACAGGAGATGGATTCGCTATCCTACGGGCAAAATTCTCAGCGTCTTTACCTCTTAGAACCGGTGTCTCTTTTATTGGTCTTGCCATATTGTTACTTAATTTATATTTGATTACAAATATACAACAAATTTCTGATATGTAGAGTTGAAATTGAAAAGATTTGTAAAGTAATTTGTTAGAATATAAAAATCTGATTAACTTTGCAAAACGAAAAAAGTGTATTTGGATGGCCCAGATGCTGCCAACTGCACTATAAACAAGATGAAACCGAGTCCAGTCTCTTAGATTGGGCTCGTCTTGCTTTTTTATAGAATATTGGTTGTTGTCTGTATATAACCCCATGCGGTAGATTACGGGATAAATCCTTCCTGATCGTAGCCGCGATGGTGGCGGTGGATTGAGTTGATAAGGGGTTGAAGGCGGGTATCGGTAAGAGGTGTTGAGGCGAATTGCAATTGGTCGTTATAGCGGTCGGGAGATCCGGATGCAATCCGTTGGTCAAAATCTGAGGGGATAAGAAATGATGAGCGTTCTCCCAAATGGCAGAAATATTCGGTGAGGTATATCCTTATACCGGCAAGGTCAAGGTCGCCAAAATGGACGTATCTGTTGGGAATTGCTTTAAGCCATCTTATCAAATCGCCATGTTGAGTCTGCGGATAACGGCTTACAAACAGGAGGAGAGAGGATGATGAAAGGTTTTCTTTAAAGAAAACCTTCTGTCGTGAAATCCAACGGAAATTTTCGGGATTCTCAATTCCAACGACCATTACATCCTCCGGGATAGCGAAGCCGTCGAAGTCATATATGAAAGTGAATGTGCCCTCTTGCGGATGAAGTGTAAATGGTTTACTGTTGAGGGTGACTTCTATCGGCTGATAGCAGCTGACCATAAACCCTTTGAAACTGCGTGTGGACCTGAATTTTGAATCACCGGTGGTGTGCACTTGTTCAGCACGGCTGGTATCGCCGGATTCCGCCAAACGTAGCAATTCCTCCGGATTGCGTATGCCATAGACGCTATTCAGATACGACATCAGAGCCGTAGCATCTTGAACGCGCCAACTCTTCCGGCTGCCACGGGTCATGGCAACCAGAAGTTTCTCCTCTTTCAACCGGTTGAATAAGTCGCCCTTCAATCGGCTGTCGGCGATGGTCTCTCCGTTTGCAAGAGCTATGAGGAGTCTTAATGAGGATGCCGAATATTTCATCTTATAGTAAGAAGAGATTTTACGATGGTGTTGCTTTTGGCATCCTTGCTAAGGGAGTAGGTATAGCGGTAGGCTGAGGCATTGTATGTAGTGGGCGAACTATTGATCAGCCGGATGTTGCGTGCGTTTGCAAAGGCAAGTATCCCGGCTACATTGTTGGGATGAAGTTTGCCGATTTCATCCATCATGCAATGGAGAGTGAAATCCCCGAAGCGGGATGAAGCCTTACGCTTGAATACGTTGATGAGCATGATGTTGACAATCGCTTTCACAAGAATATCCGTGCCGTCAGAACCGACATTTGTGAGCTTTTCCACCCAGTTTGTATCCTGGTCATTCTGTTTCACCTTAAATTCCAGTTTGAACGTGTCCGCAAGCGTCACCCTCTCACGTTTACTTTCAGCATCCATAAGGTCGCCGAGAGTCATGAGCATCTTTGCAGCACGCTCGTTTGCCTTATCCCTGTTTTCAATGTCGGAAAAGAGATTGAGTTCGCCAAGGTCTTGACCGTGGTTGTCATCAAAGCTCTTGATGATTAGCAGTTGCTGCATTATGCGGTCGTTGCTCTCCACAGCCCTGAGTTCAATCTCCTTTATCACTCCGGCGAAGTTATTGTCGCGGAAATCCTTGTTGATGTCGTTGATGGTCTTCCGAATGTCGGCACCATGCTGAATCAGGTCGCTGACCTCGCGTGAGATTCGTTGAATTATGTCAGCATACATTTCGTTGGTGCGTGTCCGCATGATCTCAATCATATTGTTGCTGATGAAATCACTTAGCTTCACAGCAAAATTCCGATAATCTGCGATAGATGATATGTCAAATTCAAAACCGAGTGTATTGACTGATGAGAAGTTACCCTTGAAGTCGTTGACCGTTTTACGGAAACTCTCCTCACACCGCTGATAGTTCATCAGTCTGTCGCGCAGACTCTCAAAAATATCGGATAGCGACTTGACAGTCTCAAACGGTAGGATGGAATCGAAATTTTTCGGTCGTGATTCCGATGATAGAAAACCTTTTACTTTTGAAATTGCCGTTTCTCGTCTTGAACGGTCTTCGCATGTTTTTTTCAATTCAGAATCCAGACGATGCAGCTCAGAGTCGAGACGCAGTTTCCTATCATCGTATTTTCTCTTCAGGTCGTCTAATTTTTTGCGTGTCGCTTTAAGCTCCGAACGTTTCTCATCCTCCTGATCCAAGAATTCCTTCTTGTCTTTTAGCCATTCGAAGTAAGTCTGTTTATTGCGTTCTATGTAGACGAGTTCATCAGAGATTTTGGATAGCTGCCTGCGTAGTTCATCAAGTTGTTGGGGATTTACTCCAGCACCTTTCAGTTCGGCATCCATACGGGCAGTGATTTTGCTCAATTCCTTTTCTGACTCCTCCGTTTTAAGGTTCTTCTCCTTTTCGATTTCAGTTTTCAGAAGATTAGCTCTCTTTGCGATATCATCCCTCTGTTTCCGCAGATTATCCTCGCATGTCTTCTTATCCTTCCTGTATTTTGCGTCTGCCTGTTGTTGACGCGATTTGATTCCGTCAATCCTTTTCAATACCTCTGACAGGGCTGAGTCTATTTCATCCAGTTGCGCTTTCTGCCATTTTTTAAGTTTGTCATCCAATTCCGACAACTCCTTTTTAAGGCGAGTCATGCGTGCGGGTATGGAGGATAATTCTGTGTTTATTGTCAGTTCATCTTCCTGTAAGGACTTCCGGAATTTCTTTGATTTGCCAAGAATATCATTGATATCAGAACGCAATTTTTCCTTACGACATATAATTTGATTCTGAAGTTCAGAGATATTACGTTCAAGAGAGTCCATACGATTCTTCAGCTCCCGTGGGCTTCGCACATCGCGCTCAATATTGGCAGTATTAAGACGTATTCCGTAGATAGAGTCGGAATCATCTCCCATTTGTGGGTTGAGATTGGTATTGTAGAGCACTGCCTGCTCATCAAGAAGCAGCCCTATATTCTCTTCCCAACCGGGTCTGTTTTCACAAAGCCATTCCATCAACGATCCGTCATAACGTTTCAGCAGATCGTTATTTTTTTCAAGTTCAGTATTGAGAAGGGCAATCTGATTCTCGATTTGAGCCACATCTTTCTCACATGCTGCCGTCAGATCCTTTTCCGCAATTTCATCCTTATGCATACTGCGGTCGATTTCGCTGCGCGTCCGGGATAGCTTATCAGTCAACTCCTTCTCACGTGAAGAGTATTCGGAAATCTTGCCGTTAATCTCCGTCATCTCCTTACTGTAGGGATTGGTGTTGATGATTTGAATCTTGCGTATTTTTAGATCATTGCGTTCGTTTTCGGCAAGACGTAATTCCTCAGCTATGCTCTTTTTCTCTTCCTCATATTGATTGCGGATAGATTCGAGAGTCTTATTGTAAGCATCAATAAGTTGGTTTTTCTCTTCGGAAAGTATCTCCTTCTCCTTATTGAAATGGCTTTCAATCTCATTCAATGATTCCGAAAGTTTGTTCTTTTCCGTCTGGAGCAGGGCTTTATAACGGGTAGTGACATCAAGGTTCTTGTTAGTCAGGAGTTCAAGTTGCTTCTCAAGGTTCCCTTTCTGTATATTCAGTTCCCCCTCACGATTTATGCGAGATACAATATCCGATATTCGGATGTTTTGGTAGTATTGAATTTTATCTTTAACGCGTTTCAGAAAATCGTTCAGTATCCCTTCCGTCTGTTTCAGTTTGTCGCGTTCATTACTGTATTTTCCGGCTTCCTCGCTGATAAGACGTCTTTGTCGGGTGAGATCATTGGAAAGTTTTGTTTCCAGTTCAATCATTTCCGGTAAGGATTTTTCATCGCGTTCGAGGGCATACATGAGTTGTCCGCACAGTTCGTTGATTTCACTGCACAATGCCTCGTATTTAATGTGAGAGTCGATCACTTTGTCGGCATCCACACGCACCTTCACGGATCCGTTTTTCTCCCTCTTATACCATTTCCAGATATCGTCATATCGGTTGCGGAATTCATTGATATGTTCCCTGTAGGATGCGAGGTCAACATTGTCATTTGAGAAGTCGAGAGAATCGATTATGGTATCCTTGATTACCCTTGATTCCAATGACTGGTTAAGGAAAATATTGGTTATGGCTCGCACGATATTCTGATAGCGGTCGCTCTCCATGATACAGAATCGGCGCAGATTAGGATCTACGTTCTGGCGATTGCCATAGATGATATCGCGAAACTCCTCATAATGGCGCAGAATCCTGCTCTTGAATATATTCTGACCGATTGCCTCGTTGATTTTTCCCCACTCACGTGCCATGCCGGCTTCATCGATGAATTGGCTGCGGTCATATTTACAGTCTACTATGCGGAATGCTGTCCGTCCTTGCGAACGGAACGACATTATGAAAAAGATACCGTTTTCGCGCACCACCTCATATATGATATAGGAATTGGAGTAGGGGAGATAGAAATCGTCATATCCCTGCTGCTTGTCTTGGGTGCGTATGCCAAGTCGGCTCTTGTCGGCATTATAGAAGAAAAGTATTGAGCGGAGAAGGGTAGATTTGCCTACGCCTTGTGTGCCGATGAAATGCACGTTGCCGTCAAGGGATACTTCTGCGTAAGGCACGTGTGCGCTGTTGATAAAAATAATTCTATTCAGGTATCTCATCTTCAATATCTTCGTTGATGTTGATGCATAATATTATCTGTTCGATATATCCGAAAGCAGAGGTCACTTGAAACTCCTCTTCCTCGGCATTTATCAGTTCGGCAAACCCGATTGCCACCATATCGTCGGCAATCTTCCGGATCTTGTCATGGTTTGCAGCAATGTCAAGGTTCAGGTTTGCAAGTTTGTCGCGCAGCTCCAGATCCGACGCCATTCTCCCCTCTATCTGAGAGATACGGAACTGAGTGCCGCTGCAGAAAGTGGTATCGTATGTCTTCAGGAAATCAAGATAATCTATCCATTTGAACAAGGACTGGAGCTTGTTCTCAATAATCTGCCTTGCCTCATCACGGCTGAAATAGAAATAGCCGTCTCCCCCCATCAGTTTGAAATCAATCTGGCTGAAATAGTCATAGTATTCCTGTCGGTTCTCTTCAAGGTCGTTATAGAGCACCTGTATATCCCGGTCAACACTGTTGCTTGAGATAAATTGTCCGCGTGATAGTCGCTGGAATATTTCTTTGGTATGTCTCATAATGGGTAAATCAATGGATATTCATAATTCCCTTTCTTCGCAAATGTATCGGTGAACCTCAGCGATTCATAGAATTGAGATGCGAGCTGAAGGAAAAGAACGAGTCGTTCCTCCTCATTGACTTCGGCAGCAAACCGATAGTTCCAGATAAAGGAGAAAAGATCATCGCTTTGAGCAGAGAATGCCTCGGCAAGCGATCTATGGTCGAATGCGCGTGTGGTCTCTTTCTGCTCTTCAAGATATTGGGGATCAATGGTGGAAGCGCATCTGTTCTTTATGGCGGTGGATTTATTCAGTTTACGTCTGACGTTTGCCAGCAATTCCAGTGCACCATCCTCATTGCGAAGGAAATCGATGGAGACCTTGGTGGAGAATGTGGTGCGTGGTTCAAGCCAGACTGCATTCTCGTTTTCAATCACGTTCTTGATATCGGTGCCCTCATTGATAAGGAGCTGATCGCGCAGATATTTTAATTTGCGGACTTTCTTGACAATGCGGCTTTGGTATTGTATCCGGTTAAGATAGTCAATGATGAGCGACTTTATTGAGATTAATCCATGTGCGGATTCCTTCAATCCGTTTTTCACCTCGGCAATGGTCTCTTTCAGACCGATGTCTTGCACGGTTGAGAAAAAGATTGCCTCATCATCTATCAGAGTTTCAGTCTTGGTTATAAGTTCCTTTATGGCGGTGGCTTTCTCATCAAAGGCTTTGAGACGCAATTCTTTTATCTTGAAATTCGGTTCCTGCTTGTAGGTATGTTCTACGTTTCGTTTCAGATCAAGCACGTTGCGACGCGTGTTCTGATTTATTTTGCTGAATATATGCCTTATCTGACGCAGAAACTGGGGTTGTCTCATACTGTCGGCAGCAAGATACGACGCTATATTGAGTTTCAGGGAGTCGATATTTTCCTTTACGGATGCAATACTTATCTCCTCGTTGACGGCAAGTATTTTCTCGAAAAACTCCTGATATGTGCCGTCAAGTTCAAGATTGTTGCCCGACTGAATGATGACTCCGAATTTAATCATCCTTTTCAGGGAGTCCTCCTTCCCCTCAAGAGTCTCCACAGCATCGTCATACTTTACGGATATGGTCTTCCTTTTCTGAAACATATCGAAAAGCAACTTCTGCCCTTGGTAGAGAGTGTGGGTGAGTTCTTTGATATTTCGGAAGTATGCCATGCTGAAAGAGGATTTGTTATGCGGTCTGCAAAAGTAAATAAAAAACTTGGAATTACTTACATTAACCGCTTATAAATGTAAATAATCCAAAATTATTTTAGGAATCGCCTATGGATTTATGATATTGCAAGATCCGTTTTTCCAGATTTGCTATGTGCTGTGATAGCATAATGTCCTGAATGATTGTGCTGTCCTCATTCTCCCTACTATCAATCAAGGCTTGAATGTATTCCCCCTTATCCTCTTTGGTGACGATTGATGGGATGAGTCCTAATTGTAGTTGCAAGATATTCATTAGCAGGCGAGTGGTGCGTCCGTTACCATCCACCCATGGATGAATTGTCACCAACCGGAAGTGCGCTTCAAAACTCAACCGATAGCACGCCGCAACATCGTTTTTATCAATTGCAGCCAATTCTTGGTTCAGCCATGTGCAGAAATCTGCCGTTGCCTTAGGTACTTTTGAAAAAGCCAAGTAGCTTGTCCCTCCGATACCGGCACTCACATTGCAACGACGAAGGTCCCCTTTAGAAGAGTCGAAGGTGCCGCCTAATGTAGAATATTCCGATCCGGTGCGGCGCATTACCTTGGCAGACAGTCGGCATAATAAATCAACAGAGTAGGGTTGATTGCTTTTTGCCCAATCAAAGCCATAGAGATATGCGTCTTTCAGGTCGATATTCATCATCTGCTCATTTAGACTTCTACCTTTTGCCGCGATACCCTCATCGAACAGCAATTGATTCTCCACCTCTGTAACCGTGGAACCTTCAATAGCCGTGGAATGGGTAATAAGAGAATAGAGGTAGAATTTCTCATAATCCACCTGTTGCTCTATACCTGAATCCTTATATCGGTTGATTGTATCAACCAGCTTCTTGTCCAACTCTTTCATCATGCTGCCTTATTACTGAAGTTTAGCAAGCTGCACTTCAGTGGTTTATAGTTTATAGCTTAAGGTTTAAAATTCACGGAAATCTACGAATCTTTTGATTATACAAAATTTAATGACAATAAACCATAAACCTTAAACTTTTTTACAATGCAAATGTAGATAAAAATCCTGAGATTATCTACATTTGCTTACGACTTTGAGATTTAATGTAAACTTCACGCATCTTTTGACGCATATTCTTTTTGTCAGGCAGTGCAAGTTCATCGCGTGCAACCATAGTAGACGATAGTCTTCGGCTCATCGCGTATTCCTCCATCTTATTTTTAAGTAAGGGTAAGCGATTGAACGAGATGAATATACATTTGGTTAGGGACATGAATGTCCCTAAGTTCACATTAAGCATACGGTTTTACAGGAATAATATTTTAAGTAAAGGTAAGCGATTGAAAGAGTTTGAGTTATAATTTGCTTCCGTCATGAATGTCGGGAGCAAAAACGTAAGCATTAACTGAAGAATCCTTGGCATGTGCAAATTTTACACATGCCAAGGATTTCTTCTTGTGCTTGAAATGCTGGGCGTACTTCACCACTTGGTCAATTATAGAGTTTTATATTTCTGAAAACGACTTGTGGGCTTGTCGGGGATTGTCATTTGGATGCAAGTGCCGAGAAGTGGATTCAGGTAACGCTCTCGGAACTTTCGCTTATCTTGGAAACCGCAATGAGCGGTTATTTCTGCCAATGAACGTGGCTCCTTGCAAAACTCGATGATTTTTTCTTCGATGGTTTTGGCTTCTTGACTTGTGCCTTGACTTGTGCCTTGACTTGTGCCTTGACTTGTGCCCTTTGATAAGTCATCTTTCTTTGTGGCGTTGACGGTGACGCGGAATGCTGTGATTGTATTCACATCGAAGACTGCCGGAGTGTTGCCGTTGTCTTTGAGCATTTCTTGGACACGGGTCACACCTCGGTTGAACTTGTTGACGTACTTCATTACGCGCATAGCCTCGGCAACAAGTGGATTGCGATAGTCATTGACTGACGGGAAGTTTTCAGGACGGGCTTCCCCATATAGACCTCCGGCATTCATTATCTCAATATAGTCGTCAAACTGATATAATCGTATCGGCATGTTTGACTGATAATCACGGTGCATACAGGCGTTCATCATCAGCTCGCGTATTGCTCCCTCCGGATAGTTCCATACCGTCTTTTCGCGGAAGAGAGATTCGGGCACAGGTCGCTGGGTTATGATGCCGTCTCGGACAAATGACTCCAATATGGGTAGCATCTTGTACAGCGGACCCGCAAATTGGCGTTCATTGAGAATGTCGCCACCCTTGTCTTTCCCGGCAAACCGCACGAACTGAACATAGTCACCGAGAAGAAAATATTTCGGATTCTTTCCAAAGAGTATGATTCCGGCGTAGGTCGGGCAATCGTTTTCTCTGTCATAGAGATGTATTGATGCAAGTTGCTCTTTTATGTCGCGCTTATCATTTGTCAATGTTTCATCATCAAGAAAAGTAGGAAGGTATGAGTTCTTGATGTAATCAACATCTAAATCTTCCAATTTTGCATTCAGACAAGGAGTAGCGTCAAATGTTGCCATAAATGAACAGCGACGCTCTGCAAGAATCCGCTCTTCTGCTTCAGTTGCGATGTCTCGCCGTGGACCAATACGGATAAAGGCTCTGCCACGATAGCGCACAGGCGGTAAATCCGATGGTCTAACCTCGGCAACGAGCAATTCTCCTTCCGGGAACACAAATCTATCCACCGACATGGTAGGGAGAGGAAGTATGTTGCCATCCGAGCGAATACCTGAAATTTTCTTCAACAGGGCATCATCTACCTTCATTCCTACCAGTTTTCCGTCATCATTAGCCCCGATGATAAGATAGCCGTTCTTTCTGGAATTAGGCATATCGTTGGCAAACGCACAAATGGCCTCACAAAACTTGTCCATGTTGCCAGTGCTGACAGTGCGCTCCACCCGATACGTCTCGGTGGATCTCAGCAATTCCGAAACTTCTTCTTTTGTTATCATATATAGACTATTACAAATGCAAAATTACAAAAAATCTGTGAAATCTCAATAATTTGCTATTTCAGGAATAGTCACAATCTTAAATTCTTCAGAAGTAAGTTTTAAGATTAAATTTAAATTAATTCAAGCCGTATGCGAATATCTCATCTTATACTCACTACCAGTACCGCCCAAGATATTTTGAAGGCTATGAACAGAGATTCTTTGGAAAGATAGTGTTCCTGCTTAAAATTTCTTTTGACAATGCCAACTTGGTCTATTCAATTACCAAGTAGTGCTCAATATGAGAATATTTCTGACAGTGTAGATTGGGTGCTGAGAGACCACATGTGTAAATTTTGCACATGTGGGGGGTGATGGTTATCAACAATACGTCACAACTCTTTATAATCTTGATGTGATCATTTCAGTCGGCTATCTTGCCTAAGATGCAGACTACTTCCTATATCTTGAGTAAAGTCTAAGCAATCTATCAACAGCATATTTCCATTCTATATAATCTCTATGGATTATTCTTGTGTATCTAAGTATGGAAGGAGTATTGAAAGAGATTTGTTTCTGGCACAATTTAAAACGTTTGTTTTCTATGTCACTTGATAGAAAACGCTTTATCACATCTATCGCCTCATCATATTTTGAAGTAATTACATTGAACACCAAGCTACTTCGTGATGAATCAGAAGTGTTCTCATATAATAAGACACATTTGTCATTATCCTGATAAATCGTAAATAAATACCCATCCTCATCATATTGATTTTCAGAAGCCGAATGTATGACTGTTTCCAACATTGAAAATATTGTTCTTTCTTTAACCTGTAGGGTACTCAAATACGACAAAAAAGGAGACTTCCTAACAAATGAATTTTGTTGAAATATTTCAACGTAAAAAGAGTTACTAAATTGTTTACGGAATGAATAACTAATATCATTATCATCAATTGAAGAATAGTCAACAAAAGTTGGTATCAGAGATCTGAAATCTTCAAAATTCAACAGTCCGATAATATTACCATCTTTTGATTCAACCCTTAATAGGGGTGAGCGTTCCTTAATATACATCATTATATCTCGGAAACTCTTTTTTATATCTGGATGACGAAAATGGAATGGATTTATATGGGCTTGTTGTGAACCATTTGGATGATTCAGATACATTATCCCATCGTAAAAAGTCACATATCTCCAAGGGAGATCAAATTCTCCATCTAATGGATATTCGTTATTCTTTTCTTTAATTTGAACTTTTTGATGTCGATCAATTTCTGCCAACAAATACGATAGATCATTAGCCGGATTAAACAGGAACCCGGAATATTCTTTAACAGAATAATCTTTTACCAACTCAAATTTATGATCTATTTGGTATAGTATTTTTTTATTCTTTAGATTAGGTATTCTTACCGACTTAAGAATAAAATCACCATATTTAATACAACCCTTGCTGATGACTAATTCACTGGCAGAAACATCTTTTGCGATTATTTTTCTCGCCAATAACTCCTCTTTGGAAAAAGTGAAAGGCAAGGTGCTGTTTTCCTGTTTATATTCTGAATGTAGAGTACTATCTTTTGCGATTATTTTTCTTTCCAATGACTCCTCTTTGGAAAAAGTCAAAGGCAAGGTATTGCTTTCCTGTTTATATTCTGAATGTAGAGTACTATCGTATTTTCGCTTATCTGTTGAAAATAAATAATTCAACACTTTCGTGTAATCATCCTTATCCCAAAATGTAAACTGCCTATGTCTGTTATGAATGCGTCTTTTTTCTACTAATACAACCACATTAAAATCAGAATCAGAATCAAAATCAATTACGAGATTCTGATTTATGTTAGGGATTTTAGATATTTTACAATAATAATACCTTCCCGAATATTTATATTGAATATATTTTTTATGGGCATTTATTCCTAATATTTTAAAATCAGATAGGGAGGGGAATGGAATAATATTATATGTCTCTATTGTTTGCTGAATATAAGGCTTTTCCAAAAATGTAACATCATTAATGTTATCTAAACTTAAATTGTTATTTATGTTACTTTCAATCTGAGATAATAAAATATTTTGTAACAATTTGAATGCAAATTTTCCAATCTTTAACTCTAATTTATTGGTGAAGTCTTTTGATGTGAATAAAGTAAAATCAAGACATAAAAGGATAGTCCATTTTCTTAGCAATTTTGATATTGAATCATTTTTATTCAACCAGTCTAAGGCATTAGCTGTTAATTCTAAAGGATTGTATGCTAATAAATTGTTTTTTTGATGTTTCTTTTTTTTGCTCATAAAAGTTAAGAATAATATATCAGGATGTAACTATTCAGCGAATATGTGGTAATTAAGTGGCTGATAATCTATTGTTTGTAAAATATGATAACTGCCAGTAAATTTACAAATAAACCATTTTGTCTGAAATTAGAATAAGTTTTAAGCTATATTCAGTTGTAAATCAAAGATGATTATTCGCTGAACAGTTACATCAAGATTGTTGATTGTTAAATTGTGTCACTATTATTTAGTCATAATCTCCACAACATAAGCGAATTTAGGATAAATATGACGATATTTTGGGTTTTTATTCTCAGTTATGCTTTTAATCCGATGAGGGACTTGATTGTATTCTTGTTGCTTCAAGAGACACTCTCCTGTTGCCCACATGCCATTCTCATCTTTTGATGGGATAAAAACATATCCAACTTCATTTTCTTTTGCGTTCTCATTAATCAAGAGAGTCCTCTTAGACTTGTTGCGTTCAATGTCAGATGAAGACTCGCTGTATAAGTCCTTAATCTGTGTTACTAAATGGCATAAACCAAGTGTAAGGCTAAATATTAGGCTTCTTGACATCGCAGAACTTACTTTTTCTTCTTGTTGGATTGACGGTACATCCTCTGAAGGTGTATGTGAATGAGCATTTCCATAGGTAATCACGGATAAAACAATACCGCTTAGATATGTAGAAATTAAACTATCTCCCGGATGTCCATAACGAACACCGGAATGTTTTGTTTCAATTCCGGCAATATATCTTGAACTTTCCATCAGATTTACATCCCCATTGGATAAACATTCTTCAGGAATAAGACCACATCTAAGCATGACACGGAAAACATACTCCAAGGCTGTACGTAATCTTGGATAATAATCCGCAGGCACAAAATCTGTGTGATTCGCAGGAAAGTGCATTACCCTTAATATGGCAACAATAATCCTAATCGATTCACTGTCGAGTTTTACGGATTCGGCGGAATGAAAAAAATCAGAATATATCATTTCGATCTGTTTCCTTTCCGATTCTCCCATAGCCTTTTTCATATCCTCGAATAGTCTTTCATCATCCCTCTCCTTTATGTAATAGTTGGGATGAATTTGACGAAACATTTCATTATCGATTAAATCCGGTTGACCTGTAGATATGAAATATGGTACTGACCTTTTCAAATCAAGCTGATTAATTCGATTGACTGCTTTTTGCAAACCATTTAGATTAGCTTGCTCATTGTCGGATTCATCGAACATCTTTGCATCAAGCAGAACACCGTCAATTGATTCAATTTGACGTTCAAAGAATTCCATACCTTCTTTTCGATTACGAAAGGGAATTAACTCAATATTATGAGACTCACGACATTCCTCTTGGAACAATGGCATCTTATCCCATTCGTCGTCAATCCAAATCACTCTGTACTGTAACATAATCAATTAGATTTTAACGGTAAATATACTCTTACTGTTGGATTACCATTTAGAGTCACTATGTCATAGTCACCTCCGAAATGCTTCACAATCCTATTAACAATGTTTCCTCCTTTGCCATCTCCTCCGGTAAGTCCGGCTTTCTCTCCAAGCAATCCATATCGTTCTTTCGTGAGCCCTTCGGGAAATGGAGTACCATTGTTTGATATATCAATCTGGAACATCTTATGATCATTAGCATTGACAACAGATACTCTTATCTCAACCTTATTCCCTTTGATATTTCTTTGAGAAAGGAAACCATGCTTGATGGCATTTTCGAGGATATTGTTCACCAGTCGTTCAAAATCCACATGGTTAATGGAGGTATAAAGGGGGTATATCTCAATTTCTTCCTGCCTGGATACGGTATGATTCAATGAAGAATCTATGATACGTTCTTCAATAGCATCTGTTATTATTCCAGCTTCTTGAATAGAAGCAGAGTCAGATGTATATTCTATATCGAAATATTCTGAATGAGTATTTTGGATACAGAGTCTACAGAAATATTCGTCAATATTGAAATCTTCAGGAGTTCCAAAAGCATCCTCTTCAGAAAGAATCTCAACAAGATTTGACAAAGCTTTTATAGCTACTTCTTGCTTGTCAAGAACACCTAAAAGTCTATACGTTTCACCTTTATCAATATATTTACGAAGCAATCGAACTGCGGATGAAATTTCCCTTAGATAAGGGCGCATATCATGTTTCCGGCAACGGACTTCATTTATATATTCGGCTTTAATGGACTCAATAATATCCATTAAACCTTGTTCCTTTGCCATTAATATTTGATACGCTTTCTTTCGTTCTGAAAACAATGATCGCTGTTCTTCATAAGAAGACAATCCGACTACCGATGAAAGAAAACTTCTTTTGGTTATATGTGGAATAGCAATCCCAACTGCCAAATTAGAGGTGCGCTCCAATATTTCTTCCCGTAGGTATTCCAAACAAATGCCATCGCGCGAAACATGCCATGCCTGCACATTGGGCTTCAAATAAACAGGTGATTCAATTGAAGCATTACAAATCGTCGGTTTAACAGAACGTATGGTAGAGATTAAAAGACAACGTTCAGTTAGTTTTGTGAGATTTGAAACATTACCTTCACTAAGTTTTTCAATGACAATTTCATTTTGAAATGGTTTATCACTTAGGTCGGAGATAGAAACAATCCTCCCTGTTTTATCCTGATGGTTTCTATTGGATGGAATGAGTGTTAGAATATCTTTTAATGGAACGACTTCAAAACCCTCCGGAATCCCGATAGTAGTATCCTTGTATTTGTTGTAGATAAATGAATAATCCTTATTTCTGCATTCTTCAATGGATGGACTTAGAACATTGGAAGACTTATTTTCATATAAATTCAAAATGCGTTCATAATCAAGGATACGTCTCCATTTTTCAACTTGCTGAAAACACTCGCTGGCATCTATGATTGACAAATCGGATTTATTATCTTTGTCAAGCACAAGAACAGAACACACAATAGAAGTGCCATTCAGAATTTGTTGTGGCAGTTCTATAACAGCAGACACAATATGTGATTCTGTCAACTCTTTACGTATTCGCTGTGTACACCCTTGCTGAAAACAAAACGAATGAGGTACAATGACAATACCTTTATTCCATCCGGGCATGGATAGGAACTCAGCAATCACAAACTCTGAATCATTTTTGACTTCATAGCCAAAATTAGACATCCACCGGTACTTATCTTTGTTAATCTGCATTCCAAATGGGGGCATTGACATTATGGCTTTGCTCCCTAACCATGCGTGAGATCGTGAATCTTCAAGACAGATATCGCCCGTATTACAATTATGGGCATCAAGTCTATATTTGGCAATAGTCAATATCAACTCATCTAACTCTTCTCCATGATAATTTTCATAGTTGCCATATATCTCAAAGGAACACAAACCTGCATAAGGATTATACACGTCTTTAATGTTCATTGATTTTGAGATAGAAGTACATAGTAGAGCCAACTCCTTTGGCATAGCCCATTCGCCTCTAATTCCGGAGGATGAAACGTACAATTGAATTAGCGACTCAACGAAAGCAGTATAATTGTTGAGAAAGTCAGATTTGCATAATGTATTGTCAAGATGTGAAAATATATGCCGATCTTGGTCATACCTTTTTAATTCTGTTAAAAAGCCGCGTACAATATCGTCCGAAGCAAATTCTTCGTAATCACTAAAATCTTCAATGGCATATCGTTTATGCTTGCAATAAGTATACAGCATTATATAAATAAAAGCATCTCTTCTCGGGAGGAAGGCGATAGCACGATTGATTGTGTTGTAAACGAGAGCATCGATATTTGATACAGAATTCATAAGTAGTACAATTTTATTGAATCCGACATTGGATTCGATTGCAAAATTACTGTTGATTGGTTCAATCAATTTGCGCCTATTGGTAGTTTATTATGGCTTTTTCCAATCGAGACTTTATTTCATTAGCTAATGAACTGGGTGTTAACACTCTTAATCCTTCTCCAAAAGAGAGCAAAAGTTGCTTAAGTTCATAATTTACATATACTTGTATTTCAATATCCACATAATCAGGTCCTCGGTGATTTATTTTTTGTGTTTCATGAATCGGTTTTGTCGCTATATATGGAAACAAGTCGTTTGTAACTCTCAATATGATTTTTTGGACTGAGGTATCGTTCGGGCGAGTTACTCCGACCATATCAGAGAAATATTCATCATTGAAATCTATGTCTATATTAGGAATATATGGTTCGTCAACGAGCAGTTGAACATCTTTTATTCGGTCAAAAGCAAAAGTTGATATAGTTTCATAACCCTTTGTCCTTCCAAGAAGGAACCATCGATTATTATATTCTTTTATGTAATACGGATACACTATAATCTGCTTGTGTTTATTTTCTCTGAAGTTTTTATAAGAGATTGATATTGTATTCTTATTGCTTATAGCAGCAAGCAGTTTAGAGAAATGTTCACGACCAATCAAGTATTTATTTACATCGAAACCAACTACTCGAGTACCTTCCGGATCTATATTAAGTGATAATTTGAATCGTTCCATAAAGGATTCAAGCCACTCCATTTGAGGAAGTCCCTCAAATTTTGACAAAATTGCCATACATTGTGATAACTGGCCAAGTTCTTCATCGCTAAGTTGCAACTTATATATAGAAGAATTCGGATCTTCGTATGAATATGTTTTATTCCTTCCGGATTTAGTTTCTACAATAGTAACATTTGGATATGTGGCACCAATATATCTCAAATCATTGCGAATAGTATTCAAGGCTGTGACAGGTTCATAACCTTGAAATTCCAATTCTTTGCTTACGGCATCCATAAGTCTGGCTGTCGAGTAACCTCCACGCCGGAGACATCGGTCAAGAACTTTATATCTTATGTCAGAACTTTTGGTATTAGGCATATTCCAATGTTTATGATTGTTTTGCAATTGCGAAATTAATAAAAGTTTCAAAACATTCAAATAGATAGAATGGTTAAGTGATTATTTTGCATTAGCATAATGCCCAATAATCTACAATCGGGATGTAGATGTCAAACAAATTGCATAGTCCGGAATGGTAATTTATCATGAGGACAGACAGAATTTCAGTCGAGGCGGTATCCCTATCGACATGCTATCTTATTGCTGTCATAAACGTTGGTACAAATTGAATACCGAGGAATGAAAATAACTTGTGGAATTTTCATGAAGTCTTCAATGTACTTGGTGGAGAATGCTTATGTAGTCCAATGGTCATGGAAGACGGGTCGGTAACGTGTTTCAAACGTTTCGCTTGTTTCGCTTGTTTCACTTGTTTCGGGTGAAACAGGTGAAACACCCGAAACGGGTGAAACAGCTGATTCAGGTGATTGGGGGTGAATCAGTGGTGGGTTGGGTGATGTAATCATGTGCTAAAAATTTATGGCAAAATGATTTCTTTCTTTTCTTCGTGGGTCTTTGCAATCGTGGCGATGTTGTCACTAAGAAATGAAAGAATTAAAAGAAATGTTTTATTTCCAAATAATTAGAATAATTATGATTTCTTTCTTTTCTTTTGTTTCTTCGTGAGCTATAATATGGATGATTCAGAGGGATTCAGTGAAATTTATTCATCGCTTACTAATTTCTCTGCCTCTTCTGCTGTAATGATCACGGGATTTCCGTTGCCATCGGTCGTTACTACCGATTGTCCTAATTTTTTCTTTAGTTCAAGCATTTTTCTGAATGACTCTTTAAGTGCTTTATTCAGTATCTCCCGTTGATTAAGTTTATCTTGTTCTGACATGACCTTCTTTGATTTTATTGAATAATTGTAAATCTCTTATGCTCTCGCTGTCTGCAATAAGTTTGGTTTGTAGATTATTATCGTATAATGCCCAATAATCTACAATCGGGATGTAGATGTCAAACAAATTGCATAGTCCGGAATGATAGCGTTGATAAATATAATTGACTTCTTCATCTTTCTCATGATGACAGGATGAATCCCAATCGAGGGGCAGGTATTTCAGATTGGTGTTACTATTCCTATTTACAAAGTTAGAAAGATTTTTTGAGTTGACAATAGGCTTTGGTAAAAATGGGCAAAATATTTGAGTCTTACTCACTTTAGTAATCGTTAAAAAGAACGTGTGGAATTTTTCATGAAGTCTTCAATGTACTTGGTGGAGAATGCTTATGTCGCCCAATGGTCATGGAGACGGGTCGGTAACGTGTTTCAAGCGTTTCACTTGTTTCGCTTGTTTCAGGTGTTTCACTTGTTTCGGGTGAAACAGGTGAAACACACGAAACGGGTGAAACAGCTGATTCGGGTGATTGGGGGTGAATCAGTGGTGGGTTGGGTGATGGTAATCATGTGCTAAAAATTTATGGCAAAATGATTTTTTTCTTTTCTTCGTGGATCTTTGCAATCGGGGCGATATTATCACTAAGAAATGAAAGAATTAAAAGAAATGTTTTATTTCCAAATAATTAGAATAATTATGATTTCTTTCTTTTCTTTTGTTTCTTCGTGAGTTAGAATATGGATGATTAGGGGTGAATCAGTGGAATAATGGTGAGTTGTGGGATTGTCATCATGGTGAATATGGTTGTTGGTAAAGTCAAGATGATATGTGGGGATATATGATTGGGATGGTCGGCATCTGTCTTCTTATAGCGGCGTGGATGGGTTTCTATCAAGGTGAGTGACGTGATGTCCCGCTTCATTCCTTTTTATAAGGATGAAGATCTCCTGTCACTTTTTACTTTTTACTTTTTACCTGTTACCTGTTACTTGTTACTTGTTATCTTGCGCGAAGCGCATCTTTGTTTGATGCGACAAAGTTAGATATAAAGGATCTCACACCGGTGTTATTCTGAAACAAAACATACCATAACGTATAATCTTACCTTGATATATACCGACAACGCCTTGTATCGGGTGTTTCAGTGATTCACCCTGAAACGCCCGAAACAAGTGAAACAAGTGAAACAGGTGAAACAGGTGAAACAGGTGAAACAGGTGAAACAGCCGATACACCCGAAACGCACCGATACAAGGTGAATCAGATGAATCAGTGGAACGATGGTGAGTTGAATGTTAACCCCGTATAGGAGCGTAGCGAACATGCTTCGTTATGCAGCGACTTTCACGGCAAAGCCGTGATTCGTTGGTTAACCCCGTATGGAGTGCAGTGACATACTTGGCGGATTGGGAGGCGATTGCTATGAAGATGTGGTGAAAGATGTAAATAGTATTGGATAAAATGTAAAGTTTACTTGTCTATGTGGAAAGTTTTGTTTACCTTTGCGGCGTGAGATTTTAAGGATGGGTTTAGATGGTATCTTAATGGTATTGTTTATGGTGTTATTTATTTTTAATGGTATAATTTAAATGGTATGCTTATGAAAAATTTGCTTTTTCCTCATGCGTTTCAATTGGTGGGATGGGTGATGTTTGTGCCGTCATTGCTGATGGGGGCTTTGGTGTACTTCGGTGTGCTTTCGTTTGCCGGGAGCTTGGAGACCGTTGTGAATGATTCGGTGATTATCGGGATTGCACTGGGGGCTTTGTTTGTGGTGTGTTCCAAGGAGAGGGTAGAGGATGAGATGACGAGATCCATACGTCTTGCTTCCTTGTTGAATTCAATCTATGTGTATGTGACGTTGCTGATAGGTTGCACTATTTTATTGAATTCTGTTGATTTCTTGGCGTTCGCAGTATTTAATATGGTGTTGCTACCTATAATTTTCGTATGCAACTTCCGGTCGGAGATGCACCGGTATAATAAGATGTGCGAAGATGAGAAATAGGATTAAGGTGGAACGTGCGGAGTTGGATATCACCCAACAGCAGCTTGCGGAGGCGGTCGGTGTAAGCCGGCAGACAATCGTTGCCATAGAGAAGAACCGTTTCCTCCCTTCTACAGTACTTGCCTTGAAGATAAGTCGGTTCTTCCGTAAACCAGTGGAGAGTATCTTTATTCTTGAGGATACCGATTGATCCGTTGAGATTATTTTAAATTTATTGAATAATGTTTTCTTAAAATTAGGTATGATTATGAAACAAAAAGTAAAATTCAACACTTATTCCCGGATAGTGACCATAGGTGTGCTCGTTCTTTTTGTAGTGGGGGCGTTCTCTCTTCTTGATAATCCCCACGACCTGTTGCTTTTTGGCGTGATTATGGGGATTACGACTATTTTCGGATTGTATTATTGCCCCGTGTCGTTGGAGGCTGACGATTCAGCAATCACTATCCATCGTCTGCTTTCGCGACGCAAACGTCTTATGTATTCCGAGATTCAGTCGGTAGACACCTGCTATCCCTCTGCGGGAGGATTGAGGTTGTGTGGTAGTGGTGGCTTCTTCGGTTACTGGGGGTATTTCAGCGACATCATGATCGGAAGCTATTTCGGCTATTACGGCAGTCGCAACCAATGTATCCTCGTCCGGTTGAAAAATGGCAGGCAGTACGTGATCGGTTGTGAGAATGCAGTCCGCATGGTGGATTACGTGCAGGGGAAGATGGATAAATAGCATGATTTTTCCTTATCATAATATGTACGATAACCCTTAGTTATATTATCGTAAAATATACGAAAACTATCTTGCAATAAAATAATATATTATATTTGTAAAAATTTATTCATTTTTATTTGGTGGTTTGAAAATTTCGTTCTAAATTTGCAGCGTAAATCAAAAAAACGGAGACTACAGACCATGAACAACAAGGACACTGACATCAAATTAGCCAATAACCACATCTCGGTCGACTGTGTGGTGATAGGTTTTGACGGAGATGCCCTGCGCGTTCTCCTTATCCATCGTCAGGGCGAAGACCACGGAGAGTCATATCATGACATGAAACTTCCCGGAAGTCTCATATATGAAGATGAGGATCTTGATCAGGCAGCCTCAAGGGTGCTGAACGAACTGACGGGACTTAAGAATGTAGACCTTATCCAGTTTAGGGCATACGGTTCTAAGGATAGGACGAAGGACCCGCGTGACGTGCTTTGGCTTGAACGGGCACAGCGCACACATGTGGAGAGAATCGTGACTGTAGCTTATCTTGCGCTTGTGAAGATTGATCGTCCGCTAAATAAGCAGATGGCGGGCTATAATGCGGAATGGGTGGCTGTAAATGAAGTTCCCGACCTTGCGTTTGACCACAACATGATAGTAAGGGAGTCGGTCGAACATATCCGCATGGTGATGGATCATGATTCATCCCGACTGTTCACTCTTCTTCCGCGAAAGTTCACGGCATCGCAGCTCCGGATACTTTTGGAGGTGATTGCCGGACATCCGATAGATGCGCGTAATTTCCATAAGAAACTTGCTCAGATGGACTATGTGGTGCCTCTTGAGGAGCGGCAGACCGGAGTGGCACACAGGGCGGCACGCTACTATAAGTTTGACCGTAAGATTTACAACAAGACGAGACAATAATACACATTTTTATAACCTGATATTAACCTTATATAAGACATGTATTTATTAGGATACGACATAGGGAGCTCCTCAGTGAAGGCAGCTTTGGTCGACGCCACTACAGGCGTATGCGTAGCTTCTGACTTTTATCCCAAGACGGAGGCTCCGATCAAGGCTCTCCGTCAGGGCTGGGCGGAACAGAATCCCGAAAGCTGGTGGACTTACCTTAAGGAGGCTACAGCTTCTATTCTTGCCAAATCGAAGGTGAATCCTTCCGACATCAAGGCTATCGGCATCTCTTATCAGATGCACGGTCTCGTGCTCCTTGATAAGGACGACAAGGTGATCCGCGATGCACTGATATGGTGTGATTCCCGTGGCGTGCCCTACGGCGAGAAGGCTTTCAACGATCTCGGTGCGGAGAAGACCCTGTCGCATCTGCTTAACTCTCCCGGCAACTTCACTGCGTCAAAATTGCAGTGGGTGAAACAGGAGGAACCGGAATCTTTCGATAAGATTGCCACTGTGATGCTTCCCGGCGATTATGTCGCAATGCGTCTCACGGGTGAGAAATGCACCACGGCATCCGGTCTGTCGGAAATGATGCTTTGGGATTTCAAGGAGAATTCCCCCGCCTTTTTCCTGATGGAATATTTCGGATATGATCCGTCGATTCTTCCCGCGATAAAGCCGACGTTCAGCGAACAGGGGCGTCTTACAGAGGAGGCTGCCCGTGAACTCGGTCTCGTTGCCGGCATCCCCGTCACCTATCGTGCCGGTGATCAACCTAATAATGCATTGTCGCTTAACGTGTTCAATCCCGGTGAGGTTGCATCTACGGCAGGCACAAGCGGCGTGGTCTACGGCATCAACGGCACCGTTGACTATGACCCGCGTTCAAGGGTGAACAATTTTGCCCATGTCAACCATACGGCAGACCAGACACGCATCGGTGTGATGACATGCATCAGCGGCACCGGAATCCTCAATTCATGGTGCAAGCGCAACATCGCGCCGGATGGTATCTCCTATCAGGGGATGAACGATCTTGCAGCCAAGGCTCCGATAGGGAGTGAGGGTGTGACGATCCTTCCGTTCGGCAACGGTGCGGAACGCGTGCTTGAAAACAATCAGGTGGGTTGCTCGTTCCATGGCATCAACTTCAACATACACAACCGCAGTCATCTTCTCAGGGCTGCACAGGAGGGAATCGTATTCTCGTTCATGTATGGCATGGAGGTGATGGAGAGCATCGGCATGAAGATTGACAAGATACATGCAGGACATGCCAATATGTTCCTCAGCCCGATCTTCCGCGACACACTCGCAAGCGTGTCGGGAGCTACCATCGAGCTTTATGACACCGACGGCGCAGTCGGCGCAGCCAAGGGCGCAGGCATAGGCGCAGGGATATATAAGGACAACAATGAGGCGTTTGCCACGCTTGTGAATATGGGTGAAATCCATCCCGCCGCTGACCGCACTCCTTATCTGGAGGCGTATGCACGCTGGAAGGAATGTCTCGCCAAATGCTGATACAGATCTAACAATAAACCATAATAAATAATTTAAGTTTCGCAAGTTTTCCAACTTGCTTCACTTAAATGGTTTAAGGTTTAATGTTTATGGTTTATGATCATTAAATTTTGTATAATGAAAAGATTCGTGGATTTCCGTGAATCTTAAACCTTAAACTATAACCTATAAACCACTGAAGTGCAGCTTGCGAAACTTCAGTAACTTAACACATCTTTAATACAATGGAAAAGAAAGAGTATTTTCCCCAGATCGGCAAGATCCAGTTTGAGGGGACCGAGAGCTACAACCCTATGGCTTTCCGCTACTATGACGCAGAGCGTATCGTGCTCGGCAAACCTATGAAGGAATGGCTGAAATTCGCCATGGCTTGGTGGCACACTCTTTGCGCAGAGGGTGGCGACCAGTTCGGTGGCGGCACAAAGAAGTTCCCCTGGAACGAGGCTCCCGACGTGATGACAGCTGCAAAGCAGCGTGCTGACGCAGGCTTCGAGATCATGCAGAAACTTGGTGTGGAATATTTCTGCTTCCACGACACTGACCTTATCGGCGACCTTACCGACATCGAGGATTACGAGAACCGCATGCACGAGATCACAGCATATCTCAAAGAGAAAATGGCTGAGACCGGCATCAAGAATCTCTGGGGTACAGCCAACGTATTCGGCAACGCACGCTATATGAATGGTGCTGCCACTAATCCTGACTTCGACGTTGTTGCACGTGCTGCCGTTCAGATCAAGAATGCTATCGACGCCACTATCGCACTCGGCGGTCAGAACTACGTGTTCTGGGGTGGTCGTGAAGGCTACATGAGCTTGCTCAACACAGATCAGAAGCGTGAGAAGGAGCATCTCGCCCAGATGCTTACAGCAGCCCGCGACTATGCTCGATCAAAGGGATTCACCGGCACATTCCTTATCGAGCCGAAGCCCATGGAGCCGTCAAAACATCAGTATGACGTGGATACTGAGACTGTAATCGGCTTCCTCAAGGCTCACAATCTTGACAAGGATTTCAAGGTGAACATCGAGGTGAACCACGCTACTCTCGCAGGTCACACATTCGAGCATGAACTCGCAGTGGCTGTCGACAACGGTATGCTCGGTAGCATCGACGCTAACCGTGGTGACTACCAGAACGGCTGGGATACTGACCAGTTCCCCATCGACAACTATGAGCTCACTCAGGCTATGATGCAGATCATCCGCAACGGTGGTCTCGGCAATGGCGGTACAAACTTCGACGCAAAGACCCGTCGTAACTCTACCGATCTTGAGGATATCTTCCTCGCTCACATCGCCGGTATGGATGCCATGGCACGTGCTCTTCTCTGCGCTGCCGAGCTTCTTGAGAAATCGCCTTACAAGAAGATGCTTGCTGACCGCTACGCATCATTCGACAAAGGTATGGGTAAGGAATTTGAGGAGGGCAAGCTCTCTCTCGAGCAGATCGTGGAATATGCCAAGACTCAGCCCGAACCCGCTGCAACTTCCGGCAAGCAGGAGCTTTACGAGGCTATCGTGGCTATGTATTGCTAATCAGAGCGCATACACTTTCTCAAACTTACGGTCACAGACCGGAATATGCACATATAGAAATGGCGGGATAACTTCGGTTGTCCCGCCATTAGTTGTTTATGGTTTATGGGGTATAGTTTATGGAGTAAGATTTACGGGAAATTCCGAATCCTTTTATTCTGCGAATTTAAACCATCAACCATCAACCATAAACCATAAACTATAAACTTCTTAAAACCGGTATTGGATAGAGGCGAGGATGTTGCGTGGGCGGATTTGGAATGAGTGTTCCGAACGCGATAGGGTTCCGTATGTGGCATATTGGTAATGGCGCCGGTTGAGGAGATTGTTGGCGGTCAGCGACAGACGGATTTTGCTGTTTAAACGCCACACGGCGGAGGCATCGAGTAGGATGAGGTTTTCGGTATTCCCTTCGGAAAACCTGGTCAGGAAATGTTCCGCTCCAATGGAGAACTCCCATCTGTCTTCGGGTATGATGGAGGCATAGAGTTTCTGATTGAATGAATGATTGTGGTTTGTTATATCTCCGACAGCCAGGCGCGAGAAACCATAGTTGGCATCATAATTAAGCGATAGCCAGCGAAGGATGCTCCCTCTGAAATAGGGTTTTACGGATACGGTCTGCTGCCTGTAGTCGCAGGGAGCGTTATCACGCATTGAGGCGGCAGAACTTGTGGATGCGCTTGCCTCGCATCCGACTACCATCCGGCTATGTCCGAGACCTTTGCTGATACCTCCGTTTATGCTCCAGAAATTGCTTCCCGAAAGCTTCTCGGCGTATGTCGAGATGATAAAATCTTCAATAAACAGTTGATTTGACATAAATGAACTGCGCATATAGTTGTAGGTCAGTGAGGCGTTGGCAAAGAAGGAAGTCAGAGGATTACGGTATTTATAAGAGATTGAGGCAGCAACGCGCTGTGAATATTTGTTGATATCCCCGGCAATGAAAAGATTATGGTAATCAGATAATACAGGTACCGTAATGTTCATGTACGTCTGCGGAGAGCTGAGCTGATAACCGATGGATGCTGAAATCTCGCTCTTTGCCGAGATCTTTTTACGGGCATAGAGATTGGGGAACAGATTAATATGGTCACGTTGACCATTCACGCTCTGATGAAGCCACTTCATCCGTAGCTTTGTAGAAAGCAGCCAGCCGTTACGTTCATAGTCAAGCTGGGGCGTGGCATAAATATTCGACAGGAATGTGTTGAAGATGGTGTCGTTGTCGAATCTTTCCATCCCGATTAGGGAAAGTTTGAGTCGGTGATAGTTTATATCCACTCCTCCATTGATATAGAATTTCCAGAAGCGACCAAGCTTGCCATACCGAGATTCAGTCGTACTGCGGAAATCAGTTGTCCCCACACTCTGCGTTGCACTCTCACTGCCATTGACGAGCAGTCGGTCCGGACGGTGGCTGAATGAATTGCGGGAGGTCAGTTCAAATAGTTTCTTATCATTCCGCTTTATGAGTTTGAGGTCGTTGGTTGCCGACAGATTCCTGCGGCGGATTCTTTGATCGAGGGTGAAGGATCCGGTGATTGCCGAACGAGAATTTTCCCAGACACCATCCACTGTAAACTTCTCTTTCAGAAAATATCCGCGTTTGTTGACCTGAGCGTTGAATTGAGCCGACAGGTCATGACTTTGTGTGCGTAGGGAATTGTTCTGTATAAATTCCGGTATAGACTGGCTGAAATAGTCTGTACGCAGTCCGGAATTATAGTCGAGCCGATCGCCGACATAATTCAGTTTGAAACGCATTGAGGTGTCGCCACGTTTCCATGCCGTTATTGAATTGGCGAGCCACGACAGATTGTCGCGTGTGCGCTTCTCGTTGAGTGGAGCGTTTACGATGTCGGCTGATATATATTCCAGCCAGAGGCTTTCGTTATAATCTGTAAAGGACATGTCGTTGAAATCATGCTCCATTATCTGCTCCGCAGGGTTCCAACCGGTGTTGCCTCCCCTTAACGTCAGTATATTCTGCACCTTCGGATCTATGCGCATGGCATAGAGTGAGCCGTCGTAAAGCCACGGCTGTGCGCCTGTCGCCGCTTTCGTCACTCCGACCCATTTCCCTTTGGCATTTTCGCTCAGTTTGATGTTTATGCCCGCCTCCTCCGGGAAATCAATCCCTTCAAGAGCCTTTACCGGCTGATGATTCTCCATCACCTCCACCGATTTCACGTCTTTATGTGATATATTGTTTGTGGCGAGACCATACTGACCACCAAGGAAGTCATCACCGTCGATATAAAACTTGTTGATGGGTTTCCCCTGATACTTGATTGTGCCGTCGTCATCCACCTTTATGCCGGGCAGACGCTTTATCACGTCGATTATGGCATTGTCGGTGGCGTTGGCATAACGTGCCACATTGAAGACGAGTGTGTCGCCTCTGGCATATATATCGGGAGCCTGTACGATCACGTCTTTAAGCTGAGTGGCTTTATGGCGCATCTCCACGGCATTTGAAAAGTCATAGTCGAGGGGCAGTTTCATAGTCTCATAGCCCATACATCGGAACGACACGGAATCCGTCGTTGCCGTGACCTTTATTCTGAATGTCCCCCTTGTATTGGAGGATGCAAAAGATGTGGCTTTACCGGCTTTGTTCAGTGCCTGAACGACAACGCCGGAAATCGGATGACGCGTCTCGCTGTCAATGACAGTGCCATCCACCGATTCCTGAGCCGCTGCCATCATCGGCAGCAACCCAAGGAAAAGGCATAGTATGAGAAAATTGTATCTGTTCATTATTTCCAATCGCGTTCAATGTATTCGAATGGTAATTCGATGGGGTCGTAGGCATCAAGCGCCGGATTTCCGGCTTCATCGGTTACAGTGATATGCCCGTGTCCTCCCGCTTCAAAATAAGCGTATGGATTTACGTCATACCGATTTTTTGCATCGTAATACTTCTGTCGGGAAGTAGTGTTGTAAGGCACCTTATAGATTGTGATCGGGCGGGATGCATTTGACTTGATGCCTATGCACTCAAACGTGTAGTGACCGTTCTTGTCGTAGGCTTTCATGATGAGACCGGGTAGTCCCTGTAGTTTCCAGGGACCCTCCATGACCGGGATCTCCTCGGAATAGAACGCAGTCCATTCCCTACCCCGGAAATTGCATTTCGCTTCCCGACATTCGTATCCGAGTACGTTTGTCGTGCTGTCGGTCAGTTCCCATTCGAGCGAGGGCATATCCTCCTCATAGCGGAACCAGTCCATACATATCTTTTCGGTATGGGTCAGCCGTCCGGCAGGATAGTTCTTGAATATTGTCATAAACTCTCCGTTGGAAAGTTGCCCCTCCAAAGCTGCATCTGCCACTTGCTCCTGCGATAAGTTCATCAGCAAGGAATCAACGGTCAGATTCTTGTAGCTTGAAAATTTCGATATTCCGTCTGCCCCTATCTGGAGCAGCATGCGGTCGGTGGTGAAATTGTCGGAGAGTTCTCCTGTAGTGTCGTTACACCATGAATAGTCATAGACGAACTCCATGTTCTCCGGCGCGATAGTCTCCGTTTCCGGCACGTTGTTCTGAAATATTCCGAGCGTGCGTCTCTTTACTTTTCCAGACGCTGTCGTTGCCACTATGGCTGCTGCTATGACTACGATGATCGCTGATTTTCTCATTTTAATTTTGTCATTTTAATTTTGTCATTTTAATTTTGTTTCTTTTTTTTACGATTACTTACGCTGCAAAGTTACCGCGTCATAAAGCATCACGGCGAAAATAATCATTACTCAATTATTGGGAATTATTACTAAATTATTACTCCCGTGAAAATAGTGATCGCAATCAAATGGTTATCCGGGACATTCTGACTAACTTTGCGTCATGGAAAAGAGAATAAAGACCCTATACATACTCTCGATAATCGCTATCCTTACATTTCTCGGAATGCAGGGCTATTGGCTATATATACGTTATGAATATTCGCTCCGGGAATATGAGATGGAAACACAGGATGTGATAGAGAGTCTGTTGGTGGAATATGATAAGCTGCGCTTAAAGTTTAATCCGGAACCTGAGTCTATAACGAGAAGGATGACTGAAAACAATCTCAACACAGACATGGATTCTCTTGGTAATAATAGTCGAAGAGCTACAGTCACGACACGCGTTTTCAATGCCAGTAAGCTTTTGGGTATAACGGAAATAAGGAAACTCACGGAAGAGGAGATGGAGCGTCTCAGCAAACTGGTGGAGGATAGCCTGGCTGCCATAGATTCCCGGACTGCCACCTTTGATGCCACCAGTGCCCCGACAGACGGCGCAGCATGGACTGCAATGAATAAGTTTGAGTTGGATATGCGTTCTCCGTTTGCGACGGAAGGTATCGACTCATTGTTGCGCAGGGAGAGGATTGATGCTGAAATTTCGCTTGTCGTGACCGACAGCATGATGTGGAAGCCGGTGCTGATGCCCCACACTTCGGTGATTAACCCGCATTTTACAATGATACATCCTTATTCAGAACTTGAAAGGAAAGCTGTGGTGATTGATTGCAGGATCCCATCATCGGATGTATTGGAAAAGATGGGGTGGACGCTTGCATTGGCATTTGCGCTCTCGGCATTTCTTATCGCATGTCTTGTATGGCAGATAAAGACTATCGTCAGGCTGACTCGTCTTGACAAGATGCGGAGTATGTTTGTCACTACAATGATTCATGAATTGAAACGTCCTATCTCGACGCTTAAGATGTGCGTCTCGGGGATAGAGAGTGATAAGCTCATGGAAGACGTGTCGTTCCGTAAAGAGGTGTCTGCGGAGATGAGGGGTGGTCTTGACAGTCTTTCCTCCTATTTCTCCCGGCTGCGCGACATCACGTTTAATAATGTTGACCAGATACCTCTCAACGTGGAATCGTTCAATCTTCATGAGCTTGTTGACTCGGTAATCACGTCGATACCTGTCACTGCCGTGAAACGCGTGAATTTTGTTAATGATGTCCCTAAAGGAATGGAGATCTCCGCCGATAGGTCGCATCTGTCGAATATGCTGACGAATCTGATTGAGAATGCCGTGAAATATTCCGGAGATGAGGTGTCGGTAAGAATCAGTGGGGAGTCTGTCGATGGAGGGGTGAGGATAGATGTTGCTGATAATGGGAATGGAATCTCATCTGCCGACAAGGGCAGGATTTTCAACCGTTTCTATCGGGGGAAGGCATTCTCTACGGATATTCCGGGGATGGGGCTCGGTCTTACCTACGTTAAGCTCCTTGTTGATGCCCATTGCGGTGATATATCAGTAGAGAGCAGGGAAGGGGAGGGTTCTATATTTACAATAAAATTGCCGCAATGAAAAGGATACTTCTTGTAGATGATGATTTTAAGAATTCGATGTGGCTCATGCGTTTCATTGAGGCAGAAGGGTATGAGGTGACATACGCGTCTGATGGGGAGTCAGGACTGAGGCTTTATAGGGAGATTCATCCGGATCTGATTCTTCTTGACATAAACATGCCGGGAATGAATGGGTTTGAGTTGGCGAAGGTAATCCGAAGCGAGAACAGGCGTGTGCTGATATTCTTTCTGACAGACCGCACGGATAAGGTGGATCGTCTTTATGGCTTCAAATTGAAAGGTAATGACTACGTGCCCAAGCCGTTTTATCCGGAGGAACTGATAGCCAAGATAAATGAGCGTTTTGAGAGCGATCTTACAAATCAGGATATAGAGTATAGATTGGGCGACACGGTTTTCCGTCCTAACCTGTCGTCGATTTCCTATAAGGATGAATCACATTCTTTGTCTGTCAGACAGAATGAGATACTTTCCATTCTGGCGGAAAATCTTGGGAAAGTGGTTGACCGTGAAGCTATCCTGAATGCGGTGTGGGGCGATTCAAGTTATGCCAACTCCCTCGCGCTTAACGTGCAGATCACTTATCTGCGTAAGTTGCTCGACGACCCTTCGGTAAAGATCATCTCTCTGAAAAAGAAGGGCTACATCCTCAGCGTCGGGTAACCCTTACATTCCAAGCATGGCAGCAGGGGCTATGCCAAGAACTGTGCATATCGCACGTGCTATCCTCAGATTCGGTTCGGACCGACCGGAGATATAGTCGCTGACTCGAGAAGGGCTTACTCCAATTTCGGATGCAAGTTGTTTCTGAGTCATGCCCTTTTCCTCAATTGAAAGGCAGATGAGGTCTCCTATCGTGGGTTTAGAAATGGGGTAATGCAACTTTTCGTATTCCTCAACCACATCAGAAACTATGGTAAGTTCAAGCGCATTTCTATCGTTAGCAGGGGTCTCGTCAGTCACCAACGGCAACAGTTCCTCGATGCGGTTTAGTGCATATTCATATTGCTGTTTTGAGATTTCCATATCATTATTCTTAAATGGTTGAACAATCTATTTTGTCGTATTCAGCATGAGTCCCAACAAAGCGGATGAATATTCTTCCGATTGTGAATTTAATTATTACGATGAGCCGATACTTGTTGCCTCTTATGTCAAAGACATAGTGCTGGTTGCCGACATAATCCGTAGCCAGGAAATCCTCCTTGATTTCTGACAGATTGCGCCAATCAGCATTGATGGCCCTATCATACCAGCGCTCTAATGCCGCCTTGGAATCCTCTCGACCCGAAGTCTCATAAAACTCTTTCAACTTTCTATGTGAGATTACATGCATATCAGTTGTTTTTTCTCTGCAAAGGTAATAACAAATTCTGAATTGCAAAAGTTTATAGGCTTTAAATTTTGTTTTGCGTAATATTCCCGTAACTTCCCTATTGGTTTATTTTTTTGAGGCTCTTTGCCGATGTTTAAGGCTTAGATCTTGAAGAGTGCGTCCAAGTATATCATCTTTTGCTATCAGCGTAAGATCGTCATCAAGTTGAAGGGTATACAGTACACGTGCATATATGCCAATAGAAACAGTGGGAGTCCCTTTCTCTATACGAGCCACTGTCAATGGTGAACAGGTGGCTCTCTCGGCAACTTGTGAAATGGATAGATTACGTCGAAGACGGGCAAGTGACTTCGTGGCATATTGTGTGGATCGGTATTTTGTGGTATGCGTGGGTATATCCGGAAGCAGATAAACTTTCATTGGTATTGTTTTGTTAAAATTGATGAAGTCAGGGTTTGTGAAGTATGCCTTACGAATATTGCAACTTTACTGACCGGATCTTTTTAATAATTTAAGTTTCGTAAGTTTTCCAACTTACTTCACTTAAATGGTTTAAGGTTTAATGTTTATGGTTTATGATCATTAAATTTTGTATAATGAAAAGATTCGTGGATTTTTGTGAATCTTAAACCTTAAACCTTAAACCTTAAACTATAAACTTTAAACTTAAACCACTGAAGTGTAGCTTGCGAAACTTCAGTTAATAATAAAACTAATGGAGATATATTGATTATGGATACAAAAGAACAAGATAAGAGATTGCAGACATCTGCCGAGAACGAAGACTTTGACTTCACTTCGCTGCAGGGCCTTTCATGCGGTCCGGAAGGCTGCTCTCTTCCCGAAGATTTCTATACCAGAAAACATAAAGAGAATGAAGATGATAAAGATTGAACATTGGAGCGACTATCGCTGTCCATTCTGCTACATTGCAGACGCCGAATTTGAAGATATGATGAAGACTCTCGGCGACACATCCGATATAGTCCTAATCAACAAGGCTTTTGAACTTGATCCGGAAGCTCCCAAAAAGGTGGATTATTCTACTGCCGACGTATTCTCAAAAAAATATGGCATGAGCTATGATGCCGCAGTAAGGAAGCTTGGTATGATTGATGCCTACGGACGCAAGGTCGGGATAGCCGGCTATAATTATTCCGGTGCTCAGCCTGTAAATTCGTTTGATGCCCACCGTCTTACAAAGTATGCCGAAGCAGAGGGTGTTAAGGGTATGTATGATCGTCTGATGAAGGCTTATTTCGTTGATAATGTGAATATCGCTGACTTTGATACTCTTGTGGGTATTGCCGTGGAGATGGGGCTTGACAAGGAGGAAACGGAGAGGATGCTTCGTTCCGACCGCTATGCCGAGGATGTGCGCCGCGACGAATATGAGGCATATCAGGCGCGTGTAGCAAGCGTGCCAACCTATCTTTTTGAGGATGGACGCCGGTTTGCGGGCGCGGGTCAGGCAGGACAAATTAAGGAAGTGATTCTTGAATTATTACAGTAGGCTATCCGTTGACAATATCTCGTTTCTTCAATTTTATTGACACTGGAGTCTATTGTGGATGTCAGGATTTTGAAGTAATTTTGCAATGACAGATTAGAAGTCATGGCAAAATTACTTCAAAATTCTGACATGATGAATTTCTGTGCATCAGGAGAAATGAGCTTAAAATATGAAAAACATATTTGAATTAATATTGATATCAATATTATTGTGCGTGGTGGGATGCTCTCGTTCTGCATCGGATTATAATAGTATAATAGATGATGCCGAGAGGGTGTCGCAGACGGATGCCGACAGCGCAATGGCAATCCTTGACGCAATTGACCCTTCCGACTTGTCCGTTGACTCAATACGTGCCAAATATCATTATCTAAGGGCGTGGGGACACATGCGGCAGAACCGCTCGATGGTTGCCGATTCCCTTATATCGGTTGCTCATAGTTACTATAGTGGCAAGGATGCGGTGCGCGATATGCAGAGCGGCACTGCATTGGCGTGGTATAAATTTTGGATCGGTGATACCCCCGGAGCTATATCATTGCTTGATTCTCTTGTGGAGAGGAGAGATACGCCTGATTCTCTCCTTGCGGAAACCTTGCGTATACGAGTGTTGCTCGGAGCCTCCGAATATCAAGGCAACCAACTTGTGCCATTGGCGAGAAGACTCATGAATATCGAGACCGATTCAATGAGAAAACTTGAAGCCAAATATTTATTGCTCAGTGCTTACGAATATTCTAATAAAGTGGATTCAGCATTGATGCTGACAGATGAACTCATCGGATATGCCAAATCCCATAAGTGGGGTGACAAGCATTTCCAATTCATGCTGGAACAGTCCCAACTTCTTACAGAATTGGGACGCGAGGGTGAGAGTCAACAGACGATTGATTATATTTTCAGCCACGCGGGACCAGATAATGGCGCCGCCGACTATCTGCACCTACAGACGGCGATAAATGCTCTTAACAGAGGTAATCTTGCCACAGCATCTCGCGAACTTGCCGTTGCCGACAGTCTTGCCGTCAAGATGCGCAGTGCAGACGACGTATACTATCACAGCTACAGCAACCTGCTTCATGCAATGATTGATTTCAAGCTGTCGGGACGCGTGAAACTGTCGCACGTCAATGGCTTGAACAATCGCCAGCAGGAGCGGTTCAACCGTATGAAGGCATCGCAATGGGAATCGGAGCGTGGTGCGTTGCAGCAACAGACTCGTGCTTTGTCGCTGAAAGCTGAAAGTGAGCATAAGACAGTTGTGATTCTGGTCATCATCTTATTTGCAGTAGTTGCAATTGGTGTGGCATTATGGATAATCAGGCATCGCCGACAACGCGAACGGGAGAATGAGGAACGGGCTGAGGCGTTGCAGAAGATGGTCGATGAATTGAAATCCGCCAGGCTTGCTCCGGTGCCCGTCGATGTTAAGACTCCGGCGGCATTGCGCCGCGCCATGCTGCAACAGCTCGGCATCATAAAGATGGTGGCTGAGACTCCCACGGAGCAGAACCGTGAGATGTTGCGTAAGATTTCTTCAATTGAGAGCGACACTAATGGTGAACTCGTGAATTGGCATAATGTGTATGAATTGATAGATAATCTCTATTCCGGATTTTATTCAAAACTTAAATCGGAGTTTGCCGACTCTCTTTCCGACAAGGAAACGCAGATTATCGTGCTCATGATTGCCGGATTCTCCACAAAGGAGATCAGCGTGATCACGTCGCAGACAGCTTCAACGATATATGTGCGTAAATCGTCGGTCAGGAAGAAGATCGGCGTGCCGGAGAAGGAGGATATTGTAGCCTTCCTTCGGGAAAAATTTGCCGAATAGGTATCCTGTTAGGATCTGTTTAGGTCCGTATACATTCCATTAAGACTTTTAAGAAATGCAATCTTTGATTATCAGATGATTGCATTTCTTGTATTAAGACTTTTAGATTTGCCGTTAAGATACGTTTAGACATAATTTTGCAGTACGAAAACAATAAAAACGTACTGGATATGAAAAGACAATTTTCAACATTCGCCATCGCAATTATGATGGCAGCGACAGCGCCTGCCGTGGCTTTGGGGCGAGATATCAAGGGTGTGGTCCTTGGCGAGAACAATACTCCGCTTGACTTTGTGAACGTAGTTCTTTACTGCGACTCCACGTATGTGGCAGGTGGCATAACTGATGCGACAGGTTCATTCATTGTCAGCACTGATGCAACCTGCGACCTCTCCGCAAAAATCTCATTCGTAGGCTACCAAAATTATATGGTAGACGTACCCTCTGACGGTAATATGGGGGTGATTACCCTTTTGCCTTCTGCCGTGCAGCTTGGCGAGGTCGTGGTGAAGTCCTCCCGACCAGCCACCATTATGAAAGGGAACGCGCTTGTAACTAACGTCGATGGCAGTTCACTCGCTCTTGCCGGAACTGCGAATGACGTGCTTGTGCGCATACCGATGGTGGTTGACAATGGCGGCACGCTGGAGGTGTTCGGTAAAGGTGCCCCGGCAATATACGTCAACGGTCGTAAAGTAAACGACCTTCAGGAACTGTCGCAGCTAAATTCCCGCGACATAAAGAATGTGGAGGTGATCACTAATCCCGGTGCGGCGTATGCGGCAGATGTCAAGTCAGTGATACGCATACGTACAAAACCGCCGAAAGGGGATGGATGGAGCGGCACTTTGCGTACTGACAACGGTTTCCAGCACTATTTCCGCACCGGTAACTCCCTTGATCTAAAATATCGTACGCGTGGTCTTGAAATATTTGCCAACTATGGATGGTGGTATGGCGACAATCGCTTTGATCGTCTTAACGATATGACAACTACTGCGGCAACAGGTAGATATAACCAGTCGGTACGCACTATAGGTAATGAGTCATATAATGACATGACGGGCAAACTCGGTTTCTCATGGTTGATTAACGACCGTCATAGTGTAGGCGCATACTATCAGAATAGCCGGAACTGTCATACGACAGACGGATCCATACCGAGTGAGGTTTGGCATAATGAATCACTACTTGATAGCTACACTTCTGACGTTCATAATAAATCTACCGCGCTACCCCGGCATTATGCCAATTTCTATTACAACGGCTCTGTGGGAAAACTCGGCATTGACTTCAACGCTGACTATCTATGGTATAAAAGTAGGGAGTTAACTTTTAATGCCGAAACAGCTGTGCATGGCGACGATCGCGATGTGACAACTCAGACAGTAAATCGTAACCGTATGTTTGCCGAGAAATTGGTTTTCAGCTATCCGTTGTGGCATGGAGGGATTGAAGTGGGGGAGGAATATACTGACTCCCGCAACACGAACCTGTTCATAACTAATCTTTCGGGGATCGGTGATGCCGACAACCGTGTTGACGAGAGCAACATGGCGGCATTCGTGGAAATCGGTCAGCAAATAGGGCGTTTCAGTATCGGTGTCGGTCTTCGTTATGAGCATGTGAAATTTGATTATTATGAATCCGGTCAACATCGCGATGAACAAAGCAAGACTTACGACAATCTGTTCCCCTCATTAAATGTAGCCACACAGGTTGGGTCGGTACGGATGGGACTTAACTATTCCGGCAAGACCATTCGCCCCGGCTACGGACAGCTTGACGGCACAGTCAGCTACATCAACCGTCTTACATACGAGACGGGTAATCCTTATCTGAAACCGACAAAGATGCAGACTGTGGAATATATGGCGCAATGGAGGCGTTTCTTCGCCCAGCTCTCTTACTCTTACTTCAAGGATGGGGTGTATCATGAAACGGAACCTTACGGATCTGACGGTAATGCCACGCTTATTAAGACTGCAAACCTGCCGCATCGTCATTATTTCCAGGCATTCATAGGCGGTAATTTCCAATTGGGCGTATGGCAACCGAAAGTCAATGCCGGAATGATGAAGCAGTGGCTTACTCTTCCCGTTAATGGTGAGCCTACACGGATGAACACTCCCATATTCATGTTGCAATGGCAGAATGCAATCCATCTGCCGCTTGATATCTGGCTGAACGTGGACGCACAGTTTATGACGCGCGGATGGGACAATAATACTTGGATGTCAAACACCCCTTGGTATGTCAATGCAAAGTTATACAAAGGTTTTTTTAAGGACGCTTTCAGCGTCACGCTTGAAGCAAAAGATCTTTTTGACTCTGCAAAGAGGGATTTCAATCTGTATAGCGATGCAGTGCAGATCATGCAGAAGAATTATTCTCCCGGTCGCTCGGTTATGCTCACTTTGCAATACCGTTTCAACGCCACACGTGACCGCTATCGAGGCACTGGCGCCGGCAACACCGAAAAATCACGCTTCTAACAACTTCATCTACCCTTACCCCTGAATCAATTTTTACGATGCAAGGGTAAGGGGCAATCTTTTTATGGGATAAACAATATAAATGCAACGATAAAGTTGCATTTATAGATAAAAGATATTACCTTTGCAATATGATAACAAAAGAAGATGTTGAAAAATTCCTTGCAGATTTCAGTGTGAAGATTAAGATTTTTGGAATTCGCTTTCGTGATGATAGAGCCAAGAACCAAAATTCCCTATTCGAATTGGGAATTACTCCGAATGAAAGGCTTAATGTCATCATGCAACTGAATTGCTATGATTATTCAGAGGGACCGATTGTTGATATGCTGAATAATCAGGGGGAAATGTGGGTGTTTGGTAAAGATGTGAAAGGAAACGAAGTTTATATTAAAATCACAATGGGTAAGCCTAATGCCCATACGATTTGTATTTCATTCCATAAAGCGGAGCATCCGATGTCGTATCCTTTAAAAAATAGAGAAGATGGAAAATAATGGTTTGTCACAAGGTGAAAGATTCTTTCAAGAAATAAGAACAGCTACATTCCGCAAGGAGGAGTACCAATATATTCACACCGGAATTATAGATGAAACCGGTGATACATGGACTACGACCGAACTTGATGAGGCTAATGTATTTCAGGTATATAATCAGTACAGGACAAGACATGGCATTCCTTTTCCGGATGAGATTGCCGGCTTGAGAAAGCATTATGGATTATCATCGGCAAAAATGTCTCAGATTCTTGGATTTGGAATCAATCAATACAGAATGTATGAGGATGGGGAAGTGCCAAGTATCTCTAATGCCCGTACTATTATTGCTGCCAAAGAAAAAGTGATTTTTATGGCTTTTGTTGAGGCGTCAAAGGCAGATCTGACTGAATCTGAATATATTCGTATTAAGAATAAGGTTGAAAGTGCGGATGGTGATTTTGTGCTACACGGTCGTCCATCTGAACTTACCGGCTATAGATCTTTATCCTACGTCAAAATTGAGTCGATTGTGCAAAAGATTGTGCAGTCGATGGGTGCAACGTTCGTCACTAAAATGAACAAACTTATGTTCTATATCGATTTCATCAGTTATAAGAGACACGGTTATGGTATAACCGGATTGTCGTATCGTGCGTTGCAATTCGGTCCTGTTCCGGTGGATTGGGCAAAAATATACAGTTCTCTTCCATGCGTGGAGATGGAAGAATTTGTGTATACCAGCGGTCAGAGCGGTATTCAATTGAAGTCATCAGCAGATTGTAAAGAAAATGACCTTGATGACCGAGAGTCTTCCATTGTGGAGTATGTATGTGGTTTGTTCAAAGATATGAATGCCGGGGAAATTTCAAAAATAAGCCACAGCGAAAAGGCATGGTTGGATAATCAGGCATCACATGCTGAAATTTCTTATCAGAATGCTTTTTCTTTAAACTTTTAATAATAAGTAATTTAAAATATGATATGCGCTGAGACTGAACGTTTGATTTTGAGATCGTGGAAGCCGGAAGACCTGTCGGCATTTTTTGATATGAACCGGGATAAGGTTGTGATGAGGTATTTCCCGATGCTGTTGAACTATTCGCAGACGGAAGCATTCTATAACCGTATTCAGAGTGAGTTTGATAGAAAAGGGTGGGGGCTTTATGCCGTCGAACTGAAATCGACCGGAGCTTTCATTGGTTATGTCGGACTGCATGAAATCGGTTTTGATGCAGATTTTGCGTTAGGCAGTGTTGAGATCGGTTGGCGGTTGGCTGCTGATTACCATAATCAGGGATATGCCACAGAGGCTGCTCTGAAGGTATTGGAATTGGCAAGAGAGCATGGACTGACCACAATATATTCATTCACTGCCGTGGTCAACAAACCGTCAGAACGGGTGATGCAGAAAATCGGGATGAGCAAGACAGGGGAGTTTGACCATCCAAATCTTGCAGAGGGCTCCCCGCTTCGTCGTCACGTCCTCTATCGGATGGAATTCAGACCGGAAAAAGTCTGATTCTAAACTCTATTGGCTATGAGAAAGTTTAACACATGGATATGGCATATCAAGCCGAAGTATTGGCGAAAACGGACTGGGGTAGTATCTTCACTGTTTGCGATAATATCATTATGTCTGTTTGTATCATGTGGAGATGGTTCCGATAATGTGAAAAGAGATCTATCGGAGGCAAAGACTATTGCTTACAGTGGTGATTATGACGGCGCACAAAAGGTTCTGATTGAATTAAGACAGAGGATAGATGATGCTACGCCTACAGAGGAAAAAGAGTCTTTTGAAAATCTACAGGGACAAATTTATTACAAGTTAAACGCTAAAGATAAGGCTAAGGAATCGTGGAGACGTGCTCTGGAATATGCCAAGGTCATGCGTGATACTTCACTGATTCTTCAAAACACCTTTAATCTCGGTCTGTGCGAAACTGACTACGCAAAGGGGGTGGAGATTTATAAATATGCAGTCAGGGTGTCGGAAAATAGAGAACCTCTCATGTATCCACAGGCACTTGAAAAATTGGCACAGGTATACATTCAAGGAGAAGAATATGAAAAAGCCGGGGATTGTCTTGACATGGCTTATAAAGTCTCGGTTGCATCCAATTATGATGTGGCGTTGCAGCAGATTGCATTTACAAAATGTGAGCTTTGGCAAGCGCAGGATAGTCTTGACTTGGCTCTTGCCGGATTCAAATCCATTCCGGCGGATTCCTGTTCTTTGGATGGCAAACTTATCCGTGCTAATTCTATATATTCCATTCTGTACCAACGTGGAGATTACATACAGGCGATAGAGTATCTTGATTCGGTCCATCAATTTTCTGACTCCATAAAAAGTATCGACGGGATAGGGCGGATTGAAAAAATCGAGAATGAATACAATCAGAAATATGTGGCACAGCAAAACAGATACAGGATTTTGCTCATATCAGTCATTGCCGTTGCAGTTGTGGTCATGACTGCATTCTTCTTTATATTAAAGAATATGCGATTGAAACGGAAACAGTTGGATCTCATGAATCAGATTGCAGAATTGAATGTGAAAATAGAGCAGATCAAATGTGGTGATGAGGAGGAATCCGAATCGGCAAGTAATGGCAATGCGACTGCCACGCACGAACAGATTATCCCTCTATTGATGGAGAAGTTCCGATTGTCAAAAGAGATATTCCTGACTTCGCAGGAATATGCAACTCTAAAGAAACTTAATTTGATACGTGACCTTGGAGCAGATGACAAGATTGAGATTAAGGCTGTCGGAGATGCGATTATAGGACGTTTCTCAGATTGCTGCTTGAATCTTCGGCAGTCATATCCGGCTATGACAAACGATGATTGCTTGCTTTGTGCAATAGTATATTGCGGCTGTGGAAAGGAGGTGCAATCCTCAATCATGGCAGCATCTGATGAGGCATTGCGCCGTAGAAAAAGCCGGATCAAGCAGAAACTTCCGGAGAATCTTTTCATGTTTTTCTTCAGATGAGATGTTGATTTTGTGACAAAATCGTGACAATTCCAGTGTGTCACGGTATTGTCACGCCTGATATTCGGTCAATTAGGAATGGCTGTGTAATTTTGCGGCATCAAAATTTCGTAATCAAAAAATCAATCGGATATGAAAAGATTTATCAAGCCATTCCTTATGATAATGCTCTTGGCAACGTTCACTGTCGAAGCTCAATCACGAATTGTGAAAGCACGGGTGCTTTCCTCGGTAGACTCTATTCCAATAGAGTTTGCAACTGTCAGATTATTGGATGCTGATTCCATATCGGTAGCATCTGCACTTACAGACAAAACCGGCACTTTCGTCATGGAATCCGGTGTGGATTCCGGACGCATGCTTGACATATCATCCGTCGGATGTAGAAGCCGGATCGTATCTCTTCCTTGCGACTCGGTATTGTATCTGGAAACCTCAAATGAACTTGCCGAGGTAGAGATAAGAAGTAGCAAAAGATATGTCAAAGTTACGCCGAGAGGTCTGATCATATCAATGCAAGGGAATCCCATAGCCAAACTCGGAGCTGCATCCGAGGCATTGAAGCAGCTCCCGATGATTGATGGCTCAACAGGCAATATCAACGTGCTTGGTCATGGCTCACCATTGATATACATCGACAATCGTCTTGTCCGCTCATCATCAGAACTTTCAATGTTGTCGGCTGAAAGCATATCAAATGTTGAGATCATCACGAATCCATCCTCTAAATACGGAACAGACATATCATCCGTCGTTATAATCCGCACGAAGAAAATCAATGAAGGATTTCACTCCGTTGTCAATGGAAATGTATCTGTGGGGGAGGCTGTGTCTGCCTCGGGCAATATCAACGCAAATTATCATACAGAGAACGGTATCACCATCTTTGGGGATTTCTCTTACAATACATCCGGATTCAAACAGAGAAGGTATTATGGCGAGCATTTTTACCGACCTGAAAATCCGGCACAGATTTTATTCACAGAAACCAATGGGAATGCAAAGGGTAGAACCCGGTCGCTTAATACAGATGCCGGCATTAACTATGACTTCGGCAAAAATTCTATCGGCGGTAAGTATTCATTTCTTCGCACTCCTGCAAGTCGTTTTACGGATAATGCTTTGACTTCAACGGATGCGATTAAAGAGTTGATGAGCATTTCTTCTCAAAGTGGAGTATATTCCCAGAGTTCAATGCATCATGTCAACATATTCGGTGATTTCTATCTTCCTGCCAATATCGGTCTGCGAGTGGATGCGGATTATCTTTATTCAGCAAAAAATTCCACATCAACCGTATACGAAACCGAGAGAGCCACCAATATTGAGAATGGGAATGATACTCACAGTTCGTTATGGACTACTAAAGTTGTTTTGTCGCGGAAAGTAAAAAATACTGACCTTGAAATAGGTGCCGACCTTTCAAAGACGTCAAACGACCAGATCTTTACTTCCGAATCATCCGACAATTCTGAATTCCTTGTCCCCGGCAGAGATAAGGTTGTGCAAGATCTTTATGCTGGTTTTGCAAGTTTTGATTGGACACCAAATTCTATATGGAATGTCTATGGTGGCGTGAGGTGGGAGTCTACTCAAACCGATTATCGTCAAAATGGGTTGAAACGGGTTGATTTATCCCGTAATTATGGCAACTTGTTACCGAATTTAGGGGTTAGCTTCAATTCAAAGGCAAGAATGACATTATACTACCGTGCATCAGTCTATCGTCCAAGTTATCAATCTCTTGATAATAATTACATATACGTGACGCCCACTTTATGGGAAACCGGAAATCCTGAATTGAAGTCAGCACGGGTTCACAAAATTGGATTGAATCTCAATTTTAGGAAATTTATGCTTCAGTGTTCATTCTATGTTAATAAAGATAATGTCGGAGTGGTATATTATTGGGATGTAGAGAAAAGAATAAACGTGACCAGACCTGTTAATCTGCCTGATTATAATTCATTCCAAATGGTGGCGGTGCAGCAACTTGACTTCGGATTTTGGCATCCTACATTGCAAGGGGTATTTTATTTGCAGAATCTTGAATATGGCACTCCTGTCAGGAAATACGATAGACCGATGTACACACTCTCCCTCAACAACAGATTTGATATCCCCGGTGGTGTATATGCCTATCTTAACATATTCGGGCTGGGCACAGGAAATCAAGGAGTGATATATTCGCATGGCACATGGCAGGCGTCGGTGACACTTAATAAAACTTGGAAAAACTGGACGTTTACGCTTTCTGCCAACGATATTTTAGGCACATGGCGTCAACCTTTTGATACGAACACCAATTCGATTGATTACTCGTCGATGAGAAAGGGTGGTTCGCAATATGTCTCGTTAAGCGTCAGATACACTTTAAATTCAGCTAAGGGACGCTACAAAGGAAAGACATCAAGACAAGATGAAATTGACAGACTCTAATATTACAGACAATATGATTGAAGATTACTGAATGAAGTCATAAGTTTAAATGACTTCATTCAGCTAAATTGACAGACATGCAACTGATACCAAGTTTATTCTCTATTTCATATACGCTCTTGAAAGAGAAGTTGACTTTGCCTGAAAGTATTTTACTGACATATTGCGGTGTCACGCCAAGTTCTTCTGCGAGACCTGTGCGCGAAAGATTATGTGACTGCATGTAGTCAATTAGCGAGAGGGCTATATTTCTTGACCAACGTAACCAACCATCATTTTCCTTTCGCCATGTGGCCATTTCTACAAAACGAGAAGGGCTTTGGCTTTCATGCTCTTTTAAAAAATCCAATGTTTTGCTCATAATGCTATTCGTTAATGAGTTCAACAAAACTATCTATATCAAAAACACCGTGGCTTTTCAAATAGTTTTTACAACTGTTGAGTTTATCAAGTTCACGGTTAGTGTGTTCTCGCTCCTGCATAGTTCGAATGAGTTTAATAGCACCGCCTGTCACGATATAAATATTTGGTTCAATCCGAATTGCATATACTCTCAACCAACTTGTATGCCGATTGCGATTCCAATTCCTAGCTTTATTTCGAGATAGACTAGCTTCATTAGCATCAGTTATATCCAAAGGATGAAAAATATTATCCAGATTTTCAGTATAAGGAAATTCGAGAATTAATTGTTCCAAAGCATCTGCATCTTCAAAGGTTTCTGCAATCGCTTCAGAGATTCTCTCAATATGAAAATATGATTTCAAATCATTGAAATTTTTCATAAAGAAATTAAGTAGATACTCGGCATTATTCCATCGATTAAATATATCGGTAAGCTCATCATCCTCCTTATCTGGTTGTTTGACAGCCCACAGATGGTCATAATCTTTGAGTATTCTTACAAATTCCATAATCTGAAAATTTAATTTATGCAAAGATAAGCCTAAATTTTTTATTGTGCAACTTATAAGTTTATATTGTTGGGATATTGGTGGTTTTATTACTAAAGTGTAATCCTTACATATTGGTAATATTGAGACCGGGCATTTCATTCTAATTTTATGACTAAATAAAAAATATCGTATATCTCAATAATTCAGTAATTTATAATTGGATATTAATTTTATTACTAAAATATTTTGATTATCACTACATCTTTAGTGGTATAACTTAAAAATTAGTATTATCTTTGCGGTGTAATTAAATTTGACACCATTATGAAGAAACTATCTGAACGTGAAGAAGAGATAATGAGTATCCTTTGGAACAAGGGTCCTCTTTTCGTGCGCGAAATTGTGGAATCGATGCCTGAGCCTCGTCCTCATTTCAATACTGTAGCAACCTTCTTGAAAGGATTGGAAACCAAGGGGTGGGTAAAAAAAGAGTTTCTCGGAAACGCCAACCGCTATCATCCCATTAAGGAGCTTGAGCCTTACCGACAGCAATCCCTGAAAAGCATTATCAGTCGATTTTTCGGTGGCTCGTCGTTCAATCTCGTTTCCACCTTGACACGTGATGATTCAATCACAGCTGATGAACTGCGCGAAATTATTGAGATTATAGAAAAGAAAAAATAAAGTCTATGGGAGCAATCACCCAATATGCACTACAAGTGGCTTTGTTGCTATGCGTGGTGTATCTACTATATAAATGGACTCTGGCGAGTTGTACTTTCAGTCGATTTAACCGAGTCGTCTTGCTTTGTATGTATGTAATAGTACTAATTGCAATACCTGCTTACACTTTGTATTCATCTGCATATACAGAACCTGATGCGGAGTCACCGGAGCTGCAAATCAAAGAGGAAGTTACTGCTCTTTCCGATAGACCTGCTCCAATGTGGCCCAAGATAGTGAGTATAATCTATATGGCAGGAGCGATTGTGGCTATCGTCGTGACATCCCATTCTATACTGCATATAATGCAAATCATCAGGCATGGAGTAAAAGAGAAACGAGATAAATTCACTCTTGTTTTTTCAGACAACAAAAAAATATCTCCATTTAGCTGGGGAAAATACATCGTAGTCCCGTATGAGGAGACACCAAATGATGATCTTGATATGATCATTGCTCACGAACGTGTTCACATTAATCTGTGCCATTGGATTGACCTTGCCATTGGTCAGGCTATTATTATTATCAATTGGTTTAATCCGGCTGCATATCTTATGATGAGAGAGTTGCAGAATGTACACGAATTTGAAGTTGACAATTTCATGATTAAGTCCGGTATAGACCGACGGCAATATCAGATGTTGCTTATCAGAAATGCCTCTGGCTCATTATTTCCATCTATAGCCGACAGCCTATGTCATGGTCAACTGAAAACGCGCATCAAATTGATGATGTCACCACGTAGCAACCCTCTGCGCAAGGTCTTGGCATCACTTTTCGTGCCGATAGTCGCCATGACTATATTTGGAATTAATACTCCGGTTCTTGCTTCGCAGCTATCTGAGATTGCCGGAACTTACATATTCACATCTGATTACAATCAGCTAATATATGAAGTATATGGCGTCAACCATTTAGTCTATTATACCCGGGATGGTCAGCTTGTAAGTATCAGTATGGATTTGCCGGAGGGAGAGACTCCAAAGTTTTATATAAACAAGCATCTTGCTTCGCAGAGTGAGTTATCCCATATAAAATCAGATGATGTATTGTTTATAATGGGAGACAGTAACAATCACAGGTTTATCATAAAGACTAAATAATATAATAAATTAATAATCAATAAACTGACTTCTTGATTTCTCAAGAAGCAGCCCGTTTTATACCTTAAAAACAAAGTTAACGAATATGAAACAGTCAACTTTAACCTTATTTTTTGCATGCATGCCAGCAATTGCATCCGCACAAACTACTACCGACTCAATTGCCGATGAATGGGAGCGGCAACTTGAACTCAACGAAGTAGTGGTGGTGGCTCGACGCCCCGTAGTGAAGCAACAGGAAGGCAAACTGATCTATCTTGTCAAGAACGATCCCTATGCAAAAGGACTTGATGGTATGACACTTCTTGACCGTATCCCCCGCGTTTCTGTCAATAATGGGTCAGTGAGCGTTGCGGGAAAAGGGAATATCCGTTATATAATTGATGGGGTTCTTATGGAACTCGATGCATCGGCAATGAAAATGCGGTTGCAAAATCTCCTTGCTGAAAACATTGAAAAAATAGAGTTGCTCACAACGCCTCCTTCGCGCTATACAGTTGAAGCCAATGCTGTCTATATCTCCATCACAACACGCAACGAGAGCTTAGGAACACGGGGCAGTGTTTACGGATCTCTTAATCAGGGGAACAAACTTCGTGAGTATTTCAGTGGAAGCATAAGCCACACTACGCGTCGGGTGGAAATAGCATTTGATGTAAACCTTCAGAACTACCATAATGAAAACGACAACGAGATGCAGTATATTTTTGCCGATTATACGCGAAAATCCTCCACTTCTAATAAGTCACATGACTTCTCCACAGGGCTTAACGCATTGTTACGATATAAATTCACCCCATCCATGAATATGGGAATAATCGCCAACTATAAATATGGCAACACATCGGTAAATGGTTCTAATTTCACTGATTATAGGAATTATACGTCATCCACACTCACCACATCCAAATCATGTCCGAATAATGCGTTGACATTAACAGGGTTCTATGATTGGTCTTTTGGGAATAAGGGGGAACGAATGGAATTGACATATAATTACTTTAATCGGCATAGCCCGGAGTCTGCCATTATCAGCACAACATATAACAATGATTTTGGCGAAAACGGAATTGATGAAACCGGAGACAATGACTATCGTTTTCATATTGGCAAGGCTGACTTTAAACTTCCATATTCTTGGGGTCAACTTGAGACAGGCATTTCATATACGGATATTCTCAACTCTTCAGATAATTACACTCAATATTTTGAAGCAGGCGGTGCCGCCGAACATTTGACTGTAAATCTGTTTGACTACAAAGAGCGAATAGCTGCCGCCTATTTCTCAGCGTCACGCTCATTTGGAAATGGCTTGTGGGGCAAAGTCGGTCTCAGATATGAATACACTTGGACTAAAGGGGTACAGCGTACAACCTCTGAAATCAATAGAAATAATTATGGTCAGTTGTTTCCTACTGCCAATCTTTCATGGAGTAAAAACAATATCGGGTCTTTTAATCTAGGCTATTCCATTGGGATGGGACGTCCAAATCTATGGGAACTAAACCCATTCAGGTATTATTCTACAACAGATGAATATTCCGGTGGAAATCCGGAGTTAAAACCTACAATCTATAACAATGCGGAAATAAACTACTACGGGTTGGGGGGACTTTACGCTGTGCTATATACATCTTTTGCATCTGATGCAATCACCCACATTCGCCGCTTTGATAAGGATGGGATTATGAGCACAATACCTTACAACTGCTTGACAACTAATAAAACAGGCTTATATGCTTCATATAAGCGTAATATCTTTGATTGGTGGGAAATGCAAGTGGGAGGAGAAGCGTTCCATACTTATTCACGCTGCAACTTATCCGATTTTCAGGTAAATAACATAGAGGATTGGTCGGGAAAAATAGAAGTGTCGGCTAATTGGATGCTCAACAGGCAGAAGACATTGAAATTCAATGCTCGGTTTACTCATTTCTTCCCGTGGCAGCAAAATATGGTAAACTATGAATCATTCCAGATTCTCAACTTTACCATCAGATATGCATTGCTCAACAACCGACTGAACTTAAGTCTGACAGCTAATGATATATTCGGATGGAACAAAACGAAATCAAAGGAACATTATGCGGACTACACAATTCGACACACATTCAACCCTAATAGTGCTTATGTCATCTTTGGTATCAGCTACACATTCGGTCGCGAGAAGGTTGTCGGCGTGTTCCGCAATTCCAAGGAAGATCAATCCGGGCGAACCAAATAACGAAACTTCATACAGAGATTTCATGTTGTCCCATACCGGAATTATTCTTATTTTTGTAGTCTCGGTTATCACATTGGTTTGTTAACCTTTAGGAATAACTTCATTTTGAGATAAGTAAGAGTTAAAAGATTTGTATATTTCCATAAACCATAAACAACTGAAGTACAGCTTGCGACACTTCAGTAAAAAAGGTGTTAACAATTATTAACTATAAAATATAGTTGCAACTATAAATTATAGTTTATATTTGCACCATAAATTCTTTAGTATGGAAAAACTGACGGCAAAAGAAGAAGAAGTACTCGGTTTCTTTTGGAAACACGGAGCATTGCATGTTAAGGATATTGTTGACATGTATGATGACCCCAAACCACATTTCAACACTATATCAACTATTGTGCGTGCGTTGGAAGATAAAGGATATGTTGGACACACCCAACAAGGTAAGACTTACCTCTATCACGCAGCAATAGCCGAACAGGAAATGGGCAAGAAATCCATCGGAAATTTAGTGAGCAGGTATTTCAAAAATTCATATCTCAAGGTTGTTTCTTCATTTGTAGAAGACGGCAATCTGCCGATTGAAGATTTACGAAAGTTACTCAACGAGGTTGAGCAATCTCATAAAACCGAACAGTAATGAACACTATATTTTCACACTCTCTTTCGGCATCTCTTATGATGGTGATGCTATATCCGGTTTTCTGGATTATGGTAAAACGGTGTTGCTCGTTCCGGTTTAACCGAATGTTGATGCTATCAGGAATTGCCATTATGGTTTTAGTCCCAATCGCATTGACATATAAGCCAATTGCAGATGCAATGCCAACAGATCCTTCACTACAGACAAATATCATCCGACCTTTGGAAATCACTGCATTTAATGTGGTGCAACCAGAAGTTGTAACATCACACTTTGAACTTCTGCCGTTTATACTTGGTCTATATTGGATCGGCGTTTTTGTACTTGCCGTTCGGCTATTTATTTCATATTTCCAATTATGGAGGATTATCTCTAAGTCAGAGAAACAGCGGATTGACGGTTATGTGCTATGCCGTCATGAAAATAATGGGATTACTCCGTTCAGTTGGGGGCAATTTATAGTCCTTCCATATTCGGAAAATGAGCAATCGATACTGATACATGAAGAAGCTCATACATTTAAGAAACATTGGATTGATGTTGCCATTGCTGATTTTTTCTGCATATTCATGTGGTATAACCCATTTGCATGGATGCTCAAGAATCTCATCAAACTTAATCATGAATATGAGGCTGATGCTAAAGTGATTGATTCCAATATTGACGTGTTGAGTTACCAACGGCTACTTATAGCTAAAGCTGTAGGTCATCGTACATTGCATATCGCAAACAATTTTGCCATGAGCAAAAAGGATTTTCGTCGGCGAGTCCTAACTATGAATCAAAATGACTCGCCAAAAGGTATCAAATGGATTGCCTTAACTATACTTCCGATGCTTGCATTGGCAGTATACGCAGATACAGCGCCGTGGTCAGTGGTCATACACGATACAATCTTGAATAATAAATTTCCTTCAATAACTCAACCACCAACTGAAATAGTTGCAGAATATTCCGTTGAAAAAAATACACCTAAAGAATTACCTGCGACATTAGTCACTATGAGGCTTCCTTCTCCATTGACTGATCCGGAGCCGCTATTAAAGCAATTTGAAATGTCGATGGAGTTGGCGTATAAAGATTTAATTCCGGATAAGATACTTGTCAGAATACAGACTGATGAAGATGGCAATATCGTGAGTGCGACTACTGATCATGACGACAATCCCGAAGTGCGTGTGGTGGTTGAACGTGCTACCAATCAGATAGTATTCGAGGTTGTGAAAGATGGAGATCGGAAGATAAGCACGCGATTTGCTCTGCCTATACGAAAAGTATCCTTGCCAATGTAAATCAGATATTTATAATAATTTAGTTAGGTTGCCGCATAGCGGTGACGGGCTAATCTCATACCTATGCCAAAGAATAATATCATAAATATCATTACTGTAACAGCTATGTTAATGTCTGCTTTGCAAGGCATTGCACAGGTTGAAATTTGTGGGGTTGTAAAAACCGCACAGGGGAGAGGTGTGGATTTTATCAATGTAATTATCGCTCCTGCCAATTCTCCCAAACAAATCCTGTCATCGGCTTTTACAGATGAGAATGGCATATTCACCATACCTGTAAATAACGACTGCGATAGCTTGTTTCTAAAAGTATCAAGTCTTGAGATTGTACCGATGACTATCAAAATACCTAATCGTTCGGGAACATACGACATCGTCGTGGAGAATAAATCAATCGAACTGAAAGAGGTTGTGGTGAAATCCAAGAAGATATATTCGCAAGGCGACACTATAAACTACAATGTCGCGAATTTCCTTTCGCAGAATGATCAAGCCCTTGCCGATGTGCTGAAGAAAATGCCGGGTATCACAGTGTCGGATGCCGGGCAGGTATCATATCAGGGCAAGCCAATAAAGAATTTCTATATCGAGGGGTTGGATCTGATGAAGGGTCATTACGGCATAGCGACGAACAACATCGACCCCAACAACATCTCGACTGTGCAGGTGCTTGAAAACCATCAGGACATAAAGGCTCTCAAAGGTCTGCGCCCCGAAGAGCAGGCATCAATCAATATAAAGCTTAAAGAGGGAGTGAAAGGTGTGTTCAATCTCATAGCCACCCTCGGAGGTGGATATGGCGATGAGGTGCTTTGGGATAACTCTGCCATCGCCACATATTTCAAGCGCAACAGCCAGTTCCTTGCCACATACAAGGGGAACAATACTGGAGAATATTTGTCGCAGGAGCTGTATTCCTTTGACAACGACTATTCGCGAACATCAAACATCGCCGATATTTCCATGCCTTCAGCTCCGGGGATTGACAAACGGCTTTATTTCTTCAACCGTTCGCATAGTGCCACTTTCAACAACGTGTATCGCGTAGGCAAATCCGGCGAACTTGGCATAAATGCTGCATACCTTAACGATCGAGATTCCGGAGAGAACTATTCAAGTACGTCGAATACCCTTCCCGACGGCTCACAGAATATAGTCGATGAGTTGATGAATGGCAGGTCCCGCACCAATAAGGCTTACGGAGACCTGACATATATGCTCAATGGTGACGAAACCTATTTGAAAGAACAGTTGAAATTTGATTGGAGTGTCACTGATGCTGACAGCCGCATATTGGCAGGAGATGAAGATATATCCCAGACAGGCAAGACGGACACGTACCGGCTGCTCAACAAATTTCATCTCACTGACCGCAGTTCGGAATATCGTGGTTATGAGATATATTCGCTCGTCAATCTTGAGAGGCGTCCACATAGCTTGGCTGTCTCGCCCAATCTTTTCCCTGAAATGATTAACGGCGATAATCTCCGCCAGGATGTAGATTACCGGAATATCTCTATCGAAAACCGCGCGGGATTACTCTCGGCATGGAAAGCGGGCAATGTTACCTTTCATCCGTCGCTGTTTGTCAATTTTCATCACAACAGTCTGACAAGCGCACTTGTTAAGTCGCATAATGATATGTATCTAAACAATATGCAAACAGGTGTCGCCACTGAAATAGCGTGGAATACGCGCAAATTCAATGCTTCGCTCTATATCCCCATCGGTTACCGTTACTTTGGGTTGAAGAACAGAGCGGATGAAAACACTTCAGATAGAAATCTGCTACGTGTTGAGCCTCAGTTCGATTTCTCCTACAAGATAAACGGCAACCATAATCTGAAACTCAGATCGGCATTCAATTATTCTGTACCGGAGATACAAAACCTGTACTCCAATTATATTTTGACTTTATACCGCACATTGTCGGCATACGATGTCGCCGGATTATTCGAGGGGCGCAACCTCTATAACTCATTCTCCTACGATTTCAAGAATATTCTCTCGATGAGTTTTGCCGGAATTGACCTGTCGTGGAACCGTCAGATGCCCGAGGTGCTTTATGGATCATATTACGACGGATTGGTGTCAAGGGTGATAAGTCGGCGCACGAATGAAACCTCCGAGATGCTGTCAGCCCGCATCAGAGGAAGTCAAGGCTTCGACTGGCGAAGGCTCAAAATAGGACTTTCGGCAGGATACAGCTATTTTGAAAGTCCGCTGCTGGTGCAGGACGAGGTGGTACGTTACTACGGCAACTCCGTAAGCGTGGAGGGGGATGTCAGTCTTACTCCATGGAAATGGCTCTCCGTATCTTACGAAGGTAAATACTATCAGTCGGCATCCCGTCAGCAAGGTTTTGAACGTATGCCGTGGCTGAAGACAATGACAAACAAAGGGACTCTTGATTTCAACATCCCGAGCGGTGTAAGTCTGCGCACTTCGGTATATCATTACTACAACAACTTTAATGACGGTGACAAGTCATTTCTGTTGCTGAATGTCGAAGCACGGTACTCCATCAAGCGCTTCACGTTCACCCTGTGCTGCGACAATCTGCTGAACCGCAAAAATTATATCTACTCCAGTCAATCGGCATTGACTGAGGCAATGTCGATATATAATATCCGCCCTCGCAGCATATTACTCAAAATCAGATTCAGAATACTCTAAAATTTACGATATGAAACAGTTACTTTCCCTTTCGGCAATGATTGTAGCGTTGACAGCAAATGCCCAGATTGGCGTGTTTTCGCAGGTGCTTGACAAGGCTATCCATGTCGATACCGCCCGCTATGCCGTGACCTATACACTCGATTATACGTGCCATCCGAAAGCGGATGTTAGATTTAATGATGTGCGCACGCTTCTGATTGGACGGCATAATGTCAAGGATTACAGTGATATAATTCACCATTACGATTCCCTCGCAACAGCGCAATCTAAGCGGGGGGCGAATACTTTCTCGAATCCTCCAGGTTCCCCTTGGCAGTATGAAATAATGCTTTCCGACAGAGGTCGTCAGGCTGATATGAAATATAGGTTGCCGATTGGAATAGGGGTGTTGCATTATTCAGAACCGGTTCCGGTTATGCAGTGGGAATTTGCCGCTGACAGCACACGGACCATTCTCGGTTTTGAATGTCAAATGGCAACCGTTGAATTTGCCGGACGAAAATATTCCGCGTGGTTCACAACAGAACTGCCATTGCCATACGGACCATACAAATTCGGTGGACTTCCGGGATTGATCTTGAAAATTGAAGATGCAGAAAAACAGTTTTTATGGGAAGCAACCGCATTCGAGAAGTCCGGATTGCCAATTGAAATCTATCAATACAACGATGAGAAAACTTGCTCACCGGAGGAAGCTGCCAAGACAATAGAACGATGCTACAAGACACCGAATGCATTTCTATTAGGTGTGATAGGCGGAAAAGGACGGATATACATCACAGGCAAAGACGGTAAAACCCGCGATGCGTCAGAGATTGAAGATACACCTATACCTTATAAACCTCTTGAAATAAAATGAAGACGCTTATATCCCTTACATTGCTTCTGATGTTGGTCGGCTGTTCGGCAAACGCACAGCCAACATCATCGGTTCAGACACTTGAATTTACAGGCGACAGCCTGCCGGCATTACGCCATATTACCGATATGAAAATATCCGGTGACACTCTATATTTCGTATATGAAACCGAAGATGGATTCGGACAGCGGTTCCTCCGTAGTGCCGTCATTGACTATGAAAATGCAAAATTGAGTATCAGACCGGAAATAGGTAAACGCGAAGACGGCTATTATGTATCATATATGCCATATCCTTTCTTTGATGCTTCTGGAAATGTACATATTGTTAGTCAGGACGATGGCGAGATCTATGATTTATCAGACGGTAATGCTTTGACGCGTACAAAGAAATATCTTGTAAGTGGCAACAGTACAGTTCCATTTCCTATGTCGCACTATTTACAGGATGTTTCAATGGTTTCACAGGATAACTATGTCTTTATTGGTCGGGAACCTAATGGTGGCTTACAATATGCAATGGCTGCTAACACGGCAAGTGAGAATGTGGATACAATTCGCAAGATTGCAATATCACCTGAATTGCAATCTTGGATGCCTAATGCCGGGAAGCTGACATACTCCGGCAAGCATAATCGTCTTGCATTTGCTTATCGTCTACATCCTGTGATTGAAATATTAGGTATGGATGGAGAACTTGTGAAGCGAGTACAAATTGCAGCGGATACATTTGATCCCAAACTACTTGAAGAAGCTGATTTTGAAGATCTGACGCCATTGCATTTTGTAGATATTTCCGCCTCGTCTGATTATATCTATGCACTTTATTGGGGTTGCATGTACTCTGAAAGGGAAACAACCGTTCCTTGCATCTATAAAATAGATTGGACCGGTAATGTCATAGCTAAAAGAGATTTAACAACATCTCCCATATATAAAATAGCAGTCACAGACGAGGACGGAATAATCGTTTGGAACGGAAAATATTATATCAATGTAGAACTATAATACAGCTAATCATACCAAACCCTGCGGCTCCCGATGTGAAAATGTCGGGAGCTGTTGTAAATAAACTAAATCCTTGCAGCCCTTATAAATCAAACATGCAGATGATGTGGGATTCCCGATAGATTCCCTTAAGATTGAGTGGCGCAACAATACCGATTCGCGTGTTTTTTTCGGAGAATGGTTTGAGATCCAGCGTAAAGAAAACGGGCTATGGAAAGAACTTTCGATAGATACAAAATACATGAATGACGGTCGTTGTGAGATTGTGTTCAATATGATTGCATATATTCTCGAAGCATCCTCTACCTGCAATGATGTAGTTAAGCCGTGGTTTTATGGAAAGAATTTAGGACCAGGCATATATCGGTTGGCAAAGACATTCAGTTTTGATAATAAGGAGGAGCAAGACACCGCATATATCGAATTTGAAATAAGATAAAGCTCCATATATACGATAATTATGAAAATGGTGTGGAGTATGTTGTCGGTATGCAGTCTGACGGTGAGTTTATCGCTGATTTTCCGTGGTCGTTATATGGGCAAAAAGCGAGAGTGGCAATCGTGGCTGTGAAGCCATGTGATATTTACTGTTTGCCAATAAGTACCTTAAAGATGAAGACCGAGCCGGAATGGAAAGAGCGTATAATGCGCACGACCGAGGCTATCTTCGGGTTTCTATATTTCCTTCAAAATCTTAGCCATTTTATTGTATAGTTTTAATATGGTTGGTTACTTAAGAAATAGTAATTTATTTCGGTGACGAAGAATTTTTTTGATATATCTGATGCAGTCTTTCAGGAATTTCGGCATCAATATATAATATGTCAGAATCAATGAATACAGCGCAGCTCGTGAAACGCTGCCAAGCAGGAGATAGAGATGCCTTTGGGCAACTCTACAGCCTCTATGCGCCTAATATGTTGAAGGTGATAGAGGCTATTGTTCATAATAACGACACGGCACAAGACGTTTTACACGACGGATTCATTATTGCATACTCTTCCATTGCAAGCCTCAACAAATCGGAGCGGTTTGAATCATGGCTGACTACTATAATGAGAAACCTGTCATTGCAATTATTGAGAGATGAGGCAAATCATATCTCAGTGCCAATGTCCGACACATCCTTTAACGACCTTTCCGAGAACGATGCAGCCGATGGCTACATATCGTGGGATGTACTGAGTAAAATCATCGACAAACTGCCGGAGGGATATGGTAAAGTCTTTCGTCTTGCTGTGTTGGATGGCTTGTCACACAAGGAGATAGGTGAGATGCTTGGCATAGCCCCTCATTCATCTTCTTCTCAACTGCATCATGCGAAAGCTATGTTGAGAAAACTGATAACCGAATACCGCACGGGTATTGATATTTTCAGCTTGGTTATTGTAGTGCTAACGATACTGTATGTATGGTTAGGGATTGATAGACACCCCTCCGCAGATCCTAAAAATCTGATTACAAAAGAAACGGACAAGGATAAGAACCATATACCCTCCACTCAAGAAATCGTCGAAAAGTTATCTGAAGATTCAATTCCGCAAACCTCGATACTCAAGCAAATTATCGAAGCAACTCAACCGGAAGCAAAAGACAATATAACTTCAGTGATACTCCCAGACGATTCAACAGCAATAGTCTTGCCGAAAGATAGTGTGGACACGGATACTGTTCTTAATCTCCGAGAACATATTTTTGATAATTCAGGGCTATTGGCTGATAATAATATTTCGAAACAATCACATCGGGATGGCTGGAGTATCTCGATGTCATATACCGGAGATATGGGACAAAACGAAAGCAACCGTTATATGATTCCTTCTGATATACATCCTGATTTGCCCAGCGAAGACCCCGACATGATAGAAGTAAGGGAGCAATCCCGCCACTATATGCCTGTTGTAATCGGCTTATCGCTTAACAAATTTTTGTCAAGCAGATGGAGTCTTGAAACCGGCATGAGGTATTCATTCCTACGGAGTGACTTCTTACTCGAAAGTGAAATTAAAACTTCCGAAACCATACAGCGTATTCATTATATCGGCATACCGTTGAAATTCAACTATCGTATATTCGGAAATCCCCACTTCTCCCTTTACGGTCAAGGAGGCGCAGCACTTGATATTCCAGTCAGAGCAACGCAGTCTGTCACGAAGTTTGAACAAGGTTGGAATAAACCGATGACGGAAAGCCTGAATGTCTCAGCACCGATGCAATGGTCGGTAGAGGGCGGTCTGGGGTTGCAATATCATTTCACACCTTCGTTCAGTATCTATGCCGAGCCATCGTTGAGATACTATTTCAACCCCGGTACTGAAATCCGCACAATAAGGCAAGACAAACCGTTTGAGTTCACCATACCGATTGGATTAAGGTTGACATGGTAAGTAGTAATAAGGAATGGTTGATGCAGTCAATGGAGGGTAGTTTCATCTATATGGTGAAATTATCCCTCTCAAAGATATGTACCAAATATCAGATTACATCCGAAATGGCATCCTCTTTGCCCGAAACATATTCTGCCCGATATGCCTTTGTTGGGGTGGGAAACCATGCTTTGCAAAACCTGTACCCGGTATTGCAATATCTTGGCATCCGGCTCAAATATATATGCTGTAAGACTCCGGGAAAATTGCAGCAGGTTGAGCAACGGTTTAATGTGACTGCAACAACTTCGTTAGACGATGTGTTGAATGACGATGAAGTGAAAGGCGTGTTCGTGTGTGTATCTCCTGAATCACACTTTCATATCTGCAAGCGCATAATAGAGGCAGGAAAGTATCTCTTTGTTGAAAAACCGCCCTGCCAAACGATAGCTGAGCTTGAATCACTTATCGAGTTGGATGTGAAACAAAAGGTGGTCGTGGGTATGCAAAAAAGATACTCGCCGTATATCCAAACTCTGAAAGAAAAGTTGAAAAGTCATGACATGATAAGTTATAATATGGTTTACCGTACCGGAGCTTACTCGGAAGGCAATCCATATACCGACCTGTTTATCCATGCGGTCGATCTTTCCGTATTCCTCTTTGGGAAAGTGGAGATAAGGGATTTCCAGCTTAGAGAGCGAAATGGAGCCGCCACTATACAGATGTTGCTATCACACGGCAATGTCATGGGATTTATTGAACTGTCAACGGCCTTTTCGTGGTCCAATCCCGAAGAAAAACTGCGAATAAATACCACGGAGGGAGAATATCGGCTAATCGGGATGGAAAGGCTGTGCCATTATCCGCATCCTAAGAAATGTCTGGGTGTGCCGCTCGAAAAGATTGGTATTCACACTGTTTCAGAGCAAATTATCGCAGAAAGAAACAATTTTAATCCTTTATTGGTCAACAATCAGCTCTACTCACAAGGTTTTCTTTCGGAGATACAGGCTTTTGCCGAGTTTGTTGAATGTTCAGGCAAGAATTACTCACCTCTTTCAAATCTAAAGGAAACATATCGGATAATGGATGCTATTCAAAACGAATAAAAAAGAAAAACGCTCCATGCAGTCTTTTCAACATTTTTTCATCAATAATAGAAAAGCCTACAAGTAATATGAGAATAATACCAATTTTTATCGCATCGCTGATGCTGGTGTCATGTGCCGATGATATTGAGGCGGCTGTGCCACCTTCAACATCGACGTCGTCTGTTTCCATATCAGGAACTCTGCCCGTAATGCACATTGAAACTGAAAACCGTCAGCCTATAACATCCAAGACCGAATACCTTAATGCAACCTACTGGCTTGACCCCGTCGGGAATGATGCAATCGAGCCGCTGGGATCTGAATCCGGTCCATTGGACATGCAGATACGCGGACGGGGACACTCGTCATGGAAAGGCGAGAAAAAACCTTACAAGATAAAGTTCGCCAAGAAAACAGCGGTGATGGGGATGTCTAAGAACAAGCATTTCGCATTGCTGAAGCCAACTGAAAACACTGTTGCCGGACTCAATCTCGGCAAACTGATGGATATGGCATGGACTCCGGATTTCCGTCCTGTCGAAGTTGTGCTTAACGGTGACTATATCGGCCTGTATTTCCTGACCGAGACAATACGCATAGATGAAAACCGTGTGAATATCTATGAGCAACAGGACGGAGAAACAGACCCGACTCTGATAACCGGCGGTTGGCTCGTTGAGGTGGATAACTATCACGATGAATGTCAGATAACAATTCCGGAAAACAGCAGGTGGAATCTCACCTTGCGTTATCATTCACCGGAAGATCTGTCGGACGCCCAGTTGCAATGGCTCACCGATGAATTCAAGGCTATCAATTCAGCCATATATTCCTCAGACAAGACTTCGGGGGAATGGGAAAAGTATATTGATGTGGAAAGTATGGCGCGTTTCTTTATAGTGCAGGAAGTAATGGATAATCCGGATGGATTTCACGGCAGTTTCTATCTCCATAAGGACTTGAAAGATGGTGCCAAATGGACTGCCGGACCAATCTGGGATCTCACTTGCTACAACCGCGAGAAAACTGACTTCACTTTCAAAATGAAAGTGCATTACGGCATTACACCGCATTGGATTGGCGAGATTATCCAATACAACAGTTTCTGCCAATCGGTTGCAGCTGTTTGGAATGAAGTCTATCCCGATAGGCTCTCGGAGATTTATGAAAAGATTGATGAGATTGTGCTACCTTTGGCCTCCGCATGGCAACACGATTGTGAACGATGGAATGAAGACCCGTCACAAACAGCACAGTTACGGGCAGACCGTATTAAAAACGCCTTGCGTCGAAATATCGACTGGTTCAACAATCATCTGCCTGTAAGTCCGTATGCTTCTATCAGGGATGTGACTACATCTGCCAACAGCCCGATTATAGTATATAATCTTCAAGGTATTTATATTGGCAAGTATGCAAATGAGTCGGATGCTGTTTCAAACCTAAACAGTGGCATCTACATCATCAACGGGAAGAAAATCAAAATAGATTAGAGTATGAAAAATATTATTTTACCACCAGTCTGCACAATCATATTATTTGTATTGGCATCTTGTTCAACTATTGATGATATAGTGACAGCAACACCATATCTGCAAGAACTAAAAAAACAGTGAATGTCTTTCATCATTCTATGATACCGATAGTAGAAACGGCGATCAAGATAATACTGAACACGGTCTGTTTCAAATGTGGTATGGGGCGGATTTGTCAACCGTGCGTTGTAAATTTTCATCATTGGAGTATCCCTGTGATTTTGAGAAAGTCAACATTAAGATATTGTTTTCCGAGAACACTTTGACCATCATAGAATACCCATCGTCAGACAATGCGGATTGTCGTTGTCTGGTGGATGCGGAATTTACAATCAACAATCTTCCAAGTGGAGATTTTGTATTAAAAATCTATCGTGGGGATACATCTGGCAATTATAATCCTGATAAGCCTACACTTGTAGGAAACGGAAGGTCAATCACCTCTGGTGAAATAATGAAAGTTAAGTATCCTTTTTAGTTTAACGACATATATGCAATTCGCTCTTCCGGTATATCAGAACAAGACTAGAACCTGCCTACTTTTTAAGGCTGGTACAGTTTTTGAGAATAAAATTAGGGGTTTCTGACAAAATTGAGTAATTAAATTTAGGGAGAGCGGTCAAGGTTAATGTAAAATGGGGGATGAAGGTCATATTTTACAAAGAAAATTTGGGGTAAACTGACAAATGATACATGGTAAATTTTGGGGATATCGTCAAAGTTGTTATCTTTGCACTCGAAATCATATACTTAATCAAAATGATATTCAAGAGAAAACTTTACGATGAGATGCTGAAGTGGAAGCAAGATTCCAAAGGCAGCACAGCATTGTTGATCAAAGGGGCAAGACGAGTTGGCAAATCCACACTCGCCCAGACGTTTGCGGAGCAAGAGTACAAATCATACGTCGCTATTGATTTTGCATCCTGTAGGATGGAAATTCGTGAATTGTTTGACGATGTTTCAGATCTTGATTATCTTTTTATGCGTATGCAGGTGCTCCTCGGCATTGAGCTACATGAAAGGGATTCTGTGATAGTTTTTGATGAAGTCCAATATTGCCCCAAGGCTCGGCAAGCCATTAAATATTTGGTGGCGGATGGCAGATATGATTATATTGAAACCGGTTCATTAATATCAATCCGCCAGAATGTAAAGGGTATTCTTATACCAAGCGAGGAAGAAGAGATGATTCTGAATCCACTGGATTATGAAGAGTTCCAGTGGGCGTTGGGCAATAAGGTTTCTATTCCGATTATGAGAAAATTGTTTGAAAGCAATAAAGGAATCGGAGATGCAGGTGCGCGTGGCGAGATGCGGAACCTTAGGCTATATATGCTTGTCGGCGGTATGCCACAGGCCGTCAGAACCTATCTTGAAACTAATAATATGGAGAAGGTTGACAAGATGAAGCGTTCTATAATCAACTTATATGAGAAGGATTTTATTAAGATAGACCCTTCGGGCAATACTTCAAAAATGTTCATGGCAATACCCTCGCAGTTGGCAAGCAATTGGAGCAGATATCAGATCTACTCGGCTACAGATGGTGGTCGCCCCGACCGATTGAGGGAGCAGGTGTTTGACATGCAGGATTCAATGGTGGTAAATCTTGCATATCATGCTAACGATCCTAATGTCGGTTTTGCATTGCATCGCGATGGGAATAGATTCAAGATGTTTATGGCTGATACCGGTCTATTCATCACTCTTGCTTTCTGGGATAAGAAGTTCACTGAAAACATAATCTATGAGAAACTGCTGTCCGATAAACTGAGTGCTGACCTCGGGTATGTATATGAAAATCTTGTTGCACAAATGCTGAAGGCAAATGGTCATGAGCTTTATTACTACACATGGCCGTCGGATACAAGCAACCATCTCTACGAGGTGGATTTTCTCCTTTCAAACGGGACTAAGATAGTACCGATTGAGGTAAAATCATCAGGCTACAAGACCCACAAATCACTTGACTTGTTCTGCGAGAAGTTTTCCTCGCGGGTGAGTAAGCGTTATCTCATATACACAAAGGATTTACGCAAGGAAGAAAGTATTACATATCTTCCGGTCTACATGACACAATTTTTATAAATCACAGTATTATCAAAGAGCAATAATATGGCTACATACGATTTACATATATTACAGCGAATTTGAAGAAATTACTCGCGACCTTTTACAGAAGGAGTGGAATTGCTTGATTGAATCGTTTACGTCCGGTAGAGATGGAGGAATTGACCTGAGATGTGCAACGGAAAAAGAAGGGAAAGCTATTATTCAAGCAAAGAGATATAAAGATTATAAGTCTCTCTTGGCGAACTTAATTTTATTGATTTGGTCAGCGTTTCAAAAAATGATAGCATTATTACGGATCACTTCATAGATAATCTTGAAGAGTCCATGATTGTAGATATGGACACTTCTATTACTAATGAAGCTGATTGTGCTCAACAAAAGGAGACATATGAAGAGATAGCAAAAAGATTGTGCATATCGAGCCGGAGTTTTGGTGGGATTTATGTGTAAACAAGCAGGAAAAGCTCTCAAAACACACTGTTTTGATTATTTTGAAATTATTTATAAAATAATTTGGTTTATAAAATAAATCATGTTATCTTTGCGGTGTTGTTCATGCGAGCGACTATTTTTTTAACCAATATGGTTTATAATATAAACTTCTTAAATAAATAAAACTATGGAAGAGAAAAAGATTACTTCTTTGGAGGGTATGGCAATCATCAATGAGATGATTCAGCGCTCGAAGACTCGTCGCTTCATAGGCGATGGCAATATTTTGCTGATGTGGGGATATCTGGTGGTCGGTGTGGCAGCCTTGGTATGGATTCTTATTGATCTGACCCATAATCCGGCGATGAACTGGTTCTGGTATCTGATTTGGATTATCGGTGGAATCGCGACTCCGATAATGGCACGTAAACGCCGGGAAAAGGCAGGTGTTACTACGTATGCGGATAAAATTGGCAACGCAGTATGGACAACAGTGGGGCTGAGCGCATTTGCCCTTACATTAATATGCCTCGGCTTTTTTCTTTTTTCAGGCACGGATACATGGAGTTCGATGCTGATGCTCCCATTGCTCATCGTAGGATTTGCCGAGATAGTACAAGGTGTTGCGATTCGTGAGAAATCCTTAATATGGGGTGGTGGAATCGGAATCGTGTCAGGACTTGTCACGTTGTGTTGTATAGCCGGTGGAATAGCATTGTATGCCGGATGGTTTATGCCTATGTTTATCATGTCATTCGCTCTAATGATGATTCTCCCCGGTCATATTCTCAACTATAAAAGCCGCAAAGAAAGATGAAGGAACTCGACCCACTGCTTCATTCGCAATTAAGATTGGCAGTTATGTCAATCCTTATGAATGTGGAGGAGGCTGATTTTGTATATCTCAAAGAAAAGACCTCATCCACGGCTGGCAATCTCAGTGTTCAACTCGACAAACTCTCGTCAGCCGGATATATTGCGGTAGAGAAAGGATTTGTCGGCAAGAAACCGCGCACAGTATGTCGCGTCACCGATACCGGACGCAAAGCCTTTGAGGAATATGTCAAAGATCTGCGGAAGCTGTTGAATATCTGAATATAAGGAATATTTAAATTTAGCTGAACGTCAATAATAAGCTCCTTCAATTTACGTGGGAGCACTCTTATTACATCCTTTTCAGGTCATTATAATGATGATAGCAAGACAAACAAAGGCATTCCTACTTCTCTTAGTTTCATGTAGATGTATGGCGCAGTCCACCCTGAACGATAGTGTCCGAACGCGAGAATTGGATGAGGTTGTTGTACTCGCTCCAGATATTATTAAGAAAGGTGAATCCACAGTATTCTATCCGGATAAACACCTTAAAGAAACTACCAAAAATGCAAATCAGGTTATTGCCGGATTACAGATTCCTGAGTTGATTGTAGATTTATCTTCAGGTACAATAAGTGTTTTGGGTAAAGACAATCTGTTGATTCTGATTAATGGTCGTCCATCTTCTCAGAACGAACTTTCATCAATTCCGTCAAAGAATATTGCAAAAGTTGAGTATATATCAAATCCCGGAGTTCGTTACAAAAACTATGGAGCAGTCATTGACATAACCGTAAAAAAGCAGACCGAAGGTTATGGAGCAATGCTAAATCTGCTGCAATCAGTTAATCGTGGTTGGGGAAATTACGTCGCAACCCTAAAATATAATGTTGGCAAAAGCGAATGGAAGGTGGATTATAAGTCCAACCCGATGTGGAATATGGATTGTTACCGAAACAATCGTGAGCATATAATATTTGAAAATGGAGCTGAAATTATACGAAATGAAGATGGGGTTAAGGCCCCTAATGATATGGTTACCCATCAAGGTTCAGTCCAATATTCGTATCTGAACGGGAATAAGACGATGTTTAACGCCCAGGCACGTGTCATACGTAAAAATGATCGGTATATTTCCGAAGGGACTATAGCCACTATGACCGGAACAACAAGTTTCAATGAATTTCAGCGTGAGATAAATCCTGTCAAGGCGTGGCAGGGTGATCTTGACCTGTATTTTCATTGGAAAATCAATAAAGATAATAAGATTTATGTCGATGTCATCCCATCTCTAATTACATCTGAGAGTAGTCGTGATTATACTGTAGGAAGTACAAATATAACTTCAGGTACAGACAATAGGAGCTGGCGGCTTTATTCTGAGTTTATATGGGAAAGGAAATTTTCTGGCGGATCACTGTCCTCTGGAATAAGAAGCGCTGTCGGTTGGTCTAAAATTCAATATTTGCCTCAGCAAACTAATGTCAACGAAGACGAGAGCAATAATTATGCTTTCGTTGAGTGGAAGCAGAATCTTGATAAAGTCCAATACAACATAGGTCTTGGTGCAACTTACTATAATATTTCAAGCCCTCACGAATACCGATCAGTCCATTTCAATCCTCGTGTGTTTGTGCGATATGTTCCTGTTCAATGGGGAAGTTTGTCAGTTACTCTGAATGAAACAACGGTGGCTCCGAATATGGCGTATCTATCTCCTGTAATGCAGCGGATTGATGCTTTTCAATCTGTTGTTGGAAACATTGACTTATCTCCATATCAAAGATATGATGGGAGGATAGATATGGATTTTTCGTTTAAGGGTGTCAGTGCCAAAATCATAATAGGCGATGAATACAGTCATAAACCAATACTCTCATCCAAAGGTTATCACGATGGCTCAATTTTGCAAACCTATTCAAATACCGGATATTGCAATCATTTCTATATAAAAGGTCAATTATCTACCAAATTGATTGTCAGGGAACTCACACTTTCTTTAGAGGGCGGATGGCATACAATGAAGAGTAAAGGATCGGGCTATATCCATAATTATCATCAGCCATTCGTAAACGCACAGTTGATGTTTATGAAGGGACATTGGTGGATTATGGCTAAATACAACAATGCTTATAATAGGCTATGGGGTGAATCCATTACGACTATCAATAATAATCTTCTGAATATTGGGGTTGGGTATTCTTATCGTAATGCCACATTCATGGCAGGTGTGGTCAATCCAATTGGAAGAATCGGCTTGAAAAGTTCTGACTTATCGGATATAGCCGGTTTTGAGAGGATTTATCATGTTTCAAGTTCAGAACGGTTGATTTGGATTGGAGTAAGCCTAAACATATTCAAAGGTTCAAAACGTTCCGGGACAATCAGAAAATTAAACAATAACCAGATTTACGAAACAATAAACGATGTAAGAAAATGAAAAAATTATTGTTCACATTCGTGGTTGCTATCTGTGCGATGGCAACCTTCGCCAAGACATCAAAGCAGCTGATTAAGTTTGTGGAGTTGCCCTATACAGAAGGAACTATCTATCTTTCTGTCAATGTTGGTGATAGTACGGTAGTACGTCAGGCAATTGAGGTTGAAGATACCGAGATGTCTATTCCGGTTGACTTCTCCAATCTGACAAATCTCAAAGTCTTTGTTCAGGCATTTCAAGATCTCAACGAGAACCGTAATCTCGATAAGGACAACTTCGGTCGTCCAACTGAGCCGTGTCTTCAGACCACTCTGATGCCTAATGACAGCACGGAAGTGTATGTCCTTAGAATGATGACGTTCTGATGGCTGCAAGGTTTCAAGGGTAATGACAAGAAAGTTATGCTGTGAGATATGATATCTCAACAATACTGTGTCAATTCCGGTATTTTGAAATAAAGTTAGAACTTTATAAGTATAAATTATATCTTAATTTTTTTTATTTTTGCATTTTTATATAGGACTTTTTAGGCAGATTAGCGTCTTAAGAATATGGCAACAAATAAATCAATAAGGATAAGAAATTTTGGTATATTACTCGTATCATTATGTCCTGTTTGTGTTAAGATTCAGTTTATTGATATTGTCTGTCCCGCCGGGACAGACAATATGCCATATTATAATGGAAGAATGTTTAGCTTATGACTGTAAGAGAGTTTGAATATCATTTCAGAAAACTGTATCTACAGTTAGGTATGTATGCCCTTCGCATTATCGATGATGAAGATAATGCGGAGGATATTGTAGAGGAGGCTTTCTTGAAGGCTTGGCAGACAATTTCTTCTGGGACTATTGTGGAGAATTTCAACTCTTACATCTACCGTAGTGTCAGGAACGAGTGTGTGAACTTTCTGCGTAGGAAGAACAATTTTGAAGATATCGATGCTATACCTGAAATCAGCGAGGAGGCAATCGACACGTCAATCCGGGATGCAAGAATATGGAAAGCGATTGACGGTCTTCCTGAAAAATGCAGAGAGATTTTTCTGATGAGTAAGCGCGACGGATTTTCCAATCAGGAAATAGCGGATGAGTTAGGCATATCAATAAAAACAGTCAAGAACCAGATGACAAAGGCATTAAGCCGTCTGCGCGAGGCATTGTCGCAAGGACACAGACCATTCTTTTTGCCATTTCTTTAAAAATTTTTGTCCACAGGATAGGACTTCTCTCAAAGAGGTGTGTCATATAAATGAAGTGACAATGACGTCGGCTTCATTATAATTGGCAACATCATTATAATTGATAACATCAATGGAAAAAGAAGTGTCCTACATAGCGAAACGATATCGTAAGGGCAGATTTTCTGCTGACAAAGGATGGAAACGACTTGGCATAGCATCGTCTTTCCGTGTGAGACGAATGCGTATTGCAGCCGCTATAGCATCATTTGTTGTATTGACTGGCACTGCGGCAGTCATATATCATCACGTCTCCATTTCCGAGACTAATGTCGGGATTCCACAGAATCAGCCCGTGAATCCAAGAGAAGTTGTCAGGATCATAGATTTTGAGGATACTCCGCTACCGGTGGTAGTGGATAGGATAAGGGAAGTGTATGGCGTGGAGGTGGTTAATCTGCCTGACAATGCGGATAACTACCGCCTGTCGCTCCATTATGAGGGGAATCCAATGGAGCTTGTGGAGACAATAAACGACATTCTCGACATTAACATGACTATAAAGGAATGAGACGGTATCTTCTGTTATTTGTGATTCTCTCCACGATGATATTGACCGTTGATGCGCAGAAAGTTTCAGTCAACTCAGTCAACCAACCTGCCGCCACTGTATTCAGGTCGCTTATTGAGCAGACCGGCAAGAATTTCGTGTATTCCTCAGAACTTTTGAAGGATATGAAAGTTTCTGTGAAGGCTAAAAACAAACCATTGAAGCAGGTGCTTTCCGACATTTTCGCCGGAACGGATATTGAATATAAGATAAAGGGAAATAATGTCATACTCAAACGTAAAGCCAAGAAGAAAGCTACGGTTAAAACGAAATCTCGGAATATGGACCCTTATAAGGTAGAACTTCCGCCACTATCAATAAAATCCACCATGCTTGATGAGGTGGTTGTGTTATCGCGTCTTGAAGACCCGGCGGTTGAAACTTCATATATAGGAGCGAAAAAAGTCACAGCAAGTGAGGTGCGCAACACTCCCGTACTGTTTGGAGAGGCAGATGTCGTCAAGACCTTGCAGACCCAACCCGGAGTGGCGGAGGGTATAGAAGGTATGGCAGGGATGTATGTGCATGGCGGCAACGCGGATGAAAATCTGTATATGCTTGAGAATGTGCCTTTATATCAAGTGAATCATTTTGCCGGATTATTTTCGGCGTTCAATCCCGACATAATCAGGTATATTGATTTCTTCAAATCGTCAATCCCTGCGAAATATGACGGTCGTCTGTCTTCATTCATGGATGTAAGGCTCCAGAACGGCAACCGTGACGGACACCACGGCAGTGCGAGACTCGGTATCACATCGGGTGCTTTCAATATTTCCGGACCGATAGGGAAGAAGACAACGTATCTCGTCGGACTGCGCCGATCATGGTTTGATGTCCTGAGCATTCCTCTTGTGGCGATAGCAAACTCCCAGAACGAGGATGAGAAGATGCGGTTTAACTATTATTTCATGGATTTCAACGCCAGAGTCAATCATCTCTTTTCTCCAAATGCCAATGCTTTTGTCAGCGTCTACTTCGGAGACGACAAATTGAAAACCGGTACGAAGGAAAAAGGCATTGACAATAAAGATGCGTGCGGAGATTTCTGGGATGAGAAGTATGATATGCACTGGGGAAATCTTCTGGTGCAGACCGGTTTGAATTACCGTCTCAACTCCGGTATGTCGGCTGAATTTACAGCCGCTTATACCAGATTCTTCTCAAGTATGAAGCACGTTTCCAACTATATCGACAGAGCACAGAATCATATTCAGGAGAGCAACAGTGTGCTCAGCACCGACAACAATATAAACGACTGGATTCTCAGAGGTGATTTTGATTGGAGCCCGAATGACAACAACAGGGTGCGCTTCGGAGCCAATTATGTCAGACATTCCTTTCTTCCTGCCCGGACGTTGAGGTTTTACGAAGTGGAAGATACAAGATTGGAATCGCTTGATTCCACATGGGCGTATGGTGCGAATGAGTTGAATGTCTATATTGAGGATGACTGGAGAATAAGTGATAAGGTCAGAATGAACGCAGGGATTCATGCCTCTTTATTTAACATTGATGCCAAGACCAGTCACGGCATATCGCCCCGAATCTCCGTCAGTTATCGACCTTCTGAGAATTGGGCTGTGAAAGGTGCGTATACCCGGACAACACAATACGTGCATCAGTTGAACCAGAGCTATCTCTCACTCCCGACTGACCAATGGATTCCAGTAACAGGGAAGTTTAAGCCGCAGACAGCCGATAAAATATCTGTCGGAGGTTACTGGCAATCGCCAGAAGGAACCTTTGCCGCTTCCGTAGAGGGATACTGGAAATGGATGTGTGATCTTATTGATTATCGTGATGAGTATTACCTTCGTCCGCCTCTCGATATGTGGAACGCACAGCTTTGCAGCGGTAAAGGCACAGCAAAAGGTGTGGATTTCAAAGTGGAAAAGGTGTTTGGAAAAGTCACCGGACAGATATCCTATTCGCTTGCCTGGGCTGACCGCACATTCGCCAATAAAAACGGAGGTCGCACTTTTCCTGCAAAATTCGACAATAGGCATACCATAAACGTGATGCTCAACTGGAATATTAACCGCAAGGTGCAGCTTAATGCCTCATGGATCGGTCATTCCGGCAATCGCTTCACGCTTCTCAATCAAGTGTGGGACGGACCGCTGTTTGACGATTCTGAATGGATGGGTGGCGAATCGCCACTGCGAGCCGAGATAAATAGTTACAAATTGCCTTTTTATCACAGACTCGATTTAAGTTGCGTGGTGAATAATAGGCATGGCTACTGGACTTTCGGACTATACAACGCATATTGTCACATGAACACCGTGGCAGTCAAGCGTGGCGAGCAGAAAGTGGAACATATCACTCCGGATAGTTATTCTATTAGTTATCAACCGGTGTTCAAGAAAGTTAAATTATTACCTGTAATACCTTCAATTTCCTACACATGGCTTTTCTGAAAAAGATATTTCTCTTTCTTTTACTTTCTATACTGACGGCATGTGAAGAGACATTCACGCCCGGTATGCCGCATGCGGCTGTGCTTTGTGTAAATTCCCTTGTCACTGCCGGAGAGCCGATAGAAGTTTCAGTATCCAAATCGCGTCTCTATACAGATACATCCGATGATTCAGGAGTAAAGGACGCTACGGTCAATATCTATGCAAATGGACAGCTACAGCTCGCCTCCTATATTCCCAAAGAAGGGGATGAGATAAGAATTGTAGCCCAAAGCAAATCTATAGGGTCAGTCCATGCAGAGGTCACTGTGCCCAATGAAGTGCCTATCGAGAAGGTAAAATGGGAAGCTTCTGATGTCAGCAGCTGGAGTAATGAACATGGATATAACGACATTAGGTTCCGTCTGAGAGTAAAACTTACTATTGCCGATCCGGTAGGAGAGAACTACTATAAGTTCTCGTCAAGGATAGAAATGTCGGATTTGGAACAAGATGATGAATTGGATTCCGGTCAGTCATTAAGCATTGGAGTAAGTGACCTGCAATATGATATGGAACCGATATTCAGTGAGCATATAGGAATATTCGAATCCATAATGGGTGGGGATGCCTATGGTTTTACATTCTTCACCGACCGTCAGTTTTCAGAAAAGGCATATACGCTCAATCTCCAGTTCAACAACTGCTGGTTCAGAGGTAGCCTTGATGATTTGCTGGATTGCGACTTTATCCTTGTGATTCATTCCATCTCTCCCTCTTACTATAACTGGGTGAACTATGTGTGGCAGCGCGACAACGGCACTCTGACCGAATTTAGCGACTATGGCTTTGGGGAGCCTATCTGGGGTTACAGCAACTGCACATCTGGAGCTGGAGTTGTCGCGGCGCAGTCAAAAAATGAGTATCATATAGACTTAACAGATTTCATAAAAGAAACAATAATAACCCACAATGACGATAACCAATGATTACAAGAATTAAATTTTTGATGGTGGCTATTATCTCCATCCTGTCGCTTGCATCTATCAGATTCAAATCATCGCAGATGGTAATGGCGGAGAGTATATTTGACTATAAGATATTAGTGCTTATCATAATTATGATGATAAGCACTAACCCTATTTTTTCTCAATCGATATTGACTGATGATGGTCATAAGCATTGGGAAGGCAGCTTTGTAGCCGGACTCAATAACGATGGCTATCAATTTGATTTTGGTATTGCATATTTCCAAATGCAATTCATTGGAGTCAAGATGCAGTTGGGAGTTGCCTCGGAAATTGAGGAGTTTGGAGATTGGGGAAAAGATGAGTTGGAAACACATCATCACTATGCAGCGAGATTCAAATTCACATCTTCAGTCGTGTTGAGATCACCGCAACTGATACATTGGAAGAGTCAAGATGCAGGATTTTACCTGTTTGCAGAACCAGGCATAGTCCTTTCTCCAGGAGCAAGTGGAAGCAAACGTGCCGAATACTTCAACTGGGATTTCAAAGGGGGTATAAACATGCAGATTGACAGGCTTATTTTCACTATCGGATATGGAATCTCAAACTTTAGTCTCTATTCGGGCTATCCATTAAACCATTTGGGTAATCCTGTTACTGACAAATATATCACCCACTCCGGTTTCATTGGCGGGGCATATAAATTCTAATCTATCAACGATTAGGAAGCCATATATATTTTTTTTGACGATATTCCACGTTGAAAATTTGGAAGGATAAAGAATTCTTTTTAACTTTGCCAACGGTAAATTTCGTTGATGCAGAAAAGAACTTGAAGACTAACGCGCTCCCTTCTTGAAATGATTATCGCCCATTGTTATTTGCCATGACGTGAGGAATTTATTTATAAACTATAATCTCTACCAATAAGCAAATGAAAACAAAACTTATAATATCCATCTGTCTGTTGACGTCTCCCTTCACCGCATTGGCGAAGAAGAAGGAATATCCTCGTGCTGAAATAAAAGTGGGTTATACTTATAACGAAACTTTTGTGCGTGGCTCTGACGGCATAATAAAAAGAGAGATACCGTTTGTGCTTCTCGCAAATAAAGAGCAGTCAAAGTTTTATAGTCCGAAAACAGAGTTCAAGGATTCATTACAGTCAACTCCACAGGGACGTGTTGTTGAGAAAGAACTTTTTAACGATGCTATAAAACGATATATGGAGACAAAGGATAGGAGTGCGATGAGTTCGGTGGTGTATCAAACTTTTCTATATGTTTTCCGTTCAAAACCGGACAATGAAATGACTGTATATGACAAAGCCGGATCACTTGAACAGGGCTATTACACAGAGCCTATTGGCGAAATACAGTGGGAAATCGGAGATTCCACTAAAAACGTGCTCGGATATGAGTGTACCATAGCGACGGCGGATTACCACGGCAGGCATTGGACAGCATGGTTCACACCGGAAATACCATTGCAGGAGGGTCCGTGGAAACTCACCGGATTGCCAGGCTTGATTTTGGAAGCGGAAGAGTCAACAGGACAACACAGTTTTGTAGCAACGGGCTTGGAGGCTTCAAATCAAGAGATATATCCGATCTATCCTTATCGGCAATATGACAAGATGTCGCGAATGGAGATGCTTCGGCAGTATCGCAATTATTTGGATCACAGCAGCTCCATAAATTCTGCGGCAATAGGTATCAACCTCGGTAAAGATCACATCAAAAACGAGGAGGAGTCAAAAATAGATTTTCTTGAATCCGATTATCACTAATGAATATGAAACGACTTATTTACACAACGATGGTAATATCAATTGCCTTGACAGCATTTGCCAACGACTATGTGAAAGATGCGGAGCCTGCAATACTGGAGGTTCATTATGACAGGACAGAATATCATGATTCCACCGACCATGACAAAGGACATTTCAAGGATCCGGTGATGCTTCGCATAGGTAAGGACAAGTCTGTTTTCTGCGGAGTCAAGAGATTATGGCAAGACTCTATAATGAGGTGCGATCCGGCTACTTTCTGGGCAATGGACCGAGCGAGAATTATGAGTGAAAAAGGAGTTACTAAGCAGTTGCCGTGCGGACATTATTGGTCTTACATTTATAAGAATATCCCGGAAGAGAAAGTTACCGAACGGTGCTATTTCGATATGGAACAGTGGCAGTATTCCGAGGATTGGGAAAAGCCCGTATGGGAAATAGGCGACAGCACAAAGGTAGTGCTTGGATATGAATGTGTCAAGGCAACGACTAATTACCGCGGCAGGACGTGGACTGCATGGTTCGCCCCTGAGATTCCTGTTCAGGAAGGCCCGTGGAAACTCTGCGGACTGCCGGGCTTGATTCTTGAAGCACATGATGCAAACAGTGATTATATATTTGAAGCCACGGGTTTGATGCAGAATCCAAATGCCGAGGTCGGTATCTTCACATACGATGATAAGCGTGGTTATTCCACCGTTACTCGTGACAAATTCTTTAATAACTGGTGGAAGTATAAGCACTCGAATTTCGCTGCCAAGATACAGGCGGCTTATGGTGTGGGACCGGCACAGACAAATGAAAAGCGGAAACCTGTGATGTACGATAAAGAAGAACGAAATTATCCTCACGACCTATGAAAAAATTCACGCTGATATTGATACTCATTTTCGTTATGCTGAATTGTGCGGCGCAGGTCAATGTGACGGGAAGAGTAGTGGAGGAAGCCACAAATGAACCGCTGACCGGAGCATCCGTTATTCTCCGTAATGCCGAAGGGAAGATCAAGAAATATGGTACTACCAAGGCAAATGGCGAGTTTGAAATATCCACACCGACCATCAAGGGTTTCACTCTTGATGTGTCGATGATGGGTTTCGCAAAACAGACGGTGAAACTCGATAGTGTGCAGCTACCGATGACAATAGTCATGGAACATTCCTCCACCATGCTGAAGGAGGTGGCGGTGAAAGCCGACCGTATACGGGAGCAAGGGGATACGATTACTTACAATGTCGGGAGCTTCGCACAGGCGCAGGATCGGAGCATCGGCGATGTCCTGAAACGTATGCCCGGCATCGACGTCAGCAAGAGCGGGAAGATACAGTATCAGGGGGAGGATATCAACAAGTTCTATATCGAGGGCTCCGATCTGCTTGGCGGAAAGTACGGCATCGCCACCAACGGAATAAATCATGATGATGTGGGTGCGGTGGAGGTGATGGAGAACCATCAGCCGATGCAGGTGCTTTCGGGAATCAGTTTCTCCGACAAGGCGGCGATCAACCTCAAGCTGAAGAACAAGGCAAAGGCGACGTGGAGCGTCCACGGCGATGCCGGAGCCGGCTACGCATGGCAGCCGGAGGGTGCAGTATGGGACGGCGAACTCTTCGCGATGGCGGTGATGGCGGGTTTTCAGAACATAACCACGTTAAAGACTAACAATATCGGCGAGGACCTGTCGTCAAACTCTACCGATTTCTTTGCCTCGCGCAGGGAGACGGGATTGAGCCGCTATGTGGGCGTGTCGCTCCCCGGTGTGCCATCTTTGAGTAGCAAACGCACACTCTTTAACCGCTCCGTATTGGTGTCGACCAATAACCTTTGGAAACTGAAAAACGGTGAGTTTAAGGCACAGATAGACTATTCCTTCAATCGCATGACTGCACAGGCGGCAAACGTCACTACCTATTTTCTTGAAAGCGGGGATCGCGTAGTGACGGAGAACCGCGACGGGCGCGACCGCTCGCACGCTGTTTCCGGCAAGTTCATCTATGAGGTGAATAAGAGGACGAACTTCATCAATAATACCCTCACCACCAATATCGACTGGGATGATGTGCGCCTCGGGGTTGCAGGCTCGTTGCCCAACGACCAGTCGGCATCGCTGCCCGATTATTACGTTGCCAACGAATTCAAGATGATAAAACGCTTCAAAGGGAAACATCTGGTTACATTCAAGGCTGACAACGAATGGGAGTCGCTGCCGCAGACTCTCAACGTGTCTATGACCGGAAACCGGTTGCGCCAGCATATAGCGGACCATGCCTTCTATACCAACGAGAGCGCAGCATACGCGTTCTCGGTCAAGGGGATAACGGTCAGTCTTGAGGGGGGAGTGAAGGGCTATCTACGCTCACTAAACACCGAACTCCCCGACATGCCGGAGGAGATACCGGGGATGACTGAAAACGTAATGAATACAAATTATCTCACCGTATATGCCACACCTAAATTCGAGTATTGGGTGAAGCGCGTGAATTTCTCCCTGGATGCTCCTGTTAGTTTTGCACACTATGCGTTCGACAAGGCTCTCGCCAACCGCTCGGAAGTATATTTTTCGCCATCGCTCTATATGAACTGGAAGCCGAACAACCGCTTTTCATTCTCCTTGCGTGGCGGCACCGGTCGTTCGCCGATGAATCTCAACCTTATCCAGCCGGGATATATCATGACCAACTACCGCTCGTTCCGGCAAGGGGTTGACAATTTCTATAACTCGTCATCGCATAGAATATCGGCAAACTTATCCTATAAGCATACCCGTAATGGTGTGTTTGCCAATGCAATGGTATTGCAGTCATGGTCGCATCTGCCATATACGATGGCTCAGCAGCTATACGGTGACTACGTGGTATATTCCTACACCGATGCCAAGAATGACGGCAGGATGCTCATGGCAAACGGCAGTATCGGAAAGACTCTCGACTTTATGCGTGGCAGCATGAACGTCAACGGTTCCTTCAGCCGCAATGAGTCGCATCTCATATCCGAGAACCGCACCATCAACAATGTAGGCACATCGTGGTCGGTCGGAGGTAAAATCAACGGTATGCCCGTGCGTTGGTTCTCATTTGACTATGCTATAGACTTCTCATCAAGCCGCATGGCGATGAACGGCTTGAAGAACTCCTGGCTTGGAAGCATGGAGAATTCACTTCTCATAAACATCCTGCCGCACAGCAAATGGGAGTGGCGCATAAGCGGTGAGCATTACCGTAACGAACTGACAGCCGGAACATACAAAAATGTGCTCATGCTCGACACGAAGATTGTGTTCAAGATGTCAAAGCGCATCGAACTGTCGGCGATGCTCAACAATATCCTCAACGAAAGGACATACAACTACACCACATACAACCAGCTCACCTCTTTTGAGTCACAACGTTGGCTGCGTGGTCGCGAGCTGCTCATCTCAATATCCCTTAGAAAATGAAAAGCAACATACAGATGAAAACTGGACTTATAGTATCCATATTTCTACTTGCCACTCTCTTTCCTGCATCGGCTAAGAAGAAGGATTATCCACGTGCTGAGATACGTGTGACTTATACATATCCGCACAAGCGGTTGAAAATCGATGCCAAAGCCTATGATGATAAATATCAGATGGTGCTTCTTGCCAACAACGATTATTCAAAATTTTTCAGTCCGTGCACCGAATATATAGACTCGCTTAAATCCACCCCGTCTGGGGAACGGATTTACAACAAACTTATGGATGAGGGAGTTAAAAAGGCAATTGCGACCGGAGACCATAATGCTTATCCGACAAGTAACGGGAGTTTATATGTGATTAAATCTTCCGCTACATCCGATGTCACAGTCTATGACGTGGCAGGGATGCTTGAATATGGATATTATTCCGCACCGTTTGCTGAAATGGAATGGGAAATTGGCTATTCCACCAAGACAATCCTAAACTACGAATGTGTCATGGCTGAAACCGATTATCATGGAAGGCATTGGACAGTGTGGTTTACTCCGGATATTCCAATCCAGGATGGACCGTGGAAACTTTGCGGACTTCCCGGGTTAATTCTTGAAGCAAGCGAAAACAGTGGACAACACCAATTCATTGCCGAGGGTATTGAAATCTGTGATCAACCGATTCCTCCGGTTTATAGTCGGAAAAAATATGACAAGATGAAGCGTAAGGATATGTTGCGAGGTATGCGTAATTATCTCACAAACGGCACTCCTATGGTTAACGCTTTAATAAGCAACACTCCAAGCGGTGAAAAAATAGAGATAAAACAAGACTATACGGATGACGACAAAGACTATGAAGTGGATTTTTTAGAAACCGATTATCATGAATGAAAAATACATTACGCACTCCGGTTTCATAGGAGCTGCATATAAATTCTAATCAGTCAATAAATCCGTTATTGTGCGAAATATTTAAGATCGGCTACTTCAAAGTGGTCGGTCTTTCTTTATTCATAATATCTGACACAATCCATTCTGATAAGGAAATTCTTGAATAGTAGTGATGTCTACGTAAATATTGTATTTTATTGATTGTTCTCTTATGATTGAAATAAAATCCCGATTAATCAAGATAAATTTGATGTTGCATAATTTATTGATGTATAATAATTTATATATAAATAGAATATCGTGGATGAAATTATTTCAATAAATTATTTTCAAAATTAGAGGAAATATATATAACTTTGTAGTATGAATATTAATTGGAGCGTTCTATAGAAATAACGAAATCCAATTGATTAGTCATAGTGAAGTTGTCTAAATTTATAAGAAATAAATATGGAAAACTCAATAGGAAACAGAAGCCATAAGGAATTACTTGGTGAACACGTTGAGAATATATTCAAAACGTATATTGCATCAGGTGTGCATATTTGCGATATTGCAACCGGTGGTGGGAAATCCTACACGATAGGAAAACTCACTTGTGAGTACTATCCGGATTATTTTGACCGTATTGTCATTCTTTGTGTCCAAAATAAACTTGTGGAGGGCATGAACCGAGAAATTGACCGATTTATAAATTCGGTTAATAGTCTTATTAAGCCGACGGATAAACTTGTTAGGGTGTTCAGTTAGTTGTTCCGTATTCAGCTCACTTTTTTAAGTGTTTCGGT